>UMCY01005641.1_pt1 | contig 10250 bp, 8 predicted proteins | sample 1964351 | NCBI WGS metagenome assembly UMCY01 (sample SAMEA4835980, study PRJEB28245) | human gut metagenome | biome: gut microbiome; material: fecal sample | place: Denmark | collected 2008 | reverse complement strand
TGGCAGGGCTTGTGTTATGTCTGGGTATTGCAGCTTATATGGCATTGGATATTTTTCTTTGTATTCTGAGTGCAACAAGAAATATGCTGTATGACAGAATCACTCATCTGACACATATAAGTCTTGCAGGACGTGATTATATGACAAATGAGGAGGCGCAGGCTGATAAGAAGATACCTGTTGACAGAAAAACATCTATGGATAAGAAAGTACCTATGAATAAGAAAACACCTGTTAATAAGAAAGTACCTATGGATAAGAAGACATCAGTTGATAAGACAACATCTGTGGATAACAAAATGATTGTTGATAAGAACTTACATCATGATATGAAGGCTAATACGGGGAATGTAGACTTAAATAATGCAGAATTAGATAATGCAGAGTTGGATAATGTAGATATTGACTATGTGGATGTTGATAAGGTTAATGAAATATTGTCTGAGAAATAAATTGATAAAAATATAAAATAAATCATTATTGATATTTATTATCATCTGGTTATGTGTTAACATATGTAATAAAAAAATAAAGTTAAATTTCATTTGTTAAGAATAGATGTAGGAAACATCTGTAAGATATACGGAGGTTAACATATGACGATTAAGGATATGAAAACTGGTCAGACTGCCACGATTCTTAAGGTTGGCGGTGAAGCCGCACTCAGACAGCATTTTCTTGATATGGGACTTATACAGGGCGCAGAGGTCACGGTTATAAAGTATGCACCTATGGGTGATCCTGTTGAATTAAGAATACATGGATATGAGTTGACGATAAGACTTGCTGATGCAGCACAGATAGAGGTAAGTACTGTACACGATAATGAAAAGCAGGAAAAAACAGATATCAGATTTATAAAAACTGAGCATCCAGGTCTTGGTGAGGGTGGGCGTTTCCACGATAAGGAAACAGAGAATCCACTTCCTGATGATGTTACACTTACATTTGCACTTGTAGGAAACCAGAACTGTGGCAAAACAACACTTTTTAATGTTTTAACAGGTTCTAACCAGCATATAGGTAACTTTCCAGGTGTGACAGTAGATAGAAAGGATGGCGTGATAAAGGGACATCCTGATACACTTATTACGGATCTTCCAGGTATATATTCAATGTCGCCTTATAGCAGTGAGGAGATTGTGACTAGGCAGTTTCTTCTTAATGATAAGCCAAAGGGAATTATAAATATACTTGATGCAACTAATATAGAGCGTAATCTTTATCTTACAATGCAGCTTATGGAGCTTAATATTCCTATGGTTGTAGCACTTAATATGATGGATGAGATAAGAGTTAATGGCGGTTCAATAAGAATCAATGAGCTTGAGCGACAGTTAGGTGTTCCAGTTATTCCTATATCAGCAGCTAAGGGTGAGGGTATAGGAGAACTGGTAGAGCATGCTATTCACGTTGCAAAATATCAGGAAAAACCGGAAATAATGGATTTCTGTCCTGATGACAGTGCAATTCATAGATGTATACATGGTATCATGGCGCTTATAAGCGACCATGCAAAAAAAGCAGATTATCCGGAAAGATTCGCAGCATCAAAGGTGGTTGAGGGAGATGCAATAGTATTTAAGCATCTTGAGCTTGAACAGAATGAGAAGGAGATGATAGAACATATCATACTCCAGATGGAAGATGAATGTGGTATGGACAGATCATCTGCCATGGCAGATATGAGGTTTGAATATATAGAAAATGTATGCAGAAATACAGTAGTAAAGCCAAAAGAAAGCAAAGAAAGAATAAGAAGCCGTAGGATAGATAAGGTATTAACCGGTAAATATACAGGTATTCCGGCTTTTGTTGCTATTATGGCACTTGTATTTTATCTTACCTTTAATGTTATAGGAGCATGGTTATCGGATATACTTGATATAGGAATAACTGCCCTTACACATGTAGTAGATAATGCGCTTACAGCATTGAATGTTAATTCTGTATTACATGCTTTGATTATTGATGGCATATTCAACGGTGTGGGAAGTGTGCTTAGTTTCCTGCCTGTTATTGTTACATTATTCTTCTTTTTATCAATACTTGAAGATAGCGGATATATGGCAAGAGTAGCATTTATCATGGATAAGCTGCTTCGTAAGCTTGGATTGTCAGGAAGAAGTATTGTACCTATGCTTATTGGTTTTGGCTGCAGTGTTCCAGGTGTTATGGCAAGCCGTACACTTTCTTCTGACCGCGATAGAAAGATGACCATATTATTGACACCATTTATGAGTTGTTCAGCTAAAGTGCCTATATATGCATTCTTTTCAGCAGCCTTTTTCCCAGAGCATGCGGCACTTGTTATGATAGGCTTGTATTTTGTAGGAATAGTCATAGGAATTATTATGGCACTTATATTTAAAAAGACACTTTTTAAAGGTGAACCAGTTCCATTTGTTATGGAGCTTCCAAACTACAGAATGCCAGGTGCCAAGAATGTTATGCAGTTACTATGGGAGAAAGCAAAAGACTTTTTACAGAAAGCTTTTTCTATAATATTTATTGCAACAATTCTTATATGGTTCTTACAGAATTTTGATATAAGACTTAATGTTGTTACGGATTCTAAGGATAGTATACTTGCTGCTATTGCAAGCTGGATATCACCTATATTCAGACCGCTTGGTTTTGGAGACTGGAGAATAGCGACAGCAGTTCTTACAGGAGTTATGGCGAAGGAAAGTGTAGTATCAACAATATCTATTCTTTTTGGCAGTACAGTAGAGATAATCGAAGCAGTAGCACCAGCAGGTGTACTTGCATTTCTTGTGTTCTGTCTGTTATACACACCATGTATAGCTGCGATTGCATCAATAAAAAGAGAGCTAGGTGGAAGGTATGCAGCAGGAGTGGTTATAATGCAATGCTGTATAGCATGGATAGCAGCATTAATCACACATACTATATTTATGGTTTTGTTATGAGATAATGAGTGCATAAAAAGAGTAACATATAATGAAATGTATTAAGTGAAATGTATTAAAATAAAAACATTGCAAGTAAAGCTTATTGATGATATTATATCAACAATGTATAAAACAGTCCCCTGAGGGAGTAATCGGCATATAATATGATGTCAGGATTAAAAGGTATTTTGCATCTGACATTATAATATGCAGTTATATCGACATAATGATTAATATTTAATCACACGGTTATTGATAAACCCGGTATTACTTTAAATGATGAGACTCAAGGACAGTAAGAGAGAATTTCTCCTGCTGCCCCTGAGTCTTTTTTACGTAAGTAACTATGCAAAAGTAATATGAACGATTATGTCTGCCTGTGAGGGATAAATACAATAAGAGGAGCAAAGTGTGAAAAAAGATTTTTACACGCAAGAATGGAGATTATTATGAGCATTTTTGAATTGTTTATCCTGGCCATCGGACTTTCGATGGATGCTTTTGCTGTATCAATATGCAAAGGTTTGTCACTTGGAAAAATAAAAGTGAAGCATATGCTTATAGCTGGATTGTGGTTTGGTGGTTTCCAGGCACTTATGCCACTTATAGGTTATTTTCTTGGCAGCTTTTTTGCTGACATGATAACAAAGTATTCGCACTGGATTGCTTTTATTTTACTTTTATTCATCGGCGGAAATATGATAAAGGAATCGTTTGATGAAGAGGAAAATGTTAATGCAGATATGGGTGTAAAGAATATGTTTTTACTTGCGGTTGCAACAAGCATTGATGCACTTGCTGTTGGCGTTTCACTGGCATTTCTTAAAGTGAACATAATCCCAGCTGTATCATTCATAGGTTGTATAACATTTGTCTGTTCAGCAACTGGTGTAAAAATAGGAAGTATATTTGGCGATAAATATAGGTCAAAAGCCGGGTTATGTGGTGGTATAATACTTATACTAATAGGTGTAAAGATTCTGCTTGATGGTATGGGTATCATATAATATACGATATGAAAGGAAAGAGGTTTTATGAAAGAAATATTAATAGCTTTATTATTGCTCGTTGCAGGTTTTGTGCTTCTTATAAAAGGAGCAGATTTTTTCGTAGATGGAAGCTCATCAGTTGCTAAAAGGTTAAAAGTACCATCTATGATTATAGGACTTACGATAGTAGCCATGGGAACAAGTCTGCCAGAGTGTGCCGTAAGTGTTACAGCATCACTTAGCAACAATAATGCACTTGCAGTAAGTAATGTTGTAGGCTCTAACATATTTAATCTTATGGTTGTATGTGGTGTATGTACTTTGTTTGTTCCACTTGCTGTATCAGTAGATACATTGAAGAAGGAATTTCCATTTTCAATAATATGCGCAGTTCTTCTTGTTATATTTGGAAAGTTTGGGATGATTCTTGGCAGGGCAGATGGAATAATATTCCTTGTTCTATTCGCAGCATATCTTGGCTGGATGATAAAATCAGCATTAAGTGCAAGAAATTCAGCATTAAGTAAAGAGGCGGAAGAAGTTGATGAACAGATAAAGATACTTCCAGTATGGCAGTGCATAATCTATATAATAGGTGGCGCTGTTGCTATAAAATTTGGTGGCGATTTTGTTGTAAATGGAGCTTCTACCATAGCTTCCAGTCTGGGATTCAGCCAGAATCTTATAGGACTTACAATTGTTGCACTCGGTACAAGCCTTCCAGAGCTTGTAACATCAATAGTTGCAGCGAAGAAGGATGAAGTGGATATGGCACTTGGAAATGTTATAGGTTCTAATATATTTAACATACTTCTTGTGCTTGGTGTAGCAGGTGCTATAAGTCCTGTGACATTCATATCAGAAAATATTATTGATATAATTATACTTATTATCATGAGTGTAGTGGTATGGGTATTTGCATGGTCAAAAAAGAAGCTTGTAAGATGGCATGGAGCAGCGATGCTTGTCTCATATGCAATATATCTTGTGTATATATGTATGCGTTAGTTATATTGATGCGGGGTCAAAAGTCATCAGCTTTGATACCTACAGATTGTTGATATAAATATTGCATAACGGCTGATTTACAGCAAGTATTGCATAATATATAATTAATGTTGGTAATCCTGCTTTCGTATACGTGTATTACGAAGGAGAAATAAAAGCACATATGGGAGAATGTAAACTGCTTATTAAAGAAAATGAGGGAATTCTTGTATGTGGAAACAGTACAAGAGTAGCAAGAATAAGAGTCAGGGATATTAATTATATTAGTTGCGATAACAGGATTATAACTATTCATACCGATGGTTTTCAAGATAGTTTTTATGGGAAAATTGGGGAAGTATATAATGTATTGAAAGAATACGGTTTTGAATATGTTAATGAATCAGAGATAGTTAATATAATGAAAATAAGAAAAATGCATACTAATTACGTAGTGCTGCATGAAGAAACTGAACTTATATGTAGTAAGACCTGTAAGCACAGAGTAAGAGAACTTATGTGGAATTGAGTTGATATTTATATACATTACAATAATATCAGTGCTTGTATATGGCTCTGTCATATGTGATAAACATATGGCAGGGCTTTCTCCTTTTTATAGCGCGGTTTTTATTACGTTTTATTAAAAGAAAGTAAAAGATGGCATGGAATTTTTGACAGCATGATAAAGAAAGTGTTAGAATATTTTCATATAAAATGTGAAATAAATAATAAAGAAGTATCATTAGCATGTTCTGTTAATATACTCGGAAAGAAGAGGAATATAATGCAGGCGTATACTGTATCACAGTGGTTTTTATTCTTTTTTATATATTGTTTTATAGGCTGGGTATGGGAGAGCTGTTATGTGTCAGCTAAGTCTGGCAAATGGGTTAATAGAGGATTCTTACATGGACCAGCATTGCCCATATATGGTTCAGGAGCTATTGTGATACTTGTAAGCACAATAGGTGTAAGAGAATCTATACCACTTATATTTTTGTTTGGTATGATATCTTCAACCATACTTGAGTTTGTTACAGGGTACTGTATGGAGCGTATGTTCGGAGTCAGATACTGGGATTATAGTAAGAAGCCGTTTAATCTTATGGGACATATATGTCTTTTTTCCTCAATAGGATGGGGAATATTTTCTGTATTGCTTGTCAGAATAGTGCACAGGCCTATAGAGAGCGTTGTATGTATGATTCCAGTAACAATAGCAGATATTATTGCATTTGGTGTGGCTATTATTATGACAGCTGATTTCACCCAGTCATTCAATGAAGCTATGGATCTTAAAGCAACTATTGAAAGAATAGCTAGCAGTAACCAGCAGATAAAAACAATTGCAAAAAGAATCGAGGTTGCAACTGCATTTGCAGAAGATGATTATAACAAGATGAAGGAAAAACTTGCAGAGGGCAAGGCAACAGTTATGAATAATGTAAGTAAAGCAAAGGGAAGACTTACATTTGAGAGAAATATGGATGAAAGAAAGGGCGTTAAGCTTGCAACGCTGCAGAAGATGAGTGAAACGATAGTTGAAAGCCTGAAGAATAAGCTTATGGATGAAAAGTACGCAAATCAGCTGTTAGAAACACTTGAAAATGAAAAGGTAAATCTTAAGACGGATAATAAGAAAAGTTATAAGAGTGTATTCAGAATGGTTAAGCGTAATCCAGGAGCAGTATCAAGAAGCCATTCGGCTGAACTGGATGAGATTAAGAAGCTCATAAAATAGTTAAGTGAGGAATTAAGTATTCAGATGGAAAAGATAGTTATATACAATGTTAAGCATGTTAAGGATATAATAAAATGTGCGGCTAACATGAGAATTAAAAGTATAGTACTTAGTGATGATATGTTATCGGATACGCTTGGTGATATCTTTGTAAGTGCCAGTGATTACAAAGCAGGTGATGAGCTTCCTGAAAAGTCGGAAGCTAAGCCTGGCATTGTTATATTCTGTGATGTTACTGATAAACATATGGACAAGCTTCTTTTTGAGATGAGGACAGGCAACAGTGAAGTGGATTATAAGGCTGTGAAGACAAAGACTAACAGTCAGTGGACGATAACAAGAATACTTGCACAGATGGAAAAAGAAAGTATGGAGTATCGTATAAAAAACAAAAAGTAATAAATGAAATGTAACAAATGAAAATATAATGAACAATTAAGAACAAAAGATAATAGTAAATAAAACAAATAGTAATTAAAGAAAAAAAGGCAGACAGGAAAGGAGAGAAATTATGAACAATATTATATATGTAACAACAGAAAGCTTTGAACAGGAGGTCCTTAAGTCTGACAAGCCAGTGCTTGTTGACTTCTTTGCAGAATGGTGCGGACCATGTAAGATGTTAGGTCCGGTGCTTGAGGAGGTGGCAACAGAACAGGATGCTGTAAAGATATGTAAGATAGATGTAGATAAACAGATGAGTCTTGCATTAAAATATAATGTGGCATCAGTACCTACAATGCTGCTGTTTAAGAATGGCCAGGTATCAGCAACCAATATTGGCTATATAGGTAAAACACAGATTATGGAGTTTATAGCCCAATAAAACAGTTGCTTTAAAATACTATCTGAAATACTAGGGGTATTGTTTCTAAATTAATACACATTTATTGTACAAAACTAAAAACAACAAAAAAATGTATTGAAATATATTGATTTGGGTGTTAACATAATCGTGCGAGTGATAGTTAAGAAATTAACAGATTCGCTTATATTTTTACAGAAGTTTGTATACAATGTACAACTTATTATGAAATTTAACAGTCAATTTTTTAAGGAGGAACCAATAAAATGGTAAATTTTGATCAGTGGAATGGTTTCAAAGGCAGACTTTGGAAAGAAGAGATCAATGTAAGAGATTTCGTTCAGAACAATTACAAGCCATATGATGGAGATGAAAGTTTCCTTGAAGGACCTACAGAAGCTACTAACAAGCTTTGGGGAAGACTTCAGGAATTACAGAAGGAAGAAAGAGCTAAGGGCGGCGTACTTGATATGGAAACAAAAGTTGTTGCTGGTCTTACAGCTTATGGTCCTGGATATATAGATGAATCTATGAAGGAGCTTGAACAGGTAGTTGGTCTTCAGACAGATAAGCCACTTAAGAGAGCATTTATGCCTTATGGTGGTATCAAGATGGCAGAAGAATCATGCAAGAACTACGGTTATGAACCAGATCCAGAACTTCATAAGATCTTCACAGAATATCATAAGACACATAACCAGGGTGTATTCGATGCTTATACACCAGAGATGAGAAAGGCTCGTCACAGCCACATCATCACAGGTCTTCCAGATACTTATGGACGTGGACGTATCGTAGGTGACTACAGAAGAGTTGCTCTTTACGGTATCGACTTCCTTATGGAAGAAAAGAAGAAGGATCACGCTAACTGTGGTTGTGGAACAATGACAGATGATGTTATCCGTTTAAGAGAAGAAATATCTGATCAGTACAAGGCACTTGCAGGTATGAAGAAGATGGCTGAAAGCTATGGTTATGATATCAGCAAGCCAGCTACTAATGCTAAGGAAGCTGTTCAGTGGTTATACTTTGGATATCTTGCAGCTATCAAGACACAGAATGGTGCTGCTATGTCTGTAGGTCGTGTATCTACATTCCTTGATATCTATATTCAGAGAGATCTTGAAGCTGGTACTCTTACAGAGAAGGAAGCTCAGGAACTTATTGATCATTTCGTTATGAAGTGTAGAATGGTTAAGTTCGCAAGAATTACATCATACAACGAATTATTCTCAGGAGATCCTACATGGGCTACTCTTGAAGTTGGTGGTACAGGTATCGATGGACGTTCAATGGTTACAAAGAACGACTACAGATTCCTTCATACACTTGAGAACATGGGACCTTCACCAGAACCAAACCTTACAGTACTTTACTCTTCAAGACTTCCAGAAAGCTTCAAGAAGTATGCTGCTAAGATTTCTGTTGATACATCTTCAATCCAGTATGAGAACGATGATGTTATGAAGGTAACATGGGGCGATGATTATTCAATCTGCTGCTGTGTATCTGCTACACAGACAGGTAAGGAAATGCAGTTCTTCGGAGCTAGAGCAAACCTTGCTAAGTGCTTACTTTACGCTATCAATGGTGGTGTAGATGTTAAGAACAGAGAACAGGTTGGTCCTGCTTACAAGCCAGTTACTTCAGAATATCTTGATTATGATGAAGTTGTTGATAAGTTCGATGCTATGATGGATTGGTTAGCTGATCTTTATGTTAATACACTTAACCTTATCCAGTATATGCATGATAAGTATTACTATGAAGCTGCTGAGATGGCTCTTATTGATACAGATGTTAAGAGAACATTTGCTACAGGTATCGCTGGATTCTCACACGTTGTAGATTCACTTTCAGCTATTAAGTATGCAAAGGTTAAGACAGTACGTGATGAAACAGGTATCGTTGTAGATTACGAAATCGAAGGCGACTTCCCTAAGTATGGTAACGATGATAACAGAGCTGATGATATCGCTGTATGGTTACTTAAGACATTCCTTGAGAAGATTAAGAAGAGACATACTTACAGAGATTCAGAGCCAACAACATCTATCCTTACAATTACTTCTAACGTAGTATATGGTAAGTACACAGGTGCTATGCCTGACGGACGTAAGGCTGGTACTCCACTTTCTCCTGGTGCTAACCCAAGTTATGGTGCAGAGCAGAATGGTCTTCTTGCTTCACTTAACTCACTTACAAAGCTTCCTTACGAGTGGGCATTAGATGGTATTTCTAATACACAGACAATGAACCCAGACGCTTTAGGACATAACGAAGAAGAAAGAATTAACAACCTTGTTAATGTTATGGATGGATACTTTGATCAGGGCGCTCATCACCTCAATGTTAACGTATTCGGTAAGGATAAGTTACTTGATGCTATGGAACACCCAGAAAAGCCAGAATATGCTAACTTCACAATCCGTGTATCTGGTTACGCTGTTAAGTTCATCGACCTTACAAAGGAACAGCAGATGGATGTTATTTCTAGAACATTCCATGACAGAATGTAATCAGTGCTATTTTTTAAAAAGATAGTGTCAAAGTTGGCATCAAAATGGTGTCAATTACAGATAGAAAAGAAGTGTATAAATATATACATTTTAAAAACAGAATATCAGGACATCTAAATAAGTCCATATGCTTGCTTAATAGTGAGTATATGGGCTTATTTTTTTGCCTTAAAATCTTAGTAATTATTGGGCTATGTGCTTACCATTTGTATAAAGATTATTAAATAAAATGATATGAGATAAAATTAAGTAATGGAAATAGATAATAATTATGTTATACTATATATGAAT
>UMCY01002458.1_pt1 | contig 10251 bp, 8 predicted proteins | sample 1964351 | NCBI WGS metagenome assembly UMCY01 (sample SAMEA4835980, study PRJEB28245) | human gut metagenome | biome: gut microbiome; material: fecal sample | place: Denmark | collected 2008 | reverse complement strand
TTTTTGACTGCGTATATCCCACCAGAAACGGACGTCACGGACATCTATATACAAACTTTGGCAAGATCAATCTGTTCAACGCGCAGTATGAGCTGGATATGCAGCCCATCGAGCCGGGGTGTCAATGCCCTGTCTGCAGACGGTATTCCAGAGCCTATATCCGTCACCTGTTAAAAGCAAAAGAGATGCTGGGCATGCGCCTGTGCGTCATGCACAACCTGTATTTCTATAATACGATGATGACAGAAATCCGGGATGCGCTGGATAAGGGAGAATTTGCAGCGTATAAGAAGCGAAAACTTGACGGCATGCAAAGAATTGTGTATGATGGAAAATAGGCTACGGTAAAGAGACCGGGCATGGAGAATCCTGCAGGGCAGGGTTTTACTTTATAAACCAGGAGGAATATAGAAAATGAGTATTTTACTGACAGCATCTGAGTCAGCAAGCGCAGGCAGCATGATTCCGCTTATTTTAATGTATGTGGTAGTTTTTGGTGTATTTTTCTACTTCGTACTGTATCGTCCGCAGAAGAAAGAGCAGAAGAAGACCAGCGCAATGCTTTCTACTCTGGAGATCGGAGATTGCGTTCTGACCACCAGCGGCTTCTACGGAATCATCATCGACATCACAGATGATACCGTTATCGTTGAGTTCGGCAACAACAAAAACTGCCGTATTCCGATGCAGAAGAGCGCGATCGTACAGGTGGAAAAGGCTGATGCAGAAGCACCTGCAGATACAAAGAAGAAATAAGACGAATTTTGAGACAGATAAAAGAACCGGAATATGCGCATGTGATAGGCTCACAGGACGTGTGTTCCGGTTTTTTCGTCACACAGCGATTTGTGACGCAGGCATCACAGAGTAGCTGGGATCGCAGCGCCGAACTGGACGTTTTCCTTACGACACCTTCGGCACAAAGCGCCTGCGGAATGGAGGATTTTATGAAAGTTGTTGATATGCACTGCGACACGATCGCAGCACTTTATGAAAACAAAGAAAAAGGGTGGACACTGCAGGACAACAGACTGCATATTCGTCTGGATAAGATGAAACAGGGGGATTACCTGCTTCAGAATTTTGCACTGTTCGTCTGTACAGAAAATTGTGAAGATCCATATCAGCAGGCGCTGACACTGGCGGACTGCTTTGATCGGCAGATGGCACTGTTTCCGGAGCAGATTGGTCAGGTCAGATGCTATAACGACATTTTGGAAAATCAGAAAAACGGGCGCATGAGCGCGCTTTTGACAATCGAAGAGGGCGCGGTGTGTCAGGGCAGCCTGGAAAAGCTGCGGGAATTTTATGACAGAGGTGTCCGAATGTTGACGCTGACCTGGAATTTTCCAAACGAGATCGGTTTTCCGAATTTTGCCATTTCCGGGGATGGCAAGCCGGATAGGACGGTTCCGAACACGAAGGATGGGCTGACAGAGTTCGGATTTTTATTTCTGGAAGAGATGGAGCGGCTCGGAATGATCGTGGATGTGTCCCATCTGTCGGACGCAGGCTTTTATGACGTGGCGTCCCATGCGAAGCGTCCCTTTGTCGCAAGCCATTCCGACGCCCGCGCAATCTGTCCGGCGGTGCGCAATTTAACGGACGACATGATCTGTTTGCTGGCAGAAAAAGGCGGTGTGACCGGACTGAACTTCTGTCCGTCTTTTTTAAATGCCCAAAAGGACTATCCGGGCACAGCTGCAGACGTGGCACGCCATGCGGCACATATCATAAAAGTCGGCGGAGAGGACTGCCTGGGACTGGGCAGCGATTTTGACGGAATTCGGACCCATGCAGAGCTCCCGGGCGCAGACGCAATGCCGGTTCTGGAGGATGCGCTTGCAAAGGCAGGGCTTACCGCCAGACAGCGTGATAAGGTCATGGGAGAAAATGTGCTGCGCGTATACCGGGAGGTGTTGGGATAAGGCGCTGTATTCTGCTTGCAGATTTTCAGACGGAATGTTATACTGAGATCAATCTCACAAAAGAAAAATGCTGCAGAGATTGAGGATGGATTTTTTGAAATGAACATAAATGAAATTGCAAAGTTGGCAAATGTCTCCCGGGCCACCGTTTCCCGTTACTTTAACGATGGCTATGTCAGTGCAGAAAAGCGGGAACAGATCCGCAGGGTGATCGAGGAGACCGGTTATAAACCGTCTGCGCAGGCACAGATGCTGCGTACCAAAAAGACGAAGCAGATCGGTGTGATCATCCCGAAGATCAATTCTGAATCCATCAGCGGGATGGTCTCCGGGATCAGCAAGGAGTTAAAGCAGGCGGGCTTCTGGCTGCTTTTGGCAAACACGGAAAACCAGGAACGCGAGGAAGTGGAGTATTTAAAGCTCTTTTCCGAAAATCAGGTGGACGGGATTATCCTGATCGGGACGATTTTCACACCGGCGCACAAGCGTGCACTGCGCGCGCTGCAGGTTCCGGTCGTGGTGCTGGGACAGAAGCTGGAAGGCTACAGCTGCGTCTATCAGGATGATTATCTTGCAGCAAAGGAATCCGCGCGTATGATGTTAAAGGATGCGAAGCATCCGGCGTGTCTTGGTGTGACGAAGCGAGATCATGCAGCCGGGGAAGAACGTTTCCGTGGATTTTTGGATGTTCTGGAAGAAAAGGGAATAGACTGGGACAACAGCTTTTATGAGGAAAGTGCTTTTTCTGTTGAGGACGGCTATGAGGCAATGGGACGCTTATGGGAGCGGCATCCGGAGATTGATGCAGTATTTGGGGCAACGGATTCTGTAGCGCTCGGCGCGCTTGGCTGGCTGCAGGAGCATCAGATCCGGATTCCGCAGCAGGTTGCGATTTCCGGCGTGGGCGACACGGTTTCCGGGCGGATCGTTGCGCCGAAGCTTTCCAGCGTGCACTTTTTTTACCAGACCAGCGGACAGGAGGCGGCGCGGCTTTTGCTGGAGCTGATGAATGGAAATCCTGCGGGAAAAGAAATTAAAATGGGTTTTCGTACAGAGGAGAGAGGGACGACGCGCTAAACTGTGATTTAGAAAAATTTAAGAATTGTTTTGGAAAAGCTTCCACAGTTTTTGCGGGAGCTTTTTTTGTTGTGTCGGTATGCTTGTACTCAGAAAGAGAAAGCGAGGAATAGCAATGAACGAAACAAAAACAAAACAATCTGTAACACAGCAAAAATCAAACTGGAAGCCCTGGCAGATCGTGCTGGTGATCCTCCTCGGATTATGTGCCCTGCCGGTGGTGGTCCCGGTAGGGCTCGGACTGCTTGCCGCTGCAGTCGGCATTGCAGTAGCACTGGGTGCCTGCGTGCTCGGTCTGTTGGCCTGCAGTGCAGCCTGCGGCATCGGAATGATCCTTGTGCTGGCAGCACTGCTTCTGGGCGGACTGTTTTTCATCGGGACAGGAATTGTTTCGATGTTTCATGCGGTTGGCAGCGGCTTTGCGATTCTGGGCAGCGGCTTTATGATGACAGGCTCAGCAATCCTGGGCACAGCATTGCTGATCGGACTGGTGTGGCTGATCTGGAAAGGAATTTTATGGATCCGCAGCAAGGCTGGCGGAAAGAAAAAAGCCGGCAGCGCAGAGCCGGAACCTGAGGCAGCGCCCGGCGAACAGATGACGGGCACATCTGCTGCTGAAACGGACAGCAACGGATTTCACCTGCTGGAGAGAAAGGAGACGGACAGCGATGAAAAATAAAACATTGAAAAAGACGCTTCTGATCTCGACAGGTCTGTTGGCAGCAGGCGGCATCTGTATTGGCATTGGGATTGCGATGGGAGGAAGCCCGGTGTTTTATCTGGATAACGAAGGAATTCATTTGAAAGAGACAACAGCCTGCCCGGAGACGGTACAGGATTATGCCGGACAGAAGCAGCTGGCAGCGTTTGAAAAAATTGAGGTGGATCTGAAATACGGAGAGTTTTCTTTGGAGGAAGGCGATTCTTATAGTGTTGAATATCTTCTGGCAGGCGATCGGGAAGAACCGGTGTGCCAGGTGGAGAATGGAACACTCATAGTGAAAGAAGGCGATTTCGGGGAAACGCAGGAAGGAAATCGGTGGTATTTCCGGCTCTGGGGAGAAGAAGGAGAACGGCGGCAGGATGATCCTTATGTGAAAATCACAGTGCCGAAGGGTGCCAGGTTGAAAGAGGTTTCGGTCGATGCACCGTGGGATATCGATCTTGCAGCGAATCTTTCTGCAGAGAAGCTTTCTGTAAAGACGAGCTATGGTGAGATTAAAATGGAGGACTGGAACGGAATTGACCTGAGTATTTACGACGAAGACGGTGACATCAAGACCGGAAATCTGACCGGTAATAAAGTAGAGATCACCGGTCTGTATGGAGATCTGAACATTGGCTGTATCGAAAGCACACAGGCGTCTTTGGAAGCGGAGAATGGTTCGGTAACTGTTTTTGCAGGAACACAGGGCACGCTGGACGTAAAAAACAGTTACGGGGATACGAACATATACGAAATGCAGAAGGCGGATGCATATGGATATGATCTTCGCACAGAATATGGTGAAATTCATTTTTCGGGATATGAGATGATGGAAAATGAGAACGGAGACGCAGCAGAGTACAGAAAACAGGCACCCGGCAGTGCTGTCATCCGGGTATCCGCAGAAAACGGCGATATCAAAATCCGGGAGAATGTTGCGCGAAGCACTTTGGAAGAAACAGTTGCAGAAACAAAATCTGTAGACGAAGAGGAGTGATTTCAATTTCATAAAGACGTAGAGACAGCTCCGGCAATCTAAAAAAAGGATTGTCGGAGCTGCTTGTATAAGTTGCCTGAAAAGATGTATACTCTTTTTGGCGAAAACGTGAATTTACAAAATGTCGTGAAAACAGAGGGCGGGGGTTACCATGGATTACAGGAAAACAGCACAACAGATCTGTGACAACATAGGAGGCAGGAAAAATATCATCAGCGCTGAGCACTGTGCGACGCGACTGCGTCTGGTCATCGGAGACAATGACAAGTGCAGCAAGGAAGCAATCGAAGCAATCGACGGTGTGAAGGGTGTCTTTTTCGCATCCGGACAGCTGCAGATTATTTTCGGGACGGGAACGGTCAACAAGGTTTACGACGAATTTATCCAGATTGCGGGCATCAGCGCATCTTCCAGGGAAGAAGTCCGACAGGCAGCAAGTATAAAGACGAGCTTTTGGAGGCGTGCAGTAAAGACACTGGGAGATGTATTTATTCCGATCATTCCGGCGATCGTAGCGAGCGGTCTGCTGGTGGGGATTCTGGAAGGACTTTGTGAGGTTTATCCTGCAATGGAGCAGTCCGGTACATATACGATCCTTCACCTGTTTTCGAATGCGGCATTTGTTTTTCTGCCGATCCTGATCGCGATCAGCGCGGCAAAGGTATTTGGCGGAAATCTGTATCTTGGTGCAGTTATCGGTATGATCATGATTCATCCGGATCTGATGAATGCATGGAGTGTTGTAGATGCAGAAAGTATTCCCAAATTGAATGCATGGTTTGGGTTATATCAGATCGAGCTTGTCGGCTATCAGGGACATGTCATTCCGGTTGTGATCGCAGTATGGTTTATGAGCATGCTGGAAAAGAAACTGCACAAGATCGTTCCGGAAATTATCGACCTGTTTGTGACACCGCTTGTGACGGTTCTTGTAACTGGGTATTTGACCCTGACAATTTTTGGACCTGTTTTTTCCTGGGTGGAAAACGGTGTACTGGAAGGCGCTCAGTGGCTGATTACGCTTCCCTTTGGAATCGGTGCGGCACTGTGCGGCGCGGTCTATGCGCCGACGGTTGTAGCGGGTGTACATCATATGTATAGCGCGCTGGAAGCGGGGCTGATTTCAAAAAGCGGATTAAATACGTGGATGCCAATTGCGACGGCAGCCAATGTCGGTCAGGGTGCAGCGGCGCTTGCTCTGGCATTAAAAACCAAAAACAGCAGGGTAAAGGCCCTTGCGCTGCCGTCTTCGCTGTCCGCATTTTTAGGCATCACCGAGCCTGCGATTTTCGGTGTCAATATCCGTTACATGAAACCGTTTGTGGCAGGAATGATCGGAGGGGCCTGCGGTGCACTGATTGCCGGATGGACAGGAATTGGAGCGACAGCTTATGGCGTAACCGGACTGTTCGGATATCTGATTACGACGGATGATACGCTGCAATATACCCTTGTGATTGCGGTGGCGTTTGTGGTCAGCTTCGTGATTTCATGGGTGCTATATCATGATGAGAAAACGCCTGGCGAGAAAACCGCCGCACGAAAGCAGTAAGCCTATATCAGAAAAGAATGGAAAACACGAAATTCATTCCCTTAAGTTATAAAAGCTATATCAAACCGATATGGCTTTTTTCCTGTTTTTATTGAAAAATATACAGTGTTACGTTAAACTTAAAAAGAACAGCTCAATTACAATTGGGCGCAGTATTGGAGGAACAGCTCGATGAAATTACAGATTGCATGCATTCCGGGCGATGGAATCGGACCGGAAATTGTAGCACAGGCGAATAAAGTACTGGATCAGGTGGCGAAGAAATTCGACCATGAAATAGAACGCAAGGAGATTTTGATGGGTGGTGCATCGATTGATGTGCACGGCGTACCGCTGACAGATGAGGCGATTGCGACAGCGAAGGCGGCAGATGCGGTTCTGATGGGTTCGATCGGCGGAGATACCAACACCTCCCCCTGGTACAAGCTCCCTCCGGAAAAGCGTCCGGAAGCAGGTCTGTTGAAGATCCGCAAAGCACTCAACTTATTTGCAAATTTAAGACCGGCTTATTTGTATCCGCAGCTTGCAGGCGCGTGCCCGTTAAAAGAAGAAATTAGCAAGGCAGGCTTTGACATGCTGATTATGAGAGAGCTGACCGGCGGTCTGTATTTTGGCGAGCGCTATACGACGACAGAAAACGGCGTGCGCAAGGCAGTCGATACCCTGACCTACACCGAAGAGGAAATCCGCCGAATCGCGATCAAGGCGTTTGATGTAGCGCGCAAGAGAAAAGGCAAAGTGACGAGCGTGGACAAGGCAAACGTGCTGGATTCCTCGAGACTGTGGAGAAGCGTGGTGGAAGAGGTGGCAAAGGATTATCCTGACGTGGAGCTGTCTCATATGCTCGTGGACAACTGTGCGATGCAGTTGGTCAAAGATCCGGCGCAGTTCGATGTGATCCTGACCGAAAATATGTTTGGCGATATTCTTTCGGATGAAGCGAGCATGGTGACCGGCTCGATCGGTATGCTGTCTTCCGCAAGCTTAAACGATACAAAGTTCGGCTTATATGAGCCCAGTCACGGCAGTGCGCCGGATATCGCGGGCAAAGATCTCGCAAATCCCATTGCAACTGTGCTGAGCGCTGCCATGATGCTGCGTTACACCTTTGATCTGGATAAAGAGGCAGAAGCAGTGGAAGAAGCGGTTCGCAAGGTTCTGGCAGAGGGCTATCGCACCGGAGATATTATGGCCGTAGGGTGTACATTAGTTGGATGCAGCAAGATGGGCGATCTGCTTGCAGAGCGGATTTGATTTTTGATAACAGAATGCGAGGAACGAACAAATGAGAAGTGATAATGTAACAAAAGGCGTCCAGCAGGCACCGCACAGAAGTCTGATGAATGCACTGGGAATGACAGAGGAGGAAAAGAACAGACCGCTGATCGGTATCGTAAACTCCTATAACGAAATCGTGCCCGGACATATGAACCTGGATAAAATTACAGAAGCGGTCAAGCTCGGCGTTGCGATGGCTGGAGGCACCCCGGTTGTATTCCCGGCAATCGCAGTCTGCGATGGTATCGCGATGGGACATGTCGGCATGAAATATTCCCTCGTAACCAGAGACCTGATCTGCGACAGCACCGAGTGTATGGCGATGGCACATCAGTTCGATGGTCTGGTATGTATCCCTAACTGTGATAAAAATGTGCCCGGTCTTTTGATGGCAGCGGCAAGACTGAATATCCCGACGATTTTTGTTTCCGGCGGTCCAATGCTGGCAGGACATCTGCACGGCAGAAAGAGAAGCTTATCTTCTATGTTTGAAGCAGTAGGCTCCGTGGCAGCAGGCACCATGTCGCTGGAAGAGCTGCAGGAATACGAAGAAAAAGTATGTCCGACCTGCGGTTCCTGTTCCGGTATGTACACCGCAAACTCCATGAACTGTCTGACAGAGGCGCTGGGCATGGGATTAAAGGGCAACGGCACAATTCCGGCAGTATATTCTGCACGTATCCAGCTGGCAAAGCATGCCGGTATGCAGATTATGGAGCTGGTTCGCAAGAATATCAAGCCCCGCGACATCATGACAAAGGATGCGTTCTTAAACGCCCTGACCGTCGATATGGCGCTCGGCTGTTCTACAAACTCCATGCTGCATCTGCCTGCAATCGCGCATGAGGCAGGCGTAGAGCTGAACATGGAAATCGCAAATGAAATTTCTTCCCATACACCGAACCTGTGTCATCTGGCACCTGCAGGTCCGACCTACATTGAAGACTTAAATGAGGCTGGCGGCGTATACGCAGTTATGAATGAATTAAATAAGAAGGGACTGTTAAAGACAGACCTGATGACGGTAACCGGAAAGACCGTCGGCGAAAATATCGAAGCCTGTGTAAACCGCAATCCCGAAGTGATTCGTCCGATTGAAAATCCCTATTCTGAGACAGGCGGTATCGCTGTACTCAAAGGCAACCTGGCTCCGGATACCGGTGTTGTAAAGAGAAGCGCTGTTGTACCGGAAATGATGGTTCATGAAGGTCCTGCAAGGGTATTTGACTGCGAGGAGGACGCGATTGCTGCGATCAAGGGCGGCAAGATTGTTCCCGGCGATGTCGTTGTGATCCGTTACGAAGGACCCAAAGGCGGCCCCGGCATGAGAGAAATGCTGAATCCGACTTCTGCAATCGCAGGTATGGGTCTTGGTTCCAGTGTTGCGCTGATTACGGACGGTCGTTTCTCCGGTGCATCCAGAGGTGCGTCGATTGGTCATGTTTCCCCGGAGGCTGCTGTCGGCGGTCCCATCGCGCTGGTAGAAGAGGGCGATATCATCAGCATCAATATTCCGGAAAATCGTCTGGATATGAAGGTCTCTGATGAAGTGCTGGCAGAGAGAAGGGCAAAATGGCAGCCCAGAGAGCCGAAGGTAACCACCGGATATCTTGCACGTTACCGGGAAATGGTAACCAGCGGAAACAGAGGCGCTGTACTCGAAATTAAGAAATAAGGATAAAAAGGGGAGGACGATATGGTTCGTACAGGTGCTGAAATCGTCATAGAGTGTTTAAAAGAACAGGGCGTGGATGTTGTGTTCGGATATCCGGGCGGCTCCATTTTGAATGTATATGATGCGTTATACAAGCATAGCGATGAGATTTTCCATGTGCTGACATCTCATGAACAGGGTGCTGCACATGCAGCAGATGGCTATGCGCGTGCAACCGGAAAAGTCGGTGTGTGTATGGCGACCAGTGGTCCCGGCGCGACGAATCTGGTTACCGGCATTGCGACCGCGTACATGGATTCCGTCCCGATGGTAGCGATTACCTGTAATGTAACGCTGCCGCTTCTGGGAAAAGATTCCTTCCAGGAGGTCGATATCGCAGGCGTGACGATGCCGATCACCAAACACGGTTACATTGTAAAAGATGTCAATATTCTGGCAGACACGCTGCGCAAGGCATTTCATATTGCAAAATCCGGCAGACCCGGACCGGTGCTGGTAGATATCACCAAAGATGTAACGGCAGCGAGCTGCGAATATACACCTAAAAAGCCGGAATCGGTTGAACGTGCCGGACATTACACGCAGGAAGATTTAGATGCCGCGCTGGAAGTGATTTCCAAGGCGAAAAAACCCTATATTTATCTGGGCGGCGGAGCAATTCTTTCTGGCGCTTCAGAAGAGGTGCGTGCCTTTGCCAAAAAACTGGATTCTCCGGTCTGTGATACCCTGATGGGAAAAGGGGCGTATGACGGTTACGATCCGCTCTATACCGGTATGATCGGTATGCACGGCACAAAGACCTCCAACCTCGGAGTGAGCGAGTGTGACCTTTTGGTTGCACTGGGCGCGAGATTTTCTGACCGTGTCATCGGCAACGCATCCTTATTTGCAAAGAATGCAAAGATCCTGCATATCGATATTGATGCTGCTGAGATCAATAAAAATATCCATGCGGACGTGTCCATTGTCGGAGATCTGAAGGATGTTTTGACAAAGCTGATTGCACGGATGGAACAGATGCATCATCCGGAGTGGACA
>UMCY01002332.1_pt1 | contig 10316 bp, 14 predicted proteins | sample 1964351 | NCBI WGS metagenome assembly UMCY01 (sample SAMEA4835980, study PRJEB28245) | human gut metagenome | biome: gut microbiome; material: fecal sample | place: Denmark | collected 2008 | reverse complement strand
ACCGTCCCCAATACGAAATCCGAAGAAAGAAAGGAAGAACAAAATATGAAATTAAGTACAAATTTTCTAAAAGAATATGTAAATATAGATGAGAACCTAGATGTAAAAACACTAGCAGAGGACATGACAAGAGTTGGAAATGAATATGATTCAGCAGAAAAGCTAATAAATGCAACTCATTTAATAATAGGAGAGGTAACAGAATGTGAAGAACATCCAGATTCTGACCATCTTCATGTATGTAAAGTAAATATAGGAACAGAGGTCTTAGATATTGTGTGTGGTGCACCAAATGTAAGAAAAGGGCTAAAAGTTATTGTGGCACAAGTAGGTGCTGAGCTTCCTGGTGATTTCAAAATTAAAAAGGGTGTTATAAGAGGTCAGGTTTCAAATGGAATGCTATGTGCATTATACGAAATCGGAATTGATAAAAAATTCTTAGCAGAAGCTGATAAAAATGGAATTGCGGAACTTCCAGACAATGCACCAGTAGGAGGCGACCCTATTAAATTTTTAAATCTTGATGATAGTGTTATAGATTTTGAGTTAACTGCAAATAGAGGAGATTTACTAAGTATTCTGGGTATGGCATATGAGGTATCTAGTATATATGATAAAGATGTGACTACCCCAGATTTAAGCCATAGTGAAATAGAAGATGATATTTCAAAGGAATTTGAAACTAAAGTTGATACTGATAATTGTACAGTATTTTTGACAAGAAAAGTTAAGGATGTTCAAATTAAAGAAAGCCCGGAATTTATAAAAAATAGATTAATAGCATCTGGAATTAGACCAATAAATAATGTTGTTGATATTAGTAATTATGTTATGCTTGAACTTGGTCAACCACTTCATTTCTATGATGCAGATAACTTAGGCAACAAAATAGTTGTAAGAATGGCTGAAGATGGCGAAAAATTAACTACTTTAGATAGCCAAGAAAGAATATTGACTAAGGATGATATAGTTATTACTGATGGTACAAAGGCTGTTGGCTTAGCAGGTGTTATGGGAGGTTTAAATACTGAAGTTGAAGACACAACTAAAAATGTTATAATTGAATCTGCTATATTTGATTCAGTAAAAGTAAGAAAAACATCAAATAAAATATTAAGAAGTGAGGCAAGTAACAGATTTGAAAAAGGCTTAGACCCTGCAAGAACTTATATGGCAATTGAAAGAGCCTGTCATTTATTGGAAAAATATGCTGGAGCAAAAGTTTGCAAGGGAATGCTTAAATATGATGTAACAGATAATAAGGAAAAAGAAATTGAGATTGAATATAAATTTATAAATGATGTATTAGGTACAAATATTTCAAATGATGATATAAATGATGTATTTAGAAGACTAAAATTTGAAATAAAGCCAAATGAAAAATCAGTTGTAGTTACAGTTCCTACAAGAAGAATCGACATAGATATAAAGGAAGATTTAGTTGAAGAAGTTGGAAGAATTTATGGAGTAAATAATATCCAAGGCAAACTTCCAGTTGTCCCAATGAAAATGGGAAGTGTTGACAAAACAATGAGAAAAATTAGGCATAAAATGAGTGATTTAGGTTTAAATGAAACATTATCATATATTTTAATAAATGATAAAGATGTAAAAAAATTTACAACAGATGAGTTTGAACCATTAAAATTATTAGACCCAATAACAGAAGAAAGAAATACATTAAGATATAGTATAATTCCATCATTATATAAAATATATGAATATAATAAAGCACGTGAAAACAAAGATGTTTGCCTATTCGAAATTGGAAAGGGATTTTGGAATAAAAATGGAGAATTTGGAGAAAACAAAAAAATCTGTGTATTGATGACTGGAAAATATTATAACAAAATAGGATATAATGAACAAATTAATTTCTATGATATAAAAGGAGTAACAGAGGAATTACTTGATTTCTTAGGATATAGTGGAAGATATAGTTTTGTTATGCCAAAACAAATGTCAAAGGAATTCCACCCAGGTCAAACTGCGGAAATTTCTGTAAATAATGATATTGTTGGAATTATAGGTAGAATTCATCCAGAAATGGAAAAAGAAAATGTATTTGTAATGGAAATTAATTTAGATAAATTGCTTGCAAAACGTGTTGGAAAAATGAAGTTTAAAGAAATTTCAAAATTCCCAGTAATTAAGAAGGATTTATCAATTTTAGTTGATAAAGATATTCCATCTAGTGAAATTGTGGCTAAGATTAAGAGAAAAGCTGGTAAACTTTTAGTTGATATTAATGTTTTTGATTTGTATGAAGGTAAAAATATTGATGAAAATAAAAAGAGTTTGGCGTATTCATTGACTTTTGGAGATAGTAGTAGAACTTTGAATGATGATGAAATTAATTCTATTATGGATAAGATAATTGTTGACTTGGAAAAAGATGGAATGGAATTAAGAAAATAATAAAAAAAATACCATAGCAAGTATGTAGGAGATTTTTAATAAAAAAATATTACAGATTCATTACATTAGTATGACATTTATATTACAAATTGCAGATGGATATAAAAAAGATATTGACATATTAGTTAACTTACGCTATTATTAAAAATGAAAACGAAAAAGGAGGAAAACAAATGAAAAATAAAATATTAGTGTTTAACACCATAATAATATTTATTTTATTAACATTATTTAATTTTTACCAAACAAAAGCATATAATGAGGAATTACAAACAACTGATTATACTGCACAAACATTAGAAACACAACAAGAAGGAGCAAATGAAGAAGTGACAGACTTTTCAAATGCAAAATTTGAACTAAAAAAACAAGGTGATGCAAATGCATATCTTGAAATTTCAGGAATAACACCTAAAGAAGACAGTGAATATTATCTATTTATAACTAATGATAACAATAAGCCTGCTGTAACAAGTACTTCTTCTGGAAAAATATGGATGAAATATGATGAAACATCAAAAACCTTGAAATCAGTTTCAGTAGAAGATATAGAAAAAAATATAGAATTAAATCAAGAATTATATGCAACAATTGTAGAAAAGACAAAAACAAGTGACAATGTTGTTACATATGGAATAAAATTAAATAGATTTGAAGAAGAAAAATATTATGGAGCATTTAGAACGACTTTTATAGCCAAAAATAGTACACAAATAGTAACTAAATTTACACATGCAGCAAATAATAACAGAAAAATGCAAATAAAAGTTGGAAAGATAACAGATAACTCTATACTTCAAAAAATAAAAAGTAACAATATAACTGGTTTTTCAGAATTGTTAAGTTATGCAGAGTCAAGTTCAGGAATCTATGATCAAACTTTATCAGCAGATATTGATTCAACAAATATAAGTTATAATGATTACAAAACAGGAAATTCCGCAATAGAACTAAATGGTATAGAAAATGATGCATATTATTTCCTTTATGTAAAAACTGATGATGAAAATGGTAAATATATATCAAATTCAGCAGTAACTTTAGGAAAATCTTATGTAAATGATTCAGGATGGGGAATAAGTTTCTATGGATCTTCAGATTTTGAATGGAATGACTTTGATAGTGATAAAACAGACGACAATAATACAAATGGTAATACAACAAATGATAATAAAATAAATGATAATACAGTGTCTAATATGGTATTGCCAAAGACAGGATTAGAAATATTTATATTTAGTGCTATAGTTTTAGTAGTAGTTACAGTTGGAGCTTTTTCATATATTCAATATAAGAAAAATAATTTTTAATATGGTAATGAGAAAACTAAGAAAAGAGGGATAATGTAATAATTATATTATCGATAGTCAGTGCTGTATTTATTATTGGAACATTATTTTATAAAAAATATAATAACTATTCGGTGTATCTTATGCCGGACCCGAAACTTGCAACAGAAGTAAGAGAAGACTATCGTTGGAAGGGAATGTTTGATGACCCGGACAACGATGGTGTATCTCCAGAGCTGATAGCAACAGCTCAAAAGGTAATCCTAGAAGGTTATGATATCCTAGACAGACTGTTGAAAAAACGATTTGTTGCGGTGTGATACAGAAGAAAAATAGGTAACAGACTTCATGGCGGGAAATATTCCTGCCATGAAGTTTTTATGCATAATTTTAACGAATTTCTAATGAAATATTACCAAAAAGACTACCCAAAAACAAAATAGTATGATATACTTAAATAGTAATTTTTTTGAAATATAATAAGGTTCAAATACCTTAAAATAAAGCAAAAAGCAAAAAGGAGGAAAAAATATGTCAGGACACTCAAAATGGAGCAACATACAAGCAAAAAAAGGAAAGGCAGATGCAGCAAGAGGAAAAATCTTCACAAAACTAGGAAGAGAATTACTAGTAGCTGTAAAGGCAGGTGGACCAGACCCAGCAGGAAACTCAAAACTAAAAGACGTAATAGCAAAATGTAAAGCAGCAAATATGCCAAATGACACAATAAACAACGCAATAAAAAAAGCCTCAGGAGAAGGAAGTACAGCAACATATGAAGAAATAACATATGAAGGATATGGACCAAATGGAGTAGCATTAATAGTAGAAGCAAGTACAGACAATAGAAACAGAACAGCGGCAGATGTAAGACACGTATTTGATAAAGCAGGAGGAAATTTAGGAACAACAGGATGTGTATCATACATGTTCAGTCAAAAAGGTATAATAGTAATAGAAAAAGAGAACTGCAAACTATCAGAAGACGAATTAATGATGCAAGCACTAGAATTCGGAGCAGAAGATTTTGAAGTTGATGAAGACGTATACGAAATAACAACAGCGCCATCAGACTTCTCATCAGTTAGAGAGCAATTAGAAGGACTGGGACTAGAATTTTTAGAGGCGTCAGTACAAATGGTACCATCAACAACGGTAGCATTAGATGAACACGGTGTTGAAAAAATGAATAGATTAATAGATAACCTAAATGACCTAGATGATGTAATGAATGTATATCATAACTGGGAAGAATAAAAACAAGTTCTAAAATAAAAAAAAATACATATAATATAGAAAAATATTATATGTATTTTTTTATGTCAAAAACAAAAGGAAGGAGAAAAACAAATGATAAAAGAAGTAATAGGATATTTTCCACTAGAAATACAAAAAAAAATAAAAGAAATAGCAGAGCAAAAAGAAGACATAGAAGAAATAAGATTAAGAATAAACAGACAAATAACTTTAAAAATAGGACAAAATATAGAATTCATAAACTATATTATAACCAAACAAGACATAGAAGAAACATTTGAAAATATATGTGAAAAATCAATTTATTCATATACAAAACAAATATCAGAAGGGTTTATAACAATAAAAGGAGGAAATAGAGTAGGAATAACAGGTTCATGTGCTATAGAATATGGAAAAGTAAAAAATATAAATTACATATCAAGCCTAAATTTTAGAATAGCAAGACAAATAAAAGATGTTTCAACTAAATTACTAAAATACATAATAGATATAGAAAATGATACAATATATAACACAATGATAGTATCACCACCTGGAGCACGGAAAAACGACAATTTTAAGAGATTTAGTAAGAATAATTTCAAACCGGAATGCCAGAAATAAACTTTTCAGCAAAAACGTGCGGAATAGTTGATGAAAGAAGTGAAATTGCAGCAATGTATAAAGGAGTTCCACAAAACGATGTTGGAAATTTAACAGATGTTATAGATAATGTACCAAAAGCAATAGGAATAAGTATGCTAATAAGGTCTATGGCACCACAAATTATTATATGTGACGAAATCGGTAGCAAAGAAGATGTGGATGCAATAGAAAAAATGGTATGTAGTGGTGTAAAAGGAATATTTACAGCACATGCGCAATTAGCAGAAGAGATATTTCAGAATGTAAATTTAAACAGATTGGTAAAATGTAAACTTGTAAATAAAATAATAGTATTAGATTATAAAGAAAAAGGAAAGATTAAGGAAGTAATAGAAACATAAATAATTGTTCTAAAATATAAAAAAAAGCATATATATAATAATGAGGTGGGTCATGGAAATTATAAGATATATGTTTTTTATTTTTATACTAATCGGAAGTACAAGCATAGGCTTTATATTATCAAAAAGCTATACATATAGAATAAAAGAATTAAATGAATTATTAAAATTAATAAACATTATGCAAAACAAAATAAAATTTACTCGAAAACCATTAGCAGAAGTTTTAGAAGAAACATCCCAAATTAAAGAAGAAACAAATATATCAAACATATTTTTAATAACATCCACAGAATTAAAAAAGCAAAAAATAGAAGATGCATGGAAAAAAGGAGTAAATGAAACAAAAAACACATTAAATCTGAATAAAAACGATATAAATCTAATATTAACATTAGGAAATGTACTTGGAAAAACAGATGTTGAAGGACAGATAAGTGAAATAAATCAGTTTTCTTCATTGTTAAAAACTCAAATAACAGAGGCAATTGAAGAAAAAAATAAAAATGCAAAAATGTATAAAAGTTTAGGAACCTTAATTGGTTTGGCTATTATAATAATATTATTTTAAAAATTTAAATAAGGAAGAGAGTAAAAATGAATGTTGATTTATTATTTAAAATAGCAGCAGTAGGAATACTAGTTGCAGTTTTACATCAAGTATTATGTCGTGCGGGAAGAGAAGAACAAGCAATGATGACAACTTTAGCAGGACTTGTAATTGTACTTACATTAGTAATAAAAGAAATAAGTTCATTATTTGATACAGTAAGGACATTATTTAGTTTATAAAATAGGAGAAAATACATGGAAGATGTAATTAAAATTATAGGAATTGGGTTGATAGCATTAATATTAATAATAATTATAAAACAATATAGACCTGAATTTGCTATATACATATCATTACTTGCAGGTGCAATTATTTTATACATATCAATGGACAAAATTGCTTTAGTAATAAATCTTTTAAAACAAATATGTAATAAATCAGGGGTTAATACCAATTTTCTGTCGATTCTGATAAAAATGACAGGAATTGCATTTTTAGCTGAATTTGCAATAAGTATTTGTAAAGATGCAGGCGAAAATGCCATAGCAAATAAAGTGGAAATTGGAAGTAAAGCAATTATAATATCTATGTCTGTGCCAATAATTTATAATCTCTTAGAAGTAATTTTAAAAATATTACCAGATTAAATTTAGGTATAGGTGATGTAGATGAAAAAAAGAATATATTTATACATAATAATTATAATGATATTAGTTCCAAAAATATGTTATGCAAGTAATGAACTTGAAGAAAATACAATTATTGATACAAACACGATTTTGGAAGAACAACAAGAAAACTTTGGGATTAGAGATTTTTTAAAAGAATCAGAAAATTATGCACCAGATTTTTTAAAGGATTTAGATATATCTAATATATTTAATAATGCTATTAAAGGTAAGATTGATAATAAAAATATATTAAAAAAAATCTTAAATTTAGCAGGTTCACAAATAAAAAGCACATTAATAATATTGATAAATATATTAGTTATAGTATTAATACATAGTGTACTTAAATCAATAACAGATAGCTTAGAAAATAGTGATATTTCGAAAATAATATATTATGTTCAATATATAATGATTATTACAATAATAATGGCAAACTTTTCAGACATAATAAAAAGTGTAAGTGAAACAATAGAAAATCTGGTAGGTTTTTCTCAAAATTTAATTCCATTACTTATAACGCTTTTAACATACACAGGAAATATAACAACAACGGCAATAATAGAACCAATATTATTATTTTTAATAGAGTTTATTGCAAATATTATAAAAACATTGATAATTCCAATAGTATCAATAATTACAGTGCTAATAATTACTTCGAAAATAACAGATAGGATACAAATAAGCAAATTAGCTGGATTTATGAAATCAAGTATAATATGGTTTTTAGGAGTTATACTTACACTATTTGTTGGGGTAGTATCATTAGAAGGAAGTTTAAGTGCAAGCATAGATGGGGTAACTTCTAAAACCGCAAAAGCAGCAGTAAGTTCATTAATACCAGTTGTACGGAAAAATACTAGGAGATAGTGTAGATGCTATATTAGGGTGTGGAGTTATACTAAAAAATGCAGTAGGAATAGTAGGTGTTATTATAATTATAGGAATATGTTTATTGCCAGTTATAAAATTAGCTACATTTAGCATAATGTATTCATTAGCATCAGGGGTAATAGAGCCAATAGCAGATAAAAACATAGTAAAATTACTAGATGAAATGAGCGGAATATTTAAATTACTTTTAGCAATATTGTGTTCTGTATCTGTTCTGTTGATAATTGGACTAACTTTGGTAATAAAAATTTCTAATAGTGGGATGATGTATAGATGATAAGTTTTTTGAAAAATTGGATTGAACAAATCGTAATTTCTGTAATAATAGTAAGTATATTTGAATTACTAATACCAAATGGAAAGATAAAAAAATATATTAAAGTGGTGCTTGGAATTTATATTATATTTTGTATAATATCACCATTTGTAAATTCTACAGAACTATATAATATTAGTGAAATAAATTTAGATGAGTATATACAAAATATGACTAAAACGGAAACAGTAGTAAATCAAGAAAGCATGGATTTAAGGCTGCAAGATTTATATATAGAACAGTTAGAAAATGATGTGAAGAAAAAAGTTGAGGAGAAGCGGTTACAATGTTATAAAATGTAATATAGATGCAAATTTAAACGCAAATGGAAAAGATTCTGGAATTCACAAGATTAGTTTAATTTTAACTAAAAAGGAAATCACTAATATTGAAATAGGAAATAATGCCAAAAAGACAGAAAATGATGTTCAAATTCAAGACATAAAAAAAGATATAGCTAGTAATTATGAAATTGGTGAAGAATTGATAGACATAAAGATCAAATAAAAAGGAAAAACAAAGGAGAGAGCTATGGGTAAGTTTTTAAAAAATGTTATTTCTAATGATAATGAAAATAAAAGCAAGAAAAAGATTGAAAATATTGTATTTCTTATAATTATATTAATAGCAACTTTAATAATAATAAATATTATTTGGGAAGACGAAAAAGAACCAAGTGATACTACAAATAGTGCAGGAAAAGTTTTAGCTGATAGTAGTGAAAAAGATGTATCACAGAATGATTTAGAAAAAAAACTAGAAAATATTTTAGGGACAATAAAAAATGTAGGAAAAGTAAGTGTACTAATAAATTACTCTGAAAGTCAAAGTATAGTGCCAATATATAATGAAAGTACAACAACAAGTAGTACAGAAGAAGGAGATTCATCAGGAGGAACAAGAAATGTAACAGAAACAGAGGCAAAAAAGGATGTGGTTTTTTCCGAGAAAACAGGAAGTAAAGAACCAATTATTCAAAAAACTTTAGAACCAACGATTACAGGTGCAATAATAACAGCAGAAGGTGCAAATGACGCAACAGTAAAAACAAATATTATAAATGCAATAGGAGCTGTAACAGGTCTTAGTATAGATAAAATACAGGTATTTGAAATGAAAAAGTGAAAGGATGGATTTAAATGAAAAAATTCAAAAAAAGTGAAATTGCAATTTATGCTATTGCATTAATGTTAGTAGCTGCTGGATATTTTAATTATTCTACATTTGAAAAGCAAACACAAGAAACTTATTCTGAAGATATAAATAATATAGAAAATGAATATGCAAATGTTGGGGATGCTGTTTTAGTTAGTAATAATGAGGCTGATAGTAAGCAGAATGAAAATAATGTGGAAACATCAAATAATTCGAAAAATGAAACTACAGAGAGTGCGAGTTCTGAAGTTCAAGAAAATGTAAATGAAACAGATTATTATGCTAGTTCTAAATTGGAAAGGGATAAAATGTATGCTGAGATGATTTCTAACTATGAGAGAATTTTGAATAATACAAATACTTCAGAGGCACAAAAGTCAATTGCAACTCAGGAGATTACTAAAATAAATAATACTAAAAATGCTATAATGATATGTGAGAATTTGATACAAACTAAAGGTTTTCAGAATTGTGTGATTATGATTAATGATTCTAGTGTGAATGTTATTGTACATATTGAAGGTGGTTTGAATACGGAAAATGTTGCAAAGGTGCAGAATATTGTTTCGCGTGAGTTGAATGTGGAGATTGAAAATATACATATTAGTGAAAAGTAAATGTAATTTGTAAAAAACAAAACTATAGTGTCAGGCTATCTTGGGGGATACTAATTAATTCATGATTATTAATGGTTCCTTACATAATTTAAGAGCTTATAAGCATAATTTTTGGCGCCCTTCCGTGGCGGAGCACGAACTCTTTCCGAAAATT
>UMCY01012373.1_pt1 | contig 10406 bp, 10 predicted proteins | sample 1964351 | NCBI WGS metagenome assembly UMCY01 (sample SAMEA4835980, study PRJEB28245) | human gut metagenome | biome: gut microbiome; material: fecal sample | place: Denmark | collected 2008 | reverse complement strand
CAAATTACAAGGAAAGTTCGAAAGCCAAAGCACTGGCAATGGCCATGGATTCCATTGATACAAATGCATTCGACATTGTAGTCATCATGGATGCCGACAACATGACTACGCCCGATTTCCTGTCTACCATCAACCGCGTTTTTGACAGCGGCATAAAATCCGTACAGGCACACCGGACAGGAAAGAATCTGAACACAGACATTTCCGTGCTTGACAGCGCCAGCGAAGAAATAAACAATGGTTTCTTCCGCAGCGGACATAACGCAGTAGGACTTTCTGCCGGACTATCCGGTTCAGGAATGGCATTCGAAGCAGAATGGTTTCATCAGAATGTGAAATATCTCCAGACGGCAGGTGAAGACAAAGAATTGGAAGCGATGCTCCTGCAACAACGCATCTATACCGTTTATCTGCCCGACCTGCTTGTGTTTGACGAAAAAACACAAAAGAAAGAAGCCATCAGCAACCAGCGCAAACGCTGGATAGCCGCACAATTCGGCGCACTCCGTGCTTCGCTGCCTCACTTACCCAAAGCATTTTTACAAGGAAATTTCGACTACTGCGACAAGATATGCCAATGGATGCTTCCGCCACGATTGATTCAGTTGGCAGGAGTTTTCGGACTGACCTTCGTCTTTACCGTTATCGGCCTTATATTGAGCCTATGCAATGGCAGCAACGAATGGATGATAGCCATCAAATGGTGGGTATTGTCGGCTGCACAAGTAGCGGCCATGATGTTACCCGTACCGGGCGGCAGACTATTTACCAAACAGGTAGGGAAAGCAATCACCCAAATGCCTATGCTGGCTGTTACTATGATCGGTAATTTATTTAAATTGAAAGAAGCCAATAAAAAGTTTATCCATACGGAGCATGGCGAATACCATAAATAGAAATCAAACATAACAAGAAAACAACAATGAAAATCGCTATTGAAGCCCAACGGATTTTCCGCACTAATAAACACGGAATGGATTTCGTTGCTCTTGAAAGTATCCGGGAATTGCAAAAAATAGACCATGAGAACGAATATTTCATCTTCGTTACTTCTGGCGAAGACAGATGCATGGAAGAATCGGAAAATATGCATATTATCGAACTAAAATGCCCCACTTACCCCCTTTGGGAGCAAGTGGCTCTTCCCCGCGCAGTAAAAAAAATCATGCCCGATTTGTTGCACTGCACAAGCAACACTGCCCCATTGCAATGTCCCGTACCATTAATACTGACACTACACGACATTATTTATTTAGAAAAACGTCATTCTTCCAGCTTCACCTGGTATCAGGAAATGGGCTGGTATTACCGCCGGATGGTAGTTCCACGTGTACTTGCCAGCTGTGAAAAGATTATCACTGTCTCGCAATTTGAGCGTGAACGAATTCTTGAAGCGTTACATCTGCCGGAAGAACAATTAGTAGCCGTGTACAACGGTTTCAATAGTCATTTCCATGTACAACCCAAAGCTCCGGAGATCACCCGAAAATATATTGATGCAGACAATTATCTGTTTTTTCTGGGAAACACCGACCCTAAGAAGAACACTCCCAGAGTGCTGAAAGCATATAGCGACTATCTGAAACAATCCACCCAAAAGTTGCCATTGCTCATAGCCGACCTCAAAGGAGATGTTATCGACCGGATATTGGAAGAAGAAAATATTACAGAAATCAAAAGTTATATCCACGCTCCGGGATATATTGCGAATACCGACCTTGCAGCACTCTATTGCGGTGCATTCGCATTCCTTTATCCATCGCTTCGCGAGAGTTTCGGCATCCCGATGCTGGAGGCAATGGCTTGCGGAACGCCCATCATTGCGGGAAACACATCAGCCATACCCGAAATTGCAGGCGAGGGAGCTTTACTGGCAGATCCGTTCAACTCCAATGATATTACAGAAAAAATACTGCAACTGGAGAATGACCAGACACTCTATCAGCAACAAGTGGAATATGGCATACAACGCAGCCAGTTGTTTTCATGGCGGAATACGGCAGAATCGCTGCTGAAAATATATAAAGAATTTGCCAAGTAAAAAACCAAAAAGCAATAACTAAATCAAAAAGAGAATGTGTCAAAACTTCCCTTTTTAACGAAATCACCTTCGCCACAGATAGTTGTAGCGAAGGTGATTTTATCTAACCATTCCACTCGGCTTTCACCTCGAAACACGGACATGCCTTAATCCACTCTTCGGGCTCAATCTCTCCGTTTCCATTCAGATCGGGGCTCAAATCCCGATGTCCGCACACCCGGCAGCCGGGATAATCACGCAAGAGCGTAAGAATCAGTACGTGCATTGAATGAACCTGCCATTCGGTACGGGTATCGGCGGGATGACCGTGGCAGTCAAGTCCGCCCTCATAACAGATGCCAATACTGTTCCGGTTGTGTCCTTTTGCGTGCGCACCGATTCGTTCAATCTCACGGGTGGTCTTTATATCTCCATTTTTGCGGATATAAAAATGATAACCCGTCCCGTTGAAACCACGCCGGCGATGGCAGACTTCCAAATCGTCTTCAGTGAAATCCCTGTCCGCCCTTGTGGCGGAACAGTGGATCACAATCAGGTTAATCTTCCTCATCATCAACCTGTCCTTTCACTCTTTTCGCTTTTCTCTTTCTGCGAAAGAAAAACAGCACTTCCAATACAACTTCTAAGATTTTGTCAATCATTGTTTTGCATTTTACTGGTTATTATTCACGTTTTTTTCAACCCTTCCGGAAAGTCGTGCACAAACTTCCCGAAAAAGCACATTGTCTATGTTTGGAGAGGGTACATCACTGCAAAGAATTATTAAGCGGCCGGATCCGGAGCTTCTCCGCTACCTCCGCCATCACCGGAGCCGCCATCCCCCTTGCCGGAATCATCGGAACCGCCGCCAGTTCCCCCTGCGGCATTCTTCTTGTCGGTAAGCAATTCAAAAATCATATTATTCTCCCCGCCACGAGTGGTTGCCGTGCTATCATTGGCAAGCCGCAAGGAATTATCGACTTTGAAACGAAGATTGACACGAGTGATGTTTCTCACACTACAATCCTTTTCCGCTTCCACACCGGGACAGGTCAGCGTGGTGTAAAAGATACCCAACCCGTCCACTTTCACTTTATTACCTGCTACCAGGACTTTCTTCATCGCACGGACAAAGGATTTCATAACGTGCGACACATCTTCCACCGAAAGCGAACCAATCGTTTCGATTTCTCGTGCCAATAACTCAATGGAATAGATTTTCGCCTCACCCGACTTGGGTTTGAGGGCGAATACCATCGGCGATTTCTCATCACCAATTCGTTTTCTGCGCTTGTAGCGCACAACTGTGACTGTTGCCATATTTAATGTTGTTTCTACGAAAAGAAGTACATTCTCCCTTTCTGTTAGTGAAACAAAGATACGACAACAGAACAGCGACCGCCGGATTATAACGGACTACACCAGCTTATGCCGGATTAAAACTGATTACACCGAATTATACCGGAATATGTAGGATTATTCCCTAGTTTTCAATAATCCATTCTCCAATAGTTCGCATACTACTGTCGAAATTAACTCCCACTTTAACGACTTTTCGATGATCTGCCTGATAAGGAATCGCATACTGCTTACTATTGATCTGCGCCAATGCTTCTTCAGGAGTACCGTCTACTTTGAATTCGAATACATAGATAGCATCCTGCATCTTTATCACGACATCAGCCCTGCCAACAGCGCTCTTTACTTCTGCATCCACATATTGCCCCATCAACCGGAACAACAGATAAAAGATGGTCTGATAGTGTTTCTCCTCCTTGTTATTCATATCATTGGGGATAGAGGCGAAAAAAGATTTGATCCGCTCCATACATTGTTCCAGATTGCCGACCCGTAAGTCTTTGATAAACGATACTACATAAAATGTATTCTCGCGAGCAGGCAAATGTACATAAACCGGCATTAATGATTCGATAAAGCCTTTCCGAACTTCTTTGTTAGGATAAGCCAACGTATAGATCTGAAAATCCCGATCATACTCTTTGATAGTGAGATAACCGCTTTGGTAAAGCACCGGAAGCGGGTCTGTAATAACATTAGTGGGTGCATCAAACTGCTCGGCAGTAGCTGAAATGCCATCCAGTTGACGGATATCGAAATCGCTTTGCTGCAAGATGTCTATCAGGAAAATGGGAGTGCCGGTAGAGAACCAGAAATTCTCATAACTTTTCTGCGCAAATGCATTAAACAAGCTAAACGGATTGTAAATGTCCTCACTATTTTCACTGAAATGATACCCATCATACTGTTGCTTCAAATGTATACAGGCTTCATCATACGTTTCACTGTTCGCCTCGGCCATCCTTCTTACATCTTCTTCCAACTGTGTATGCAATTCATTTTCCGTTATACCACAAATGGCACTATAAACATCTTGCATACTTATGTTCTGAAGATTGTTCAATTCACTTAAGATGCTCATCTGACTAAATTTACTGATACCGGTCAGAAAAAGAAAACGAAGATATCCTCCTTGCGCCTTTAATGGACTGAAAAAGTCGCGCATGATGCCACGTATTTCAGCTTGCAACTCCTCATTGTCATTACTATCCAACATAGGAGAATCATATTCGTCTACAAGTAACACAACCTGACGCCCGCTCTGCTCGTAAGCACGTTTTATAATACCTTTCAGGCGAAGACTGAAAGTGTCTTCGCTCGTGTCGCATCCGTAAATCCGTTCCCACTCCACCAGGCGATTGTTGATAGCAGAGCGCAGCATTCCCGCATTCAGATACTTACTGATACTGAAATCAATATGCAACACGGGATAAACCGTCCAGTCTTTCTCCAGCTGTTCCATCATCAGGCCTTTGAACAGGTCTCTTTTACCGGAGAAATAGGCTTCAAGAGTGGAAACTAACAGACTCTTTCCAAAGCGTCGGGGGCGGCTAAGAAAACAAGCCTTCACCGAATTAGCCAAATGATAAATCAACTCTGTCTTATCAATATACACACAATTATCATTGCATAGCCTCTCGAAACTCTGTATCCCTATCGGATAACGTCTGAATGTTCCTTCCATCTTCTTTCTATGCTTTTAACGTGAAACATAAACAAAGATACAATAAGTTTCAAGAATCGGTATTCTATTATTATCAATTCTTTCATGAATACACCCCAACATCTGCTCTCAAAATTTGCCTATCCCACTAAAAATGAGTAACTTTACTTCAAATACAGTAACCCAAAAGCACAACTATAAATGAAAACAAAAAACAAGATTCTCCCCGAACAAGAAGAAGAAAAAACATTCCAATACCGCACCTATGGGAAAGGCGAACTCGCCCTGTTGTACCTCCCCAATATCCTGCAACAAAGCGCAGTAGACCGATTCAACGAATGGATTGAAGCTGCACCCGGATTAAAAGAACGACTCCTAGCCACCGGCATGAATCCACGTAGCAGATACTACACTCCCGCACAAGTAAGACTCATCGTCGAAGTACTCCAAGAACCTTAAATTAGCTGATAGGTGATAAATGATAGATGGCAGAACTATCATTTATCATCTATCATTTATCATCTACCATTTATCACCTAGTAAATCTTTTTCCGGTAGCCAGCAGGAACTGTCGTACACCGTGTTGGAGATACGTTTTTCCACAGGGACGGCGGGATCGTGTGATTCTTGGCAAGGCAGGTAACGCCCGTTCACGGGGTCGTAGATAAAGCTGACTACTCCGCCCGTGCCCAGATGTTTGAATTTCACCTTATCGACATACACACGGGTGACACCCGCATCCTTGTCCCGTTCCACTACGATTCCGTAGTCGGCTTTGTTGTAAAAATCGGCAGAACCGCTGATGTCATACATTTCCACACGGGGAGTCGTGTTCGTTACGAGGTTGCGGTTCATTTTGCGGGGATGGGCAACGACCACCACCAGACAGTTATATTGCGTTGCAAATTCCGAGAATTTATTCAGTAAATTAGAAAGATACTGCGTTTCCGTTTGCCCCGGCAGAGGATTGTGGTCAAGACGGTTGAGCGGGTCGATCACAATGATGCGACATCCCCGGCGGACAACCAGTTCACGAGCTTTGGCAAGCACACGGTCGGGCGTCACATTGCCATTCAAAGCAATGTGAGAAACGTTTTCAGTCAGATATTCCTCCGAACGTATCAAAAGCCCCTCCGTCATGCCACAACCATTCTGGAAACGACGGCCGGTAAGTTTCTCTATCAGTTTTCGGAGATGATAGGCAATAGGGTTATTTTCCGGGCTGAAGAAAGCAATCTTCCATTGATGACGCAGACAGAGGCGCAACACCAATTCATCAATCCATTCGGATTTTCCATCACCGGGCACTCCGGTCACAATGAGGAGACGACGGCGCTCGTAGGTACAAATATTATCCATCTCTTCCCAACCCGTATCAGCACCGGGACCGAAGCCATTGTCGAAAAGAGCACGCAGATCGGCATGCAAATCGGTAGCGGTGAAGATTCCCTCAAGAGGCACTTCTGCCGCTTGTTCGATGGCGATGCGGAGACTTTGGATTCCATATTTACAAAGATGTTCGTTGGCATCCTTGCATTCCGGCCCGTAGGTGACCACCCGGCAACGCTCGGCTCCCAGACGGTTGATGAGCTCGTCACGCAGCTTGAGCCCGGCAGAGTCGGCATCTACGGCGATGATGATTTCTTTCAGGTCCTCGAAGTGAGTTTCCATAAAACGGTCGAGCCAAGAGAGGTTCGAGTTGGCTCCGGCCGGCACGGAGATGACGCTTTTAAATCCGGCGGCGATGGAAGAGGCGGCATCCAGTTCGCCCTCGTGGATGATGCAGGAGGTTTGCCCTACGATGGAATCAATGTTGTAGGGAATCAGTTCGGCCCCTTGCACCATTTTGAAGAGTTTCGGGAGGGCGCGAAATTTGGTGTTTATCAGTTGCTCCCCTTCAAAATAGTTGAAGCAGATGCAACGTTCCTTTTTGCCGGATTGCGGCATGAATTCTTCCTGTTCGGTGATGCGCAGGGCTGCTATGACGGACTGCGGGATGCAACGCGTCTCCACCAACCACCGCTCCGTGTCTTCGGAAAGCGTAGTTTTCGAGGCATCGAACACCGGACGCTGGAAATGCTGTGGAATGGCTGCCGCACGACGTTTGCGGGCTGCCGCACGTTCGGCCTTTTCACGTTCATCATTCTCATCGGGGACGTAGAAGTCGGCCCCACAATGGTAACAGTGGCAATGTCCCGTATCGACGTTGACACGCAGTGAACGGTCGCGCTTGTTCTTCCGGGTAGGAAGACATTTTTTACAAATCGTCTTGAGGACACCGCTCGATTTTCCGCGAATGTCGACATCATAACTGGCAAAATTTCTCATAATTTTCTTTCTTCTTTAAATTGTTTCAAACGGTTGACCGAAAAAGTGCAATAGCACCATTCGGAAATTAATTATCATTACCCCCGGACTTGTCAAGTCCGGGAAGTGGGCTAAACATCGGTGAAGTGCGGGCATCATATCAGTGAGACGTGGGTACAGATGGAACGAGGTGCGGGCACAATGCAAATGAAGTGCGGACTCAATGTCCCCATTTCTTTTTCACATCGTCCCATACTGCCGACGCATCCGGTCGTGGTGGCGCGTCATTCGGAATGGGGTGCCCCAGATAGCTCCGTTGCCCATCGACCCTGTTTTCAAAACGGCCGTCATTCCGGTCGTTTTTCTCTCTGATTCCTGCCACCAATGCTTCCCGCAACACACGGCAACTGGTAGATCCGGCAGCAATATAATTAGAGAAATACCGTCTCACATCTTCCGGGAAAAGTAGTTCGGCAGTCTTGCCATAAAGACGGACATGATCTTTGAACAGCCTGATGATCTGCGGCTGATGATCGATAAAAAGGCGTCCCAGACCGGAGTGTTGGCCTGCCAGTTCCATGTACGACTCGGAGGCAGCAAGTTGGTCGACCAAGTTTTCCCAAGATTCCACGGGCTGCAACGGACGCTGACTCTCTTCATCTATCGGACGAATCCGCATCCCGCCTCCGGTAGTTGCAGGAGTTGACGGACGAATCTCCACCCCGGCATCAACGATAGCAGAAGCCACCGGAGAACTTCCATTTCCACCACCAGCACCAACAGCAGCAACCTGCGGCATCGCACCGGTATTGCTGCTGTTGTTTACAACAGAAGAAATACCCTTGTTCTCTTCTACTCTCTTCTCTTGGGTTTCGTTCGGTTTTTGCCCCTTGCCGGCGGGCGTTTCAGCGCTCCGGGCAGACTTCTTCGGGCGACCTCCTTTTTTGCCGTTTTCAGCATTCAATCTCCACTTTTCTTCAAGCCTTTTCATCACTTTGTCGAGGTAGGGAGAACGAAACGTTTTCCGTTCGTCATCTACCTCGAAAAGATTGAATTCATACAGCACCCGTTTCAGCATTTCCGGATCCACATCATAACGCCGGGCAAACGCCTTTAGCAAAAAGGGCTGACAGGATGATTCATAATTATCTTTTGTCCGGAGATGCAGCAGCAACATCACATAAATCCCGACCGCTTCCGCAGCATCCAATTCCGACATCATAACGGCAATATTATCTTCATTCAATAAATTTACCTCCAAATTAAAATATTGGTCTTTTTTCATTATAACAGCTAAGTATTTAAAATTCAACATAAAAGAATCCGTTTGCAAAGGTGTGGAAACTTTTTTATTCCATCTCTCGCATTTTTGCGAGACAACGTATTCTTTTTTTATCGGATATTTGCAACATATTCAAACATAAAACTATAAAAGAAATGAAAGAACATCGTAATTACACATTAGCTGAGATCAAGGAAATTAAGTTTGTAGAAGAACAGTGTAAAAATAGAATCTTTTTAATAAATGAGCTCCTTAATACATGTCATCTCACCATCGGGGATTTGTGTGTTCATATCGGCATTAACGAATCCACTTTTTACAGGTATAAAAACAGCACAAGTCACATCAGCATGAATAAGTATTTATACGCATGTAACTTCTGCCTACATTACATGGAAGAGCATAAAATCCCTTACACGGAGAAACTTAATGACATGATAAAACAGACTGATATATTTTCTCATCAACAGAATAACGACAAAGTATGAATTTAAGTCCTGAAAAAGATATAAATATCAGATCTTTTATTACCTTTGCAGCACAGCGTAGCTGTTCAAAACCAAAGGAAAAAACATGAATGAGAGTGAAGACACAAGCAATCCATCGGTAAAAGCACTCATTGTCTTTAGAGAAAACGGGGATACGGACAATTTGTTCGTCCCCATTTTGTGCGATGCGATCAGGATGGCTGGCATTGACGTGCGATGTTCTACAAAAGAGTTTTGGGACTCAGATAGGCATTATGACATCATACATTTCCAGTGGCCGGAAGAAGTGGTGGGATGGACATGCAACGATCCCGATATCATCAGGCGTCTGGAAGAGCGAATTAGTTTTTTTCGTTCCGGGGGAGCGCGCTTTGTCTACACACGCCACAATGTCCGTCCGCATTACGCAAACGGAATCATCAGCCGGGCTTATGACATTATCGAATCGCAGAGTGATATCGTTGTACACATGGGACGGTTTAGCCGGGACGAATTTCTCACGAAGTATCCTGACAGCCGGAATGTTGTCATTCCTCATCACATTTACCAATATACCTACAAAGAAGATATCAGCGTAGAGCGTGCACGTCAGTATCTCAACCTCTCGCAAGACGCATTCATCGTCACGGCTTTCGGAAAATTCCGCAACCGTGAAGAAATACGCATGGTGCTCGGAGCTTTCCGTGCCTGGAAAGAGGGGCGCAAGATGCTGCTGGCTCCACGCCTCTACCCCTTTTCGAGACGCAACAGCTATGGCAGGAGTTTCATCAAACGATGGATTTCAAAAGCCGCATACTATCTGCTCATACCGCTGCTCAACCGTATGTATAAACTACAGGCGGGAGCCAACGACGAACTGATAGACAACTGCGATCTGCCCTACTATATGGCTGCTTCAGACGTGATATTCATCCAGCGGAAAGACATACTGAACTCGGGCAATGTCCCCCTCGCCTTCCTCTACCACAAAGTCGTAGTGGGTCCCAAGGTGGGAAACATCGGTGAATTGCTTTCCGAAACCGGTAACCCGACTTTCGATCCCGACGACAAGAAAGACATCCTGCGGGCACTCGAAGAAGCCCGCAGGCTTGCCGCATGGGGACAAGGGGAGGTGAATTACGCATACGGTATGGAAAACATGAGCATCCGCAAAGTGGGACAAGCATACGCACAAACATATAAACAAGCAATCAATGGCTAATAACATTAAAAGTCAATTATTTTCGGGGGTATTTTACACAGCGCTGGCCAAATACAGTGGCGTCGTCATATCCCTTGTTGTGGCGG
>UMCY01009337.1_pt1 | contig 10450 bp, 9 predicted proteins | sample 1964351 | NCBI WGS metagenome assembly UMCY01 (sample SAMEA4835980, study PRJEB28245) | human gut metagenome | biome: gut microbiome; material: fecal sample | place: Denmark | collected 2008 | reverse complement strand
AATAGATTAATATTTCTATATAATTGATTATACGAGATAAAAATGTTAGGGAGTATATTAATTTTAATAATATTAATTTTTATAAATGCTTTTTTTGCAGCAGCTGAAATTGCATTTATATCATTAAATGATAACAAGATAGATATTCAGGCTAAAGAAGGAAATAAAAAAGCAAAAAAAATTCAAAATATGTTAAAAAATCCAAGCAAATTTTTAGCCACAATCCAAATAGGAGTAACACTTGCAGGATTTCTATCAAGTGCGTTTGCATCAGACACGTTTGCAGATAAATTATCACCAATTCTAAATGCATGGTTACCCAATGTATCTATTGCAACATGGAAAAGTATATCGATAATAATTATTACAATAATTTTGTCATATTTTACACTTGTATTTGGAGAATTGGTACCAAAAAGAATTGCAATGAAATATTATGAAAAAGTATCTTTTGCAAGTATAGGAATAATAAAAGCAATATCTATAATAACAGCACCATTTGTAAAATTTTTAACATTTTCAACAAATATTGTATCAAAAATATTTGGAGTTACTGGTGAAGAGGAAGAAAATGTAACAGAAGAAGAAATAAGGATGATGATAGATGTTGGGGAAGAAAAAGGTGCAATAGAAGAACAAGAAAAAGAGATGATAAACAATGTATTTGAATTTAATGATAAAGTCGTATCAGAAATAATGATACCAAGAAATAAAATTTTTGCATTAGATATCAACTTAACAATATCAGATGTAATAGAAAAACTTTCCGAAGATATGAGATATAGCAGGATGCCAGTATATGATGAAAGTATAGATAATATTAAAGGAATAATTTATATAAAAGATTTATTACTTTCAAACAAAAATAAAAATTCTAAAATAAAATCATTAGTAAAAGAGGCGTATTTTATATCAGATACCAAAAAAGTAAATGAACTATTTCAAGAACTAAGAAAAAGCAAAAAACAAATTGCAATTGTTATTGACGAATATGGTGGAACTGCAGGAATGGTAACAATGGAAGATATTTTGGAAGAAATTGTTGGGGAAATATATGACGAATATGATAAAGAAACAGACAAAATTAAGAAAATAGATAATAATACCTTTTTATTTGATGCAAGTATTGCATTATATGATGTAGAAAAATTTTTGGATATAGAAATTGAAGAAGAAGAAGTTGATACATTAGGTGGTTATTTAATAAAAATGTTAGATAGAATTCCAAAAGACGGAGAAAAACCAATAGTAGAAACAGAAAAAGTAACATACAAAATAGAAAAAGTTAAAGATAGAAAAATAATAAAAGTAAAAGCATGTAAAAATGTATAATTTTTTTAAAAATATTGTATATAATGCTTGATAAGAAATGAAAAATATGATAAACTTAAAAACATCAAAAAGAGAAGAAAGAGGGAGAAGAAAATGCTAGATTCAATGGAAAAAATAGTAAACCTATGCAAGGCAAGAGGATATATTTATCCGGGTTCAGATATATATGGTGGACTTTCAAATACATGGGATTATGGACCACTAGGAGTAGAATTAAAGAATAATATAAAAAAAGCATGGATGAAAAAGATGGTACAAGAAAACAAATATAATGTAGGGTTAGATAGTGCCATATTAATGAATCCTCAAGTATGGGTAACAACAGGGCATGTAGCAAGCTTTTCAGACCCTTTAATAGATTGTAAAGAATGCAAAACAAGACATAGAGCAGACAAACTAATAGAAGAATGGGCTGCAAAAAATGGAAAAGATGTAATAGCAGATGGATGGTCAGATGAAGAAACAGTAAAATATATAAATGACAACAACATAGTATGTCCAAACTGTGGTAAATTAAATTACACATCAATAAGAAAATTTAACTTAATGTTTAAAACATTCCAAGGAGTTACAGAAGATGCAAAATCTGAAATATATTTACGTCCAGAAACAGCACAAGGAATATTTGTAAACTTCAAAAATGTACTAAGAACAACAAGAAGAAAGTTGCCAATGGGAATATGTCAACAAGGAAAAGCATTCAGAAACGAAATAACACCAGGAAACTTCATATTCAGAACACGTGAATTTGAACAAATGGAAATAGAATTCTTCTGTAAACCAGATACAGATTTAGAGTGGCATGAATACTGGAAAGAATATTGCCACAACTTCTTAATATCACTTGGTGCAAAAGAAGAAGATGTAAGATTTAGAAACCATACAAAAGAGGAATTATCATTCTACAGTAAAGCAACTGCAGACATAGAATACAAGTTCCCATTTGGATGGGGAGAAGTTTGGGGAATTGCAGATAGAACAAACTATGATTTATCGAGACATATGGAGGCAACCAAACAAGACCTTACATATCAAGACCCAGACACAGGCGAAAAATATGTACCATTTGTAATTGAGCCATCAGTAGGTGTAGATAGATTAATATTAATGTTCTTATGTAACGCATATGATGAACAAGAAATAGCAGAAGGAGATACAAGAACAGTTTTACATTTACATCCAGCTTTAGCTCCATACAAATTAGCGGTTTTACCATTATCTAAAAAATTATCTGCAAAAGCAGTAGAATTACACGAAAAATTATCTAAAACATTTATGTGTGATTATGATGAAGCATGTTCAATTGGAAAACGTTATAGAAGAGAAGATGAAATTGGAACTCCATATTGTGTAACTGTTGATTTTGATACTTTAGAAGATAATCAAGTTACTATAAGAGATAGAGATACAATGGAACAAGTTAGAATTTCAATTGATGAAGTTGAAAATTGGATTAAAGAGAGAATTAATTTTTAAGTGAATAAAAAAGGATATAAGGTATTTAGATTATCTTATATCCTTTTAGATTTTTCAAATTTGTTTAATTAAAAATTATAATTTATTTATTTCGTCAATTGGTAAATCTGTTGTTTCGTGAATAATATTAATATCCACACCTTTAGCCTTTAATTTTTTTGCTGTCTCAATTTTGTTAGCTGCAATTCCATTTTCATATCCCTTATCATATCCCGCAGCCTCAGTAGCTTTTTGGTCCATAATATATTTTTCACGTAGTTCTGCTAAACGTATTGCATGTTCGTCTTGACTTATTTCATCTAAAACTTTTTTAGCTTTTTTTACATCTTCATTACTCATATCTATCACCTTCGGATTAATAATAAATTTTACCCAGTCAGCTAAAGCTGTATCATTCATATATTTCTTGAATTTGGGTAATTCAATTATAACAATCTCGATGTCGTCTGTCAAGATGACATTTTTATAATCTTCCTCTCTGAGATTCCATTTTGAAACATATTTCTTAATTTCCTTTAGGGATTCAAGTTCATAATTACTTATTAAAATAGCAATACTTTTTTCTAAATGAATATAATCTGTGCCTGTTGTAATACTTTGAGCATACATTTTACTACAATAAAATAAAATTCTTTTTTCGATATTCTTTTTATCTACAACTTGCATTTCAACATCGCAATTAATGTGATTGTCTATTTTGACTTTAATATCTAAAATTCCTACTTTGTCATCTAACATATCTTTAGGTAAGCAAGAATCACTTTCTAGAACTACATCTGTAATATTTTGATTTAAAACAGCACTGATAAAACTTTTGGTAATGGATTCGTTTCCTTGGTGTCCAAAAATTCGTTTAAATACATAGTCATTTTTGGGATTTAATAAATCTTTTTTTACTTTTTCATTTTTTGTTTTTTCTTGTTTAATAATTATCACGTCCTTTTATTTTAAAATTTATTGTTGGAAAATTTACTAAATATAATTACTGAAAAATTTTTATGATTTAAACAAATTTGAAAAAATCTTTATAAATTATATGGCGGAAAGATTACAATGTCAAGGAAAATCGTTCGACAAAATTTGACACGATTTTAGTATATAGAAAGACTAAAATTTTAAAAGTAAAACCTATAAGATTTATAAAATCTTATAGGTTTTATCTTACTTTTCATATAATTCTGAAATCCTAACATCCATCTCTTCAAAATTATCCACAAACCCAACCTTTGCAATATCATTAGAAATTCCTTGAATCCACACAGGCCTGTCCTTATAAAAAACATCAAATTTCTCATCATTAGACAAAATAGAATTAATACGATTAATATCCATAAAAAAACACCTCCACAAATCTTGTTACCAAAAGTATATACAAAATTTGCGAAAGTATTCGTAAAAAATTATAAATAAATTCTATAATCAATGTCAGGAAAAACACAGTCTTTTTCTTCAATTTCACTTAAGAATTTCCTATCGATTTTACCAGAATTAAGTTCATTATAAAGTCTAGTAAATCTACCAATATGGTCTTTAATTCTCCTGTGAGCATAATCAACCATAGTATTATTAGTAATAATAAATAGCCAATCACTGCTCTGGGCAAGTAAAAGCTCACGAGCTGCTTGATTTAAAGCACGAACTTGTATTTTAGCATTTCTGTATTTGCTAGATGAAGTAATAGAAGTAATAGGCTTTTTCTCCTTTTTAAGTTCTTTTATTTGGTTATCCAGACTATTTAAAAAATCATAAGAATCCCTAAACTTATAAGCCAACTCACACATTCTATCTCCGGCAGTATGTAAATGTTTATGAGCATAATCATTTGAAGGGTTAAGCCAAACTTCACTATAACCATTTGCACCCCAACTTGACCTACAAGGTTGACACTGCTGTATTTCTGGGTATTTATCCATATATTCAGATGGAGTGATAAGTTCAAAATTACATTCATCATAATAAATTTTTTTAAACAAAATATATAACCAATAAGGACCTTCATACCACCAATGTCCATAAAGCTCTGCATCATAAGGACATAAAACAATAGGAGGTTTATTCATATAATGAGATGCATTTTCAATTTGCTCTGTTCTAGAATTTAAGAAGTGACCTGCTTGACGTTCAGCAGAATCTTTTGCCCACTGAATATCATAAATATCTTTATTATCTGTATCACCCGTAATTCTATGATATTTTATACCAGTATGAACTCTAACGCCATTATGTGCGATATAAGGTTTAATATAATCATAATCTGCCTCGTAACCAATATCTCTATAAAAATCTCTGTAATTATAGTCGCCCGGGTAGCCATTAATAGAACTCCAAACTTGCCTTGAAGACTCCATATCACGACCAAAAACAGTAAAGCCTTGAGGTGAAACTATTGGAGCAAGTGTGCCATAAATAGGAGTTGGGTTAGCATATAAAACACCATGTGATTCAACAATTGCATAATCTACACCAAATTCTCTTAAATATTTATCAGCTTCAGGAACATATCCGCATTCTGGTAACCAAATACCACGGGGTTTTTTTCCGAAATATCGTTCATAAGTTTGAACACCAACGGCAATTTGAGCTCGAACGGTTTTCTCATTTACATATAATATTGGAAAATATCCATGTGTTGCACCACAAGTTATTATTTCTAATACACCAATATCTTGGAAATACTTAAACTGGGAAATAAGGTCACATTTAAATTCATCTTTAAACAGTCTTAAGTCATCAGAATATCTTTCATAATAATATTTTGATAAATTATTCATTTTTTCATTAAATGTTGTTCTTTTTATTTCTTTTTCAGATAATTCAATCAAGTTTTCCAAATAATTAATATACTTCTGTTGTAGCAATTTATTATCAAGCATTGAAAGTAGAGGAGGGGTCATTGACATTGTAATTCTAAAATTAACTCCTTCATCTACTAATTTTTTGAAATTTCTTAATAATGGTATATATGTTTCTGAAATTGCCTCATATAACCACGATTCTTCCAAATAATCATTACTTTCTGGGTGATGAATAAAAGGAAGATGCGCATGTAATACAAAGCTTACGTATCCTTTTTTTTGCATTTGATTTTTCCTTTCTTTAATTACAATGTAAAAAATCTAGCTTACAAAACAAACGAAAGCTAGATTAAAGTTTTACCAAGAACTTAGATTTCCTGATGATGGGTTTCCAGAAGATGGGTTCATTCTGTCAAATTTGTCATCAAAAATTTCATCTTTATATAGTTTTTTGTATAATTCATAAATATTAACAAATTCATTATCTTTAACAATAAATGGAAAGTCTTTAACATCTTTTTCTATAATTTGATTTGTTTTTACATTTCTAAAATATATTTTGTTTTGGTTGTTAAATAAAATATGGTCATTTGGTGATTCCAAATTATTTGAAGATGAAATATAAATGTAAGGTGTTTTAACTGGATTTATTGGACCATTTTTTTCTACATCATATTGTGGCATGTAATTATAGTTTATAGGAATAGGGCGTCTGCCAAGTTCTATTTTGTATTCACAGCTACTATCATTTACATGGAAATACCAACTGTTTGCAAAGTCATTTATATCTATTTCGAATGAATAGTTCATTGTTAAATTGTGTATAACCAAAACCGGTTTTGTTATTTCAAAGAAATATTCTCCGTATTGTTCTTTTAATTTTTCTCTATCTTCATCAGAAATTTCCCAATATACAAATAAGTTTGTAGGGGTTTGAGCTAATATTTTTACAACTGTTTTGTTGTATTTATATGGTAAATCATAATATTCTGGTGAGAAAGCATGTATTGTAGGTTTTCCTTGCTTTTTATTTGTAATTTTTGGCGAAGTATTAGCTTTTACAGTATTTTTTGTTACTTCTTTATTTTTAGAAACCAAATTTTCTTTTTTAGTAGTAGTTTTTTCTTTTTTTACAGAAACTGTTGAATTTGTTTTTTTGGTTTTCTTATCAGTTTTTTTAGATTTGCTTTTTGATTCCTTTTTCTCTTTTTTGGGAGATAAGAATTCTTTTATATGTTCTATTGTATTATTCATTTCTTTAGTTTTTTTAGGCATTTTTTATCCTCCTGTTTTGTTTTTCTATATACTATACTAAAATGAAAATAAATTCAAGTTTTTTAGATAAATTTTTGAAAAAATTATATTGACCACTAATTCAATTTTCCATCAACCTATTGCAAAAATCAAATTATTTATATATAATAAGCTAGTATAAAACTAAACGAGAAAGAAGGATAAGTTTTGAATAAAACAAAAAGAAAAATATTTGAAACATCAATGAAATTATTTGCAGAAAAAGGTTATGAAAATACAAGTATAGAAGAAATAACGGCAACAGTAGGAGTGGCAAAAGGAACACTATACTATCATTTTGCAAGCAAAGAAGAAATATTTAATTTTCTGATATCAGAAGGAGTAAAATTATTACAAAACAGTGTAGACATAAAAACATCCAAATATCATAACTACATAGACAAAATAAAAGCAATAGTATTAATTCAAGTAAAAATTGTCGATAAATATGAGGATATAATAACCATACTATTAAGTCAATTTTATGGAACAGAGAAACGAAACCAAAAATGCAAAGAATACATATATGAATACATAAAAAAAATAGAACAAATTGTAAAAGAAGGAATTGAGGCAAAACAAATAAAAAATGGAGATGAAAAAATTTTTGCATCAGAAATATATGGATTAATATGTTCATGCCTAGTATACAAATTAAGAGATAAAGAAAGTTTCAATGTAGGAAAAGTATATAAAGAATTTGAAAATACAGTAATAAAAGGGTTGAAGGAGATATAAAAAATGTTAGATAGAAGCATTAAATTTGAAAATTTAAAAGAAATGATGAAAATTTCAGCAGAAAAATTTGGAGAAAGACCGGCATTTTATAAAGAAGGAAAAGGTCTAGAAGATTCAAAAAAAGTAACATATAAAGAATTTTACCATGAAATAAATAGTTTAGGTACAGCTCTTGTGGAAATGGGACTAAAAGATAAAAGAATTGCAGTAATTGGAGAAAATAGATATGAATGGGAGCTTTCATATTTGGCAGTAGCAACAGGTACAGGAATAATCGTACCTTTAGACAAAGCTTTGCCAGAAAATGAAATAGAAAGTTTAATAATTCGTTCAGAGGTAGAGGCAATTTTTTATTCGTCAAAATATGATGAATGTATGGCAAAAATTCAGAAACAAGGAAATACAAAACTAAAATACTTCATTTCTATGGACTTAGAGAAAAATGATTTTAATAAATACTCTCTAAAAGAAATAACAAAAAAAGGAAAGGAGTTATTAGATAACGGAAACAGAGATTTTATTGATAGTAAAATAAACAATGAAGAAATGTCAATAATGTTATTTACATCTGGAACAACAAATCAATCAAAAGCAGTTATGTTATCTCAAAAAAATATTTGTACAAATGTAAAAGATATTAGAAATGTTTTTGAATTAGATGAAACAGATAGATTTCTATCATTTCTACCATTACATCATACATTTGAATGCACAGTTGGATTTTTATATCCATTATCAATTGGTGGCAGTATAATCTTTTCAAAAGGAGTAAGACATATTGCGGATGAGCTAAAAAACTTTAAGATAACAGCAATGATATGTGTGCCTGTTGTATTTGAAAAAATGTATGACAAATTAATGAAAGCAATTGAAGAAAAAGGCAAAATGCCAACTGTTAAAAAAGGTATAAAATTAAGCAATTGTTTATTAAAAGTTGGAATTGATATAAGAAAAAAAATATTTAAAGAAATTCACGATAACCTTGGAGGATGCTTACGCGTAATGGTTGCAGGTGGAGCGGCATTATCACCTGAAAAAGAAAAAGGATTTTGGGATTTAGGATTTAATGTATTACAAGGATATGGATTGACAGAAACATCACCAGTAATTGCAGCAGAACTTACAAAACAAAAAAGATTAAGTTCTATTGGTAAGAAATTTCCAAGCGTAGAGGTTAAAATAGATAATCCGGATAAAGAAGGAGTGGGAGAACTTTTAGCAAAAGGTGAATCTGTAATGCTTGGATATTATAATAATGAAGAGGCAAATAAAGAAGTATTTACAGAAGATGGCTGGTTCCGTACAGGAGATTTAGCTAAAATTGATAAAAACGGATATTTATATATTTCTGGAAGAAAGAAATTTGTTATTGTATTAAAAAATGGAAAAAATGTATATCCAGAAGAAATTGAAAGTTTATTAGAAAAATCAGAATTAATAAAAGAATGTATGGTATTTGGTATGCCCGCAAGAGATGGAGATGTAATGCTATCAGTAAAAGTATGTTATGACAAAGATTACATCAAAAAGCAAATTGGGGAGATTTCGGAAGAAGAATTAAAAGAAAAAATCTGGAATTGGGTAAAAGAAGTAAATAAAACAATGCCAAAATACAAATATGTTAAAAAATTAATATTAACAGATGAAGAACTTATAAAAACAACAACATTAAAGATTAAAAGAAATGTAGAAATGGAAAAAATAATGAAAGAAAATAATTTGTAATAAAAATGTAATATTTCTGTTACAAAAATGTAAAATAAACTTTTTGCAAATTCCTTGTAGTTTTTAGGGGAGTGGTGTATAATAAAAATGATTTATGTAGAAAATACTTTAAAACAATAACGAAGGAGGGAAGTTTACGATGTCTAAATCTGGCATAGTAAATGTGAGAATGGTAATCACAGAAGAAAAAATAATATCAAATATAGATAAGGTTCAAAAATTAATAAATCCAAACAATAAAAAACAAATAGTACAACTAGAAGAAGATACATATTTTAAGGATTTGATTGAATCTATAAAAACATATTTAATTGAATATCCAAAAAAGAAAAATTTCCCTGTAAGTGTATACAATGCTGCTTATGAATTAGTTGAATTTGCTATAAATCAATTTGAAGAAAACACCAAAAAGGTAGAGGAATTAATAAAACAAAGAGAAGAAAACATAGCATTAGCTGGAGATTTAAGCGAAATTATAGAAAGCGTGGATAATAAAGAAGATGACTGGAAAGACAAGATAGAAGAGGCAAAGAAAAAATTCCCAGAAGAAATTATAGAAAACTTAGAAATAATTTCAAGATGCAAAGGAAAAACATCGCAAAAATATACAAACGCAATGAAAATTCTTAAAGCAAAAGTAAACAACCTAGAATCAAATTTACATATTGAGATTGACATGGAAAGATTAGAAGATAGTTCAAAAGCTCTAAGTTTTATTGGAATAGAAATATCTGATGCATTAAAATTAATACCAACTCCTGAAGAAAAAGTTGAAAATATAGCTGCAGAAGAAACACAAGAAAATGATAAAGTAGAAACTATTAGTGAAAAAAAGAAAGAAAAAAGAAAGAAAAAAGAAAAGGTTCAAACTATAGAAAATAATAATGAAAAGAACAATCTTATGGAAGAATATCAAAATGAAACAACATTTAAAACAAAACCATCATTATGGCAAAGAATAAAAAATAGCAAAATAGTCAGAGCAGCAACATATGTATTCAGAATAAGAATAAGAATTGAATTACCAAGCAATGCACTTCCAGAAGGAAGAGGAGAAGAGAAATAATAAAAAGGTGAACTAGGTGGTTTGC
>UMCY01021422.1_pt1 | contig 10468 bp, 7 predicted proteins | sample 1964351 | NCBI WGS metagenome assembly UMCY01 (sample SAMEA4835980, study PRJEB28245) | human gut metagenome | biome: gut microbiome; material: fecal sample | place: Denmark | collected 2008 | reverse complement strand
AGACAGACCCGAAAGCCGCTTCCGAATTGCAGAATGCTATCTCTTACCATATCGACCATGGATACGGTATGGATTGTTATGCCGTAGGACCCACATTGGGTGCCGGCGTTGCCGCTTTGATGGCAGGTGACACTATTATCTATCCTTACTGCTATCGCACACAGGAAATCCTTGATAATGGTCCGCTGCGTTTCACGGTGAAGCTGGAGTTTAATCCGCTGGTGGTCCGTGGAGATTCTAACGTGGTGGAAACGCGCATCATCTCCTTGGATGCAGGTTCTTATCTGAATAAAACAGTTGTTTCATATACCAATTTGAAAGAAGCAATGCCGGTAACTACGGGACTTGTGTTGCGTGAACCGGACGGTGCGGTGGTGGCAGATGCTGCAAATGGCTATATCACTTACGTAGATCCTACAACTGACCGTAGCGGTGCAAACGGTAAGATATTTGTCGGTGCTGCGTTCCCTGCACAGGTAAAAGAGGCGAAAGTGGTTCTTCTTTCCGAAAAGGAAAAGAAAGATCGTGGCGGAGCCGACGGTCATGTGCTCGCTATCAGCGAATATGAGCCGGGTGCTGAATATACTTATTACTGGGGATCTGCCTGGGATAAGGCGGCTATCAAGACTCCGGATGCCTGGAATAAATACATGGCTGAATATGCGCAGAAATTGCGTACTCCGCTGGCGGTGGCATATTAATGCGCTAAATTGCTTATACGATCACAAAAAGAGGATTGTCGGGGTATGTCGAAATACCTTCTTTAATTTCTTTTTAGTCACGGAGTGAGTGATTTGTTATTGAATATCATGCGTCTTTTTCAATAGATTAGGCAAAAGTTTCTTTGATAAAAAGAAACTTTTGCCTAATCTTGTCTTTCTAAAGAAGAAAGAAATTTTTGTGTTACAATGTTTTTGAGCTATCTCTTAAAAGCGTGTTGTTCGTAATATTCGTATGTCGTTCCGTCTTCTTTCTCTTTTTCACGAAGTTCATAGACTAATTCATTATCAGTCATTGTGGTCACTGTCCACACTTCTGTGTAATTATCTTCTTCAGTGTCGATGAGAGTCAGCTTATTGCCGGAGTAACTCCATGTACCATGATAATAATTAGTACTTCCGGAAGAGTTATAAACGTCTTTCTCGACATAAGTACCATCTTCCTTGAACTCTATGGAGTAACGATTGGTTCCATTTACAAAATCTTCTTTAGAGTCACTTACTTTTTCACCATCTTCCCATTCTTGTGAAAGATAGTACACTCCATTCCATGTTCCTAACAGTAAATCGCGTGAACCGACAGTGCCATCGTCGTCATCGCCACAGGAATAAATGCTGAATGACAGTAATACTGCAACTATGCAAACAGTTGCTTTCCAGATTGTTTTCATAATAAATTGTTTTAATTGTTTGATTTTGAGATGATTTGTTTTATGGGTTTATTTGATAATCGTTTCCACATGTCCATTCTTGAAGAACAGGTAGAACGAGCTGGAATACATCCATTGCACTTCTCCATTTGATTCTTGAATAGTCTGCGGTTTGCCGAAAGCCAGCAGACATTCATCTTCCGTCATGCCTTTCACCGGCTTGTTGATGCTGATTTCATTCCAGTGAGTGATTGGTGAAAGTTGCTTCATTACGATGAAGTCGAACATTTTATTTAATACTTGCGATTCCACCTGTACGAAGTCATCCATGATTTCTTTGTGAGATGCTTTCTTGTCCGGTTGCAACTTCTCCATGGGAGTGATTTTCTTCATTATCACTGCTGATGATTCTATCCGTATATTGGAAAGATAGTAGACCAACTTGCCGTCTTTTACTTGAAACAGGGCTTTGCAATAGTAAGTATTCTTCTGATTTGAATCTGCTTGCGAGGCAAGTATCAGATCGCAACTGAAGTTTTTAGCCGGTACGTTTACCTCTGTGATCCCTTCCCGTAGCTGCGGACAGACATTTTTGATGGTCCATAACAGTGCATTAGCGTAGATGTTCTCGTCTTGCATGCTGCTGAAAGGGGTAAATCCGCTGACCACATATTTATTGCCGTCTGCACTGATGGGATAGCTCTTTTTCTGTTCGGTGAAAGTCTGTGCTATCAGCGGGATAACTCCCGTCAGCAGATACATGATTGCCAGAAATTGTCGTTTGGTCATCATATTCCGTTATTTTTAAGAAAACAGCATCCACGGCCCTTTTTGCGAAGAGAAAAGATCGTGGACGCTGAATAAATAATATGGTTTATTGAGGTTTGGTTGTCCTTAGAAGGCAATACCCAGACGAATCATAAAGTTACTGGTCTTGAATCCGTCGGCATCGCTGAATGTATCTATGAATCCGCGTTGATAGGTGAGATCCAGGTTGAAACGGTTGTACCAGACTCCTACACCGATATTCATACCGGCATCGAAATGATTGTAGTCAACTTCCATGTAATCTGCGTAATCTCCCCAACTGATGCTCTCCCCGTCTGTTTTCATTTTACTTGTGTAATCGTAGCTGGCAAAGACTCCTACATGTGGGTCGATATGAACATTGTCCGCCACTGCAAATTTCCATCCGAATGTGAACGGAGAGTATTGTATATTATGAGCTATGCACTTCGTGTCTTCCACTTTGAAACCACGGGAGCCGAGTCCAAATTCCATTCCCCAGTATCCTCCTGTGCTGCCTAAAGGCTTCTGGTAGCCAAATGTTGCGTTATATCCGATGTTTGAGCCAGCTCCTTCGGCTCCGTCACCGGAGAAGTTCATGATATTCAAACCTGCACGCAAGAACCATTGTGTGCTGCTGGCTTGCTTCTCTGTTTTGACGATTGCGCTTCTGGATGATACGATTTGCGCTTGAGTTCCTACGCACAATAAGAGTGCGGCAACCATTGATAGTACTTTTTTCATTGTTATTTATGTTTTAGTGATTAATTCTTATTCTTAACGACAGGTGCTATCTGGCTTCTTCCATCCGTGGGTGATAGCTTCTGCAGACGTATCCATTCATAATCGTCCTGGGTGGCAGGATGCCAGTTGACGAAGATGCCGGGATAACCTACTACTGTAACCGTGTATCCCCCTGTTTTTTCATTATCTTCCACTTTGAAAGTGGCTCCCATGATGACATCGCAGTTGTATTTGATGGTGGATAGATACGTCCCCCATGCACGGATGTTGTCAAGTTCTCCTTTCATGGCGATCTCCACTTCCTCTTTGCTTAGTGTCCATTCATCCTTGATCCGTCCCTTATCTTCCAGTATTTTCACCTCGACAACTGTGGGTTTGACACAAACTTCAGTAACTGCATCGCCTGCACGTGCCTGTGCATCACGAAACTTGAAGACCGTCTTTTGCGCATGGGCTCCGACGGCACAACCGACAACCAGAGCAATAATCAGAAATAGTTTTTTCGTTTTCATGTCCTTTTGTGATTAGATGTTAATATGTCTGCAAAGGTATGCGAAAGGAGTATACCACTGGGAGAAAGCATAGTTCCAAGAAAGAAACGGAATTGTATCCTATTTGGATACACTCGGGAAGTTTCCGGTGTTGATGCTGTCGGAAAAATCGCGGAAGAAATCGTGTCCGAGGATGCAGGAGATGCGCCAGAGCAGGTGGATGTCGATATTCTCTTTCCGGAATATCTTGTAAACATTGGGGCGTGTGCAGCATAGTTGGGTAGCGAACCAGGTGACGGTGCGTCCCTGTTCGTGAAGCGTGCGTTCAATAAGTTGTCCCGCATGAATCATGTGCCTATTCTGCTTATGTGTGTCCCCCCAGACTCCCGTTGGGCGGACAAATTCATCTAATGTTGACAGGAATATATAGAAAAGGCGTGGGAATCTCATCTTCGTCCGTTCCGTGTTCAAGGCCTTCGCAATGCCAACTACCGGGAACGAACAACGTAGAAAGCCCACGCCGATATGTACAACACCCGTAACCTCCCTTTGTTTGTCAAAGTGAGGCACGGATGTATATAAATACACATCAGGAGGACGTCTTAGTTGCTGTCCGTCATTCCGATAGGTCAAAGTTTGCGAAGTTTTGAACACAAATGACAAACGCTTGTAAACGTCTTCTCAATATAAACATCTCTCTCCCGTCACCCGAAGGCTTTCTGCGGAAGAGAACGTTGCAAATGTATAAAAAAATACGGTTGGAAAGGGTAATGTGAATCAGAAACTTTTTGAATGCAGGTTGTTTTGCCCTCTTTTTGCCCTTTACCGGGCGAAATGCGGTTGCGCTGAATCTTATAAGAAAGAGGAGGAATCTTTCAATTTTGGGCACGAAACGGGCTTTAAACTACAAAAGCCGGGGTATAATACCTCGGCTTATATTTTTTCTTCTTGTCAGGGAGCTTTTTTTATTCATCAGAAACCTTCCTTTCTTATCAGGAAGCTCTGTTCTTTTCGAAGTTTCTGTTTTCTCAAAGATTATAACACCTTGAATTCATAGCCTTCCTCTTTCAGGAATTCGATAGCGCGTGGAAGTGCGTATTGCAGGTTGCCGTTGTTCCATGACTTCAGCGAATCGTGGAAAGTGATGATGGAACCGTTTCGCGCATAGCGTTTCACGTTGTTCAGCACTTGTTCCGGACTCATCCGTTTACTGTAATCACGGGTCACGAGATCCCACATAATAATGCGGTAATGATAGCGCAACGTATAATACTGCCTGAATCCCATGTGTCCGTGTGGCGGACGGAAGAGATCGGAATGAATCATATCATCTACCTTTCTGGCATTTGCCAGGTAATCCGGATTGGAATATTCAAATCCACGGATGTGGTTGAAAGTATGGTTGCCGATGCGGTGTCCGTGCTCTACCACCATCCGGTATTCATCCGGGTGTTTGCGTATATTGTCGCCTACCATGAAAAAGGTAGCTTTAATATGATGCTTTTCCAGTATTTCCAGTACCCAGGGAGTCACTTCGGGGATGGGGCCGTCATCGAAAGTCAGATAGACTGCCCGTTCATTCGGGTCCATCCGGAAGATAGCCTGTGGATACAACGCCCGGAAAAGCCAAGGTGGTTGTTCTATAAACATGAAAATCTGCGTTAAACAAGTATTAAGTAATAAGTATTAAGTAATAAGTATTAAGTAATAAGTATTAGGTATTATACCGTGCGGAAGACATGTCGGAAGCTGCGAATAATACTTAATACTTATTACTTAATACTTGATATTTATTTCCCTTTCATTCTCGTTACGTATTCGTTGTATAGTTGATCGAGTTGCGTTGAGTAATGTTTTGCGAGTTCTTCTGATTTGTATTTTTCCATTAAGCGGACTTCGGCGTCAAGCAAGCTGGCGTTGTACACGAAGTTTTCGCTGGCGATGGCAAGCTGGTTATCGTTCAGGCTAAGATACCAGATCATGTATTCGAGCGACTTGTTGGCAAGTTCGTCGATGATCTTGTTGGCTTTCTCGTTCTGTCCCAGTTGATAATAAGACTCTGCCATTTGGAAGGCGCCGTTTGCCCAGTCATACGGTACGTTGTATGCCGGAATCATCTTTTCAGCGTAATCGAGCGCGGCGAGTGCTTTGTCCTTTTTGCCTTCTTTGATGAGCTGACCTACAAGTTGCGTGAAGATACGGCGGTGCGTGTAGCACATGCGCATCACGTTCTCGTCAATGTAGATACCCGGTTTGTCGATACCGCCGAACTTGAACTTGTTCATCAGGTTGTCGTACATCTTTTCACTGTCGATCTTGCTGTCCAGCTTGTCCGTATCGAACGGAGTGAAGCGGTAGGCGAGACCCTCCTGTGTGAAGTGGTTGCCCATGCCCAGATGGTTTTCGCTTCCTACGGTGATTGCCATATAGATAGGTCGTTCCCAGTTGGCATTGGCAAGCATCTCGAGCATCATCAGTTCACTCTTGTAGAGGGCGCGTTTCGGGTTGCCGTTGGCGTCTCTAAGGGTGATTGTCATGTATTCGGGGATAGAGTCGCCCAGAGCTTCCGGAATCTTCATGCCGGAGCGGCGTACGGCTTCCTTATCTATCTTCATGACGATGCTGTCCGTAGGGATGAGCGGGAGCTGTATTTCTTTTCCTGTCTTTTTGAGAAGTTCTTTCAATTGGTCGTTCTTGCCAAGCATCCAGCGGTTGATGATTTCCTTCAGTTCATAAGGATTCTCACCGAAGATGGAGTGAACGAGTGACAATATGGTAGTGTCTCCCTGTGCAGCCAGTTCGTTTGCCTGTTTGAAATAGCTGTCGATGAGAGCCTTCATTTCCGGACGGATAGAGATATATTCGTTTTGTCCTTCCACGTATTCCACACGGTCCCAAGTGATAGGGAGTGACGGAGAATCGTAGGCCGGACGTTTCATCTGGTCGATATACCAGTCTGTTTGCAGGTAACTTAAGTTACAGGTGCGGGCATCCGTGCGGAAACCTTCCGTTTCCTGATTGTACCACAATGGGAAGGTGTCGTTATCACCATTGGTGTAGATAATCGGGTTGCCTTCTTCCTGCAAAGTCATCAGGTAGTTCTGTCCGAAGTCGCGGGCAACGAAGCGTCCGCTGCGGTCGTGGTCATCCCATGTCTGTCCCGCCATCTGGATGGGGACGAACAAACAGAGCACAGAAGCCAGAACGGCTGCCGGAAGTTCCTGCATCTTGGCATAATCCCGCAACATACGGATGATGCCTGCCACTCCCATACCTACCCAGATAGCAAAGGCGTAGAACGAACCGGCATACGCATAGTCTCGTTCACGGGGTTGCGCAGGAGTTTGGTTGAGGTAGAGCACGATAGCGATACCTGTCATAAAGAACAGGAAGAATACCACCCAGAACTGCTGGATGCCTCGCTGGCTATGGTAAGCCTGCCAGAAGAGTCCGATCAAACCGAGAATCAGCGGCAGACAGTAGAATACATTATGACCTTTATTGTTTTTGAGATCTTGCGGAAGCAATTCCTGGTTACCTACCAGCAGGTTGTCGATAAACGGAATACCGGTGATCCAGTTGCCGTGCTCGATTTCTCCGCTACCCTGTATGTCATTCTGCCGTCCGGCAAAGTTCCACATGAAGTAACGCCAGTACATGAAGTTCAACTGGTAGGAGAAGAAGAATTTGATATTTTCCCATTGGGTAGGCATGTTTACCATCACCATTTCTCCACACTGGTCATAAGGAACGTCATATCCCTTGATGTCCACCCATTGTTTGTAGAGTGGTGCGTGTGACGAACTGTACATACGCGGGAAAAGCATATTCTGTGCATATTCGTATTCCACACGTCCGGGAAGTTCGATATAAGAGTCTTTTTCGTCGGGCGAAGTCTTTTCCTTGCGGACAAACTTGCTTCCTGCTTCCGACTGGCGCGGGATGCAATATCCGTCTTTTACATCGAGTGCCACTTTCGAAGAGAAGGCAGGACCGTAGAAAAGCGGGCGGGTTCCGTATTGTTCACGACCGAGATATTCGCCCAGTGTGAATATATCTTCCGGTGAGTTCTGGTCCATCGGAGTGTTGGCAGTAGAACGGATAACGATCAGTGCATAAGAAGAATATCCGATTACGATCATCATGGTGCACAGCAAAGCCGTGTTCATGGTGCGGGCGGTGATACGCCATCTCTCTTTGATCTTGGCCTGTACACTCGGAGCGAGGTAAAGTCCCAGTGCGGCGATCACCAAAATACCGATGATGATACTGCTGGCTCCGTGTCCGTAGAACGGGATACCCAGTAGAGCAATCGTCAGGATAAAGGAGATAGCCATGCGTGTTTTGCTCTTTTCGGTATAGCTTTCATATACGCCCCAGATTAGAGTGGCTGCAAGCAGGATGATGTAAACCACTACACCTGAATTGAACGACATTCCGAATCCGTTGACAAACAACAGCTCAAACCAGCCGCCTACTTTCACAATACCCGGTACGATGCCGTATAGCACAGCAGCAACGAGCACCATTGAACCGCAGAGAGCGATTAACGAACCTTTAGCAGTAGCGTTTGGAGTTTTCTTGTAGTAGTATACCAATACGATGGCGGGCAGACAAAGCAGGTTCAGCAGGTGGACACCGATACTTAATCCCGTCAGATAGGCGATGAGGATAATCCAGCGGTCGCTATGAGGCTGGTCGGCCACGTCTTCCCATTTCAGAATCAACCAGAAAACGACAGCGGTAAACAGGGAGGAGAAGGCATATACTTCACCTTCTACGGCGGAGAACCAGAATGTGTCACTGAACGTATAGACCAGTGCACCCACCAGTCCGCTACCCATAATCGTGATAAGCTGTCCTTTGGTGATATTGTTTTCGTCAGTGATAATCAATTTGCGTACCAGATGGGTGATGCTCCAGAAAAGGAACAAGATACAGGCACCGCTCATCAGGGCGCTCATGTAGTTCACCATTTTAGCAACGGTAGTCACGTCGGAAGCAAATTGAGTAAACAGGTTCGCCATCAGCATGAAGAAAGGTGCGCCGGGCGGGTGTCCGACTTCCAGTTTATAGCCGGTGGTTATGAACTCCGGGCAATCCCAGAAACTTGCGGTTGGTTCTATTGTCAGGCAGTAGACGGTTGCCGCAATGATGAATGTAAGCCAACCCATAAGGTTGTTTACGGTTCTGTACTGTTTCATTAGCACTATCGTAGTTTATTCGTTAAAAACAAATTATGAGGTCGCAAAGATAGTGATTTGTAAGGATAATGAGGAAGAAAGTAAGAAATATTAAGTAACAAAGGGGTGATTTACTATCTCTTTCACTCTTCCGGGAGGCAGCAGAGAGGGAAGATACATTTTAAAACAAGATAGCCGGATATCTATATAAAGTCTATGTTTAATGATGGTGATGATGCTCTCCTAAAACCCGGTGAGGCAATGTACCGTGTCCCAATAGCTCGATAGGGCAGTTGAAGTTTCTTTCCAGCCATTCGGTAGTGACGCCTGTATCCGGATGGTAATCCAGCGTTTCGTTGACACAAGCGATGGATTTTACTTGTTGTAGCACGGTACCGATATCATGGCTGACAAGGATGATGGCACACCCTTTATTGATTTCAGCCAATAACTCATAAAGACGCGCTTCGAAACGCTTGTCGATATACGTGCTGGGTTCATCGAGAATCAATACCGCAGGGTCGGAGATGATGGCGCGCCCCAACAGGGCACGTTGCAGTTGTCCGCCGCTTAATTGGCCGATAGAACGGTGTTCGAGGCCTTCGAGCCCCATGCGGGAAATAATCTGTCTGCCTTTCTCCTTCTGTTCGGGAGTGAATCGGGAAGTGAGTGACTTTTGTATGCTCAATCCGGATAGAATCACTTCTTCCACGGAAATAGGAAACTTCCGGTCTATGGTGCTGTATTGAGGCAGATAACCGAGGAGGGGAGAGGATTTTGCGGAAGAACTTTGCCGGGAACTTTTGGCAGATGGTTTTGCAGAAGTCTCTTCAGGGGTCTCTTCGGGCGTATGGAATATAATTTCCCCTCCCGTTGGCTTCAACAGACCGAGGATGCACTTTATAAGCGTCGTTTTGCCGCCTCCGTTCGGACCTATAATACCTAGAAAATCCCGTTCGTAGATGCTTAGATTAACATCGTGAAGAACAGTGCGGCCGTCATATCCGGCAGAAAGATTCTTTATTTCGATTATTGGTTTCATCGTTGGAAATGGCTTGATGGGTTCTTTCTTTATACGTTTATTTTGTTGCAGCCTGTGGCGCAAGGGCTTTGGCTACATTCAGCATTTCTTCTTCCCAGTCGTAACTTAGCGGATTGATAGGGATCACTTTCGTTCCGGTTTGCTGCGCGATGGTTTCCGCATTGCGTTTGTCAAATTCCGGTTGCACAAAGATAACGCGTACATCTTCTGCCTGACACAGGTCTATCAAGGCTTTCAGATGGGCGGGAGAAGGTTCTTTGCCTCCTTCTTCGATGGAAATCTGATGCAATCCGTAGTCGCGGGCGAAGTAGGAGAGGGCTGGATGATAAATCATGAAGGCTTTGGCTGCTTCGGGAACGGAGAGTTGACGGCGAATCAGGCTGTCGGTGTGCTGGATGCGCTGGCAGAGCGAATCGTAACGGTTTCTGTAGTATACTTCATTTGCCTTATCCAGTTGGCTAAGGGCTTTGTAGGTGTTTCCTGCAATGATTAAAGCATTACCGGTGGAATTCCATACGTGCGGCTCTACGGCGTGGATATGTCCGTCGTGGCTGTTATGTCCGTGGGTGTGGTCGTGGTCATCATTGTTGAGTATGAGGTCGATCCCTTTGGAGGTGTCGAACACTTGGATATGGGGGGTATTGTTCATTAAACGATCCATCCAGGTCTGTTCGAAGCCGATGTATCCGATGCGGAAATAAGCTTTGCTGTCTCCCAGAGAAACAAGTTGTTGGGGGACAGGATCATAAGTTTCCGGGCTGGAACCTTTGGGGACCATGCTGACTACTTTAAATTTATCTCCGGCAATAGCTTCCGTGAAATAACGTTGCGGTTCCAGGGTGACGGTAATCAC
>UMCY01027608.1_pt1 | contig 10587 bp, 7 predicted proteins | sample 1964351 | NCBI WGS metagenome assembly UMCY01 (sample SAMEA4835980, study PRJEB28245) | human gut metagenome | biome: gut microbiome; material: fecal sample | place: Denmark | collected 2008 | reverse complement strand
CCCCAATACAAAAAAGGAGCAAAATAAATGTTAAATCAATTTTCAAGAACAGAATTATTAATAGGAAAAGAAGGAATAGAAAAATTACAAAATGCCAAAGTTGCAATATTTGGACTAGGTGGAGTGGGTTCTTTTGTGATGGAAGGATTGGTAAGAGCGGGAATAGGAAATTTTGTACTTATAGATGATGATAAGATTTGTTTAACAAACCTAAATAGACAAATTATTGCTACAAGAAAAACTATTGGAAAGTTTAAAGTTGATGTGGCTAAGGAAAGAATTTTAGAAATAAATCCAAATGCTAATGTAAAGACTTTTCAAGAATTTTATATGCCAGGCTCTGAGTCGGGTATTCTTACAAATGATTTGACTTATGTTGTTGATTGTATAGATACAGTTACAGCAAAAATAGAGTTGATTGTAAATTGTAGAAAAATAGGAATACCAGTAATTTCGGCAATGGGAACAGGAAATAAACTTGACCCATCAAGATTTGAAATTACAGATATTTATAAAACCAGTATTTGCCCTCTTGCTAAAGTTATGAGAAAAGAATTAAGAAAAAGAAATATTGATAGTTTAAAGGTTATTTATTCTAAAGAAGAGCCAATAAAGCCTGATGATAATAGTTCTAGTAGCTGTAAAACAAACTGTATTTGTCCTCCTGGAACTGCTAGAAAGTGCATTATTAGAAATCAGGTACCAGGTAGTATTTCTTTTGTACCTTCTGTCGCAGGTCTTATGATTGCAGGTGAAGTTGTAAGAAATATAATAAAATAATAAATCGGAGATTAAAGGGGAATATGAATTTTAAAATAGAAGATTTAAGTTTAAAAGAAAAAGTTGGTCAAATGATAATTGTAGGAATAGAGGGCAATACAATTACAGAAAGGACTAGAAGATTAATATTAAAATACAAAATATGTGGAGTTATTCTTTATAGGAAAAATTTTAAATCATATGAAGAAATGGTAAAATTAATAAAAGATTTAAAGAAACTAAATAGTCAAAATAAAATACCACTTTTTATTTCAATTGACCAAGAAGGTGGACGAGTTAATCGTATGCCAAAGAAATTTTTAAATTTGCCGGTAGCAAACTTAATTGCATCCAAAATGGGAGAAGAAGGAGTAAAGGAAACTGCGAGCGTTATAAGTGGAATTTTATCAAAAGCGGGATTTAATATGAACTTTGCACCTGTGCTTGATTTGAAGAGGTTTGATACAAAAGCAATTGGAGATAGAAGTTTTGGTAGAGATTATAAAAAAGTAAGTGAATATGGATTAATTCAAATAAATGAATATAAAGCCAAAAATATAATAGCAGTTGCAAAACATTTTCCGGGTCATGGAGCAACAAAAGGAGATTCTCATTTTGTACTTCCTAGAATAAAAATAGGTATGGATACTTTAGAAAATGAGGACATGATACCATTTGAAAATGCAATAAATAATGGTGTTGATGGAATATTGATTGGACATTTAAAAATAAGAGGAATGCTAGATAAAAATCCGTGTTCAATGTCAAGAAAGTTTATAATAAAATATTTAAGAAAAAAGTATCATTATAGAGGTCTTGTAATATCAGATGATTTGAAAATGAAAGCTATTAGATATAGGTATGGAACTGTAAATGCATTGGTTAAATCAATTGATGCTGGAAATGATATAAGTATAATGAGATTTAATGAAAAAGATGAAGAAAAAGCGATTTTGAAAATTTATGAATTACTTGAAAATGGAAAATTAAATAATTATAGGATAAATATGAGTGTGAAAAGAATAGTGAAAGCTAAAGAAAATTATGGAATAAATGATAATATTGATTATGATGAAAAAATTGATATAGATGAAATTAATGGAAAAATAAATGAGATTAGAAAAATATGTTTGGAGTAATAATATTTAAATAATTTTTGATTTTTTTAGGTTTCTTTAAAGGTAAACGAAAAATAACTGTAATTCGTAATAAAATTCTGTCCGGTTTGAGATTAGCTGTAAATCAAATTGAATATATTAATGGCGCCCTACACAATTTAAGAACTTCTAAGCTTAATTTTTGGCACCCTTTCACTTAGTCCTCGCTATCGCTCGACGCGAACATTTTCCAAAAATTAAACTAAGAAGATCTAGAATTCTTTCGGTCACACATTAATATTCTAAATTTAATTATACCTATTTTGAAACCGGCTAGAATTTTATTACGAATTGCAGGAAAAATAAAAATACCTATTGCAAAACCCAAAAAAATGTGCTAATATATAAAACATAAAAATAAAACAAAAACAAAATTAAGGACAAAATAAATAATACAATATCTTCCAGAGAGCTTTGCAAAAGCTGAAAGCAAAGTAAGTAAAAATTATTTTGGCTTTAAGCCATAAGACAACAAAATGTCTTAATTATCACCTTAATAGTTGCATAGCAGAAATAACAGTAAGTTATGCCGTAATTCTTGCGTTAAAAGAAAACAAAGAGAGTAACAAAAATAAAGAATATAAAAAAGGTTACTAACTTAGGTGGTACCGCGGAAACAATCCATTTCGTCCTAATCAAGGAGAATGGATTGTTTTATTTTAGGCGTAAAAAGACCCAGTAAAAATGGGGAAAAATGGGACCAAAAAGAACCGACCCCAATGGGCCAAATGAGTCAGGAGGTAGTAATATGAATGAACTAAAAATTAATGGGATTTACAAACACTTCAAAGGCGACTACTACTTAGTAGAAGGAATAGCAAAATATTCTGAAACAAAAGAAGAAATGGTACTATACAGAAAACTATATGAAGATGGTGGTTTATGGGTAAGACCAAAAGAAATGTTTTTATCAGAAGTAGACCATGAAAAATATCCAAATGTTAAGCAAAAATACAGATTTGAATTACAAAATATAGAAAGTGTAGCAAAAAATTTTAAAAAGTAAAAAAGGAGTGAAAAGGTATGTACAAAAAAGTAGAATTACCAAAAGAAGGCTATGTAGGTATGGAAAAAGAAGTAGCTGAGCTATGGAAAGAAAAAGACATAGTAAAAAAGAACTTTAACAAAAATGAAGGAAAAAAATATTTTATGTTTTATGATGGACCTCCAACAGCAAATGGAATGCCACACGTAGGACATATAGAAACAAGAGTAATGAAAGACATAATTCCAAGATACAAAGTTATGAAAGGTTATTATGTACCTCGTAAAGCTGGATGGGATACACATGGACTTCCAGTAGAACTTGAAATTGAAAAGAAACTTGGAATTTCAGGAAAAGAACAAATTGAAGATTATGGTGTAGAAAAATTTGTTAAAGAATGTAAAGACAGTGTTTTCCAATATGTTCATATTTGGGAAAAAATGACTAATCAAGTTGGATATTGGGTAGATATGGAACACCCTTATGTTACATATCATAATGATTATATAGAATCTGTTTGGTGGGCATTAAAAGAATTATGGAAAAAAGGTTTATTATATGAGGGACATAAAGTAATGCCATATTGCCCAAGATGTGGTACAGCACTTTCTTCACATGAAGTTGCACAAGGATATAAAGATGTAAAAGACTTAACTTGTATTGCTAAATTTAAGGTAAAAGGAAAAGAAAATACATACATTTTAGCATGGACAACAACACCTTGGACACTTCCATCAAACTTAGCTTTATGTGTAAATAAATCATATACATATGCAGAAGTTAAAGTAAATGCAGGAACAGAGGAAGAACCAAAATATGAAAACTATATTTTAGCAAAAGACTTAATTTCATCTGTATTAAAAGATAAAGAATATGAATTAGTAAAAGAATTTAAAGGTGAAGAATTACTAGGAACAGAATATGAACAATTAATGCCTTTTGCAAAGCCAGAAGGAAAAGCATTTGTTGTAATTCATGGTGATTATGTAACTTTAACAGATGGTACTGGTATAGTACACATTGCACCTGCTTATGGTGAAGATGATAGTTTAGTTGCAAAACAAAATGGTATAGCATTTGTAAACTTAGTAGATAAATCAGGAAAATTTGTAAAAGAAGTTGAGCCTTGGGCAGGAAGATTTGTAAGAGATTGCAATGAAGATATTTGCAAATGGTTAAATGAACAAAACAAATTATTCTCTAAAGAAAAACATCTACATTCATATCCTCATTGTTGGAGATGTGACACACCACTTCTTTATTATCCAAAAGAAAGCTGGTTTGTAAAAATGTCAAGTCTAAGAGATGAGCTAGTTGCCAATAACAATAAAGTAAATTGGTATCCAGATACAATCCGTACAGGAAGATTTGGAAAATTCCTAGAGAATGTTATTGACTGGGGAATCTCAAGAGACAGATATTGGGGAACACCACTTCCAGTTTGGAAATGTGACTGTGGACACCTAGAATGTATTGGTTCAATTGAAGAATTAAAAGAAAAGGCTGTAAATTGCCCAGACGATATAGAACTACATAAACCTTATATAGATAATGTTCATTTAAAGTGCCCAGATTGTGGCAAGGAAATGACAAGATTTAAAGAAGTTATTGATTGCTGGTTTGATTCTGGTTCAATGCCATTTGCACAATTACATTACCCATTTGAAAATAAAGACCTATTTGAAAAAGAATTTCCAGCAGGATTTATTTCAGAAGCGGTTGACCAAACAAGAGGATGGTTCTATACTTTAACTGCAATTGGAACTGCATTATTTGGAAGATCACCATTTGAAAACTGTATAGTTTTAGGACATGTTTTAGATGGCAAAGGTCAAAAGATGTCTAAATCCAAGAAAAACGGAGTAGACCCATTCTTACTATTAGATACAGTAGGAGCAGATGCAACTCGTTGGCATTTCTATACATGTTCAGCACCATGGCTACCAACAAGATTATCTTTAGAAAATGTACAAGAAACACAAAGAGGATTTTTAGCAACATTATGGAATGTATATTCATTCTATGTTTTATATGCAGAAATAGACAAATTCAATCCATTAAATTACAAAGATTTCAAATCAGAAAACGTAATGGACAAATGGATAATTTCTGAGTTAAACACATTAGTAAAAGAAGTTGACGAAAAATTAGAAAAATATGACATAACAGGAAGTGCAAACCAAATAGAAGCATTTACAGACAGACTTTCAAATTGGTATGTACGTAGAAATCGTGAAAGATTCTGGGGAACAGAATTAACTGATGATAAAATTGGAGCTTATGTTACATTATACAGAGTACTAGTTACATTAAGCAAAATTTCAGCACCATTTATCCCATTTATGACTGAAGAAATTTACCAAAACTTAGTTGTAGGATTAGATAGAGATGCGGAAGAAAGTATCCATTTATGTTCATGGCCAGAAGTAAATGAAGCAGAAGTTGATAAAAAACTAGAAGAGGAAATGGATCTAGCTTACACAATAGTAAAACTTGGAAGAAGTGCAAGAAATTCTGTAAATATCAAAAACAGACAACCATTATCTAAAATGCTTATATCTGTTAAAAATCTTCCAGAATACTATAGTGATATAGTAAAAGAAGAGCTAAATGTAAAAGAAGTTGTTTTAGGTGCAGATATGAAAAATTATGTTGATTTTGAGATAAAACCAAATCTTCCTGTACTTGGAAAAGAATATGGAAGACTAATTCCTCAAATTAAACAAAAAATAGCAGAATTCAACCAAATGGAACTAGCAACTAAAGTTGAAGCTGGAAATATCGAATATATTGAAATAGGTGAAGTTCAAATACCTTTATCAAAAGACAATTTATTAGTAACAATGCAAGGAAAAGATGGTTTTGCATTTAGTGGAACAGGTGAAATTGGTGTTGTTATTGAAACAGAAATTACACCTGAATTAAGAGAAGAAGGATATTTAAGAGAAATCTTGTCTAAAGTTCAAAATATGAGAAAAGACAGTGGTTTTGAGGTTATGGATAATATTAATCTTTATGTTGATGGAAACGAAACTTTAGAGGCTGTTGTTAAGAAATATGAGGATATTATTAAACATGATACTTTGGCTAAAGATGTTTTGTATAATGTAGATGGAAAAGAATATGTTTTAACTCCTATTAATGGGGAAAATTTGAATATCTTTGTTGAGGTTGTAAAATAAGATTTTTAAAGTATGTGAGATTTTAAATTTCACATACTTTTTTTGAAAAATTCAAGACAAACAATGGAAAATATGGTATGATTTAAACAGCTAATAAACAAAAGGAGAAAAATAAAATGGAAAGAAAACACGCAATTATAATTATAAAAAATGAAAAAAATCAATATTTACAATACTATGACAATAGATGGGAAAGCTATTTATTTCCTAATTGTAAGATAGATGATAAAACAAATTATGATAAAATAAAAGAAGAAGTTTTCGAAAAATACGGAATAAAAATAAAGAATATAAATTACAAAATGGAAAAGGTTCACACCAAATTTTCAGAAAGTGACAAAATTCAAAAAACATATCATCACTTTTTTTACAATTGCGAAATAGAAAAAGGATTTGAAAATAGCACTATTCAATTCAAATGGTATTTAATGGAAGAACTTTTAAAAGATGCAAGAATACAAGAAGTTAATTCTGATATTGTTGGATATGTGAAATCTTTGTGAATTTAGCAAACAATCCTTGACATTGCCAAAAAAAATATAATATAATAAACGATGCGCAAAAAGTATTTTTCGAAATGGGGACGGTTCCTTTTTCAAAAAAGAACCGTCCCTATTTCGAAATCAGAAAAAAGGAGGAGAAAAATGATAAAATTATTAAAAAACCTAGGCAAAAAAGAATGGCTATTAGCGCTAGTATGCCTAATACTAATAATAGGTCAGGTATGGCTAGAGCTAAAAATGCCAGACTATATGTCAGAAATAACAGTACTTGTACAAACTCAAGGAAGCGAAATGTCTGAAATTGTAAAAAATGGTGGATATATGTTAGCTTGTGCCCTTGGAAGCTTAGTATCTGCAATAATTGTGGGATACATAGCATCTGGAATATCTGCAACATTTTCTATGAAAGTAAGAAAAAAATTATTTAATAAAGTTGGAAATTTGGGAATGAGTGAGGTAAAACAATTCTCAACAAGTAGTTTAATAACAAGAACAACAAATGATATAACTCAAATTCAGATGGTAATTGCAATGGGATTACAAGTAAGTATAAAAGCACCAATAACAGCAATTTGGGCTATAACAAAAATTTTAAACAAAAGTTGGCAATGGAGCTCTTTAACAGCGGTTGGAGTTGTAATTTTACTATCTGTAATTGCAGTATTGATGTCAATTGTAATGCCAAGATTTAAGATTGTTCAAAAATTAATAGACAAGATAAATGAGGTTACTAGGGAAAACCTTACAGGAATAAGAGTTGTAAGAGCATTTAATGCTGAAAAATATCAAGAAGATAAATTTGAAGAAGTAAACACAAAACTTACAAATCAACAGTTATTTAACCAAAAAGCTTTTTCAGTATTATCACCAACAATGTATTTAGTAATGTATTTCTTAACACTTGGAATTTACTTTATAGGAGCATATTTAATAAGAGATGCGGGAATGGCAGATAAAATAGGAATTTTTGGAAATATGGTTGTATTTAGTTCGTATGCAATGCAAGTTATAATGTCATTTTTAATGCTTGCAATGATATTTATGATGTTACCAAGAGCACAAGTTTCTGCAAATCGTATAAATGAAGTATTAGACACCGAAATTACAGTAAAAGATGGAACTATTGATAATAACACAAATAATGAAGTTGGAACAATCGAGTTTAAAAATGTTGGATTCAAATATCCAGATGGAGAGGACTATGTTTTAAAAGATATATCATTTAAGGCTAATAAAGGAGAAACTGTAGCATTTATAGGATCAACAGGTTCAGGAAAATCAACTTTAATTAATTTAGTTCCAAGATTTTATGATGCAACAGAGGGAGAAATTTTAGTTGATGGAGTAAATGTAAAAGACTATAAATTAACATCTCTATATAATAAAATAGGATATGTTGCACAAAAAGCTGTAATATTTAATGATACAGTAAGTGGAAATGTTTCTTATGGAGATAATGGAAAAGGCGAAATTTCAAGAGGAAAAGTAAAAGAAGCAATTGAAGTAGCACAGGGAAAAGACTTTGTTGAAAAAATGGAAAAAAGTTATGATACACAAATGGCACAAAGTGGAACAAACGTATCTGGTGGTCAAAAACAGAGACTTTCAATTGCAAGAGCTATTGCAAGGGACCCGGAAATTTATATATTTGATGATAGTTTTTCAGCATTAGATTATAAAACAGATAGTATATTGAGAAAAGAGTTAAAAAAATATACTAAAGATGCTACAACTCTAATAGTTGCCCAAAGAATTGGAACAATTATGAATGCAGACAAAATCCTTGTATTAGATGAAGGAAAAGTAGTTGGAATGGGTACACATAAAGAATTATTAAAAACATGTGATGTCTATAAACAAATAGCACTATCACAATTGTCAAAGGAGGAATTAGATAATGCCTAGAGGAGGACCAATGGGTAGAGGTGGAGACCCTACCGACAAAGCCAAAGACTTTAAAGGAGCAATGAAAAGGCTTTTTTCAGAATTAAAGCCTTTCAAAATATTAATATTTATAGCAATAGTTCTAGCAATTCTAGGTTCTATAATGTCTATAATTGCTCCAAATAAATTGTCAGATTTAACAGATAAAATATCTGAAGGATTAGTTGTAAATAAAGATAATATGCAAACTTTATCAGAAAAAGTTAAGCAGAACTTTATGACTCAAAATATGCAAGAAATCGAAATTGATGGAACAAAAATAAGCATAGAAGATCAAACTAAATTTATGAAAATAATGAGTAGCATGGACGAAAATAGCAGTGCAACAGATTTATATTCAAAATTAGACGAAATGCCTGAAAGTATAAAAACAGTAGTTGAACCTAAAGTGGATATGGATGGAGTTAAGAAAATTGCAATTATTCTTGCAAGTTTATATATTGCAAGTGCATTATTTACATTCATCCAATCAATTGCGATGACCGATGTAGCAAACAAATTCGCAAAAAGCTTGCGTTCAAGAATATCACATAAAATAAACAAATTACCACTTAGATATTATGACAAACACCTAATAGGTGACATTTTATCAAGAGTTACAAACGATATAGATACAATCGCACAAAGTATGAACCAGTCACTCGCAACATTAGTAAGCGCAACAGTTCTATTTTTAGGAACAATTGTAATGATGTTTTACACAAACTGGATAATGGCATTAACTGCTATTGGTGCAAGTTTAATAGGATTTATATTCATGTTTGGAATCCTTGGAAAATCACAAAAATACTTCGTTGCAAGACAAGTTGAACTTGGAAAATTAAATGGACATATCGAAGAAGTATATTCAGGATTAAATGTTGTAAAAGCATATAACGGAGGAAAACTTGCAAATGAAAAATTTGATGTTTTAAACAAAAACGTATATGAAGCAAACAGAAAAAGCCAATTTCTATCAGGATTAATGCAACCTCTTATGAACTTTATAGGAAACCTTGGATATGTTGCAGTATGTATAGTAGGAGCAATTTTAACAATGAAAAATATGATTTCATTTGGTGTTATAGTTGCATTTATTACATATGTAAGACTATTTACATCTCCACTTTCACAAATAGCACAGGCAATGACATCACTTCAATCAACAGGAGCTGCAAGTGAGAGAGTATTTGAATTCTTAGACGAAGAAGAAATGCAAGATGAAAGTAAATTTACTAAGAAATTAGATAAAGCAACAGTTAAGGGAGACATAGAATTTGAAAATGTAGTGTTCCAATATGATAACAACCCAAAACCTACAATTCAAAACTTTAGTGCTAAAGCAAAAGCTGGTCAAAAGATAGCAATTGTAGGACCTACAGGAGCTGGAAAAACTACTTTAGTAAATCTACTTATGAAATTCTATGATATAAATTCAGGAGATATAAAAATTGATGGAGTATCTACAAAAGAAGTAACCAGAGAAAATATCCATGATTTATTTACTATGGTTTTACAAGATACATGGTTATTTGATGGAACAATAAAAGAAAATATAGTTTACAACACTGAAAATGTAACAGACGAACAAGTAAAAGAAGTTTGTAAAGTTGTTGGTTTAGACCACTTTATAAAAACTTTACCAAAAGGCTTAGATACAGAACTTTCTGATAATGATGAAGTATCTGCTGGTCAAAAACAGCTTCTAACTATTGCAAGAGGTATGCTAAATAAAACACCATTTTTGATTTTGGATGAGGCTACATCTAATGTTGATACTAGAACTGAAGAACTTGTTCAAAAGGCTATGGATAAGTTAACAGAAGGTAAAACTTCGTTTATTATTGCTCATAGATTGTCTACTATTAAAAATGCTGATTTGATTTTGGTTGTTAATAATGGTAATATTATTGAACAAGGAAATCATGAGGAATTGATGGAGAAACATGGATTTTATGCTGATTTGTATAATAGTCAGTTTGAGTTATAAATCAAAGAAAAAATAGCAATATTACTTGCTATTTTTTCTTTTTTACATTAAAATAAAACAGAAGACAGGAGGAACCAAAAATGAATCT
>UMCY01015748.1_pt1 | contig 10635 bp, 9 predicted proteins | sample 1964351 | NCBI WGS metagenome assembly UMCY01 (sample SAMEA4835980, study PRJEB28245) | human gut metagenome | biome: gut microbiome; material: fecal sample | place: Denmark | collected 2008 | reverse complement strand
TATGTGCTCTTCATCCTTGAAATTTGTGATAATTTATATTATCATTGTAACCGATTTTAAAACACAAAAATCAATAGTCTATTCACCATAATATACTAAAACACTATATTTTTCAAACAAAAGAAAGGATTTCTTATGAAACTTATCGCTTTAGATCTTGACGGAACACTTTTCAACAACAAAAGTCAGATATCCAGTGAAAATATAAAAGCTATAAAAGAGGCAACTGCTGCCGGGATAAATGTGGTCATCTCCACCGGCCGTCCATTCGGAGGGCTGCCGTTTGAGGCAATTAAGGACACCGGCATCCGCTACGCTATCACTGCAAACGGAAGTGCAATCTACGAGATTGACACCAAAAAATGTCTTTACGAAAACTGTCTTTCTGATGAGACAGCGTTTTCAATAATTGATTACCTGATGACAAAGCGCGTTCATATGGATGCCTTCATAAACGGCTGTGGCTATTCTCCATACAAGTGTCTCGAGGATGCAAAGGATCTCAAAATGCCTCCTTCTATAAAGGAATACATCATGACAACCAGAAAACGTGTGAACGATATCACTGAAATGATGCGCGAAAACAATTACCATATGCAGAAAATGACCATCAATTTTCCAAAGGATGTAGATGATAACTACTACTGCCGCGACGAAGTATTTGAGCATCTGAAAAAAATCCCTGAAATCACGCTCGTAAGCGGTGGCTATGGTAATCTGGAATTCACAAAAGCAGGCGTTGACAAAGGTGTGGCACTTCATAAGCTGGCTCAAATCCTGAATATAGCAGCTGATGAGACAATGGCTGTCGGTGACACCGAAAACGACATGGCTATCGTAAAAGCCGCACACATCGGCGTGGCCATGGGAAATGCAACCGATGAGCTTAAGGCACAGGCTGATTACGTCACCGACACAAACGAAAATGACGGCGTAGCCAAGGCTATCCGCCACTTTATGGGTTAATCTCACATAATTAAAATAACGATAACTGTCATATAAGAGCATAATAGCTGTTTGACATACAATAAAACAATCATCTGTCATATATATCCAAAGAAGCACATATACTTCTAAGACAACATATGACAGGTGATTTTTTGATTGTAAAAAAATATTTATCCAATCCACTTGTGACCGGAACTATTTTTCTGACACTTGCCGGAACAACCAGTCGGTTTATGGGTTTTTTCTTTCGCATATTTCTTAATAACGTCATGGGCTCAACAGGTCTAGGACTCTATCAGCTTGTGATTCCACTCATGTCCGTATGCATGTCACTCTGCTGCAACGGTTTTCAGACCGCTACATCAAAGCTTGTTGCCGAAAAGCCACAAAACAGGCAGATTATACTCATTTGTGCAATAATTATGTCAGCCACCATTGCTCTTTTACTCACAATTATTATGTATTCCAATGCCAACTACATAAGCATTTGTATTTTAAGTGAGCCACGCTGTACAGAGCTTGTCAAGGCGCTGTCCTTTTCCATTCTGCCCGCTGCTATCCATTCCTGCATAAACGGATGCTATTATGGATTGAAAAAAGCAGCCATCCCCGCTGCCACACAATTAATTGAGCAGACCGCGCGCATTGGCACCTGCTATCTGATATACGCAATACTATCTGACGGTGGCAGCTGCTTTAAGCCTGTATACTCTATATACGGCATCGTGGCAGGCGAAGCGAGCGCAACCGTCTTTTCCGTTATCACAATAAAAAAGGATTTCTCATACTTTAAAATATCCGTCAAGAGCCTGAAACCAACAGCCTATGGCATGGCTGCGCTTTTCATCCCTTTATCACTAAACTACATATTGGCAAGCTTTTCATCCTCCGCCGAAAATGTGCTTATCCCGAGAACTCTTAAGCTCTACGGACTATCACCGGCATTGGCCCTTGACATATTTGGAACCATTTCCGGTCTCACCCTTCCCGTGCTTTTATTTCCCGGTGTACTTTGCAGCTGTGCCTGCGTGATGCTTCTGCCATCTGTTTCTGAAGCGAATGCCGCCGGAAAGGATGCAAAAATCACTAAAACCATAAACTCCTGTGCCTTATTCGGACTATGCTTTGGTCTTATCTTTACATGCATATTCTATCTGCTGTCAGATTTTATAGGGGATTTTCTTTTTTCATCCAAGCTTTGTGGATATTTCCTTAGAAGACTGTGTTTTCTGTGCCCACTGATGCACATAAGCGGAATGCTCTGTAGCATACTGCACGGTCTGGGTAAAGCAAAGCAGGTGCTCTTCGTCAATCTGCTCACCTGTGCGATAAGAATCCTGATGATTATGCTTCTCGTCCCCCACTATGGGATAGATGCATATCTGTGGGCTATGCTTGTGTCGCATGTGTTTATGACACTTGCCGTCGGAATTCTCACCTGCCACACAGCACACAAATAAAAAAAGCCTGCACATACTCCGGGCATACCGGAATATGTGCAGACTCATAAAACTACAGATTATACACGTGAAAGGTACTCACCTGTTCTTGTATCAATCTTGATAACATCATCTGTCTCAACAAAAAGTGGTACATAAACTGTAGCACCTGTCTCAACTGTAGCAGGCTTCGTAGCACCTGTTGCTGTATCACCCTTGAAGCCAGGCTCTGTCTCTGTAACAGTAAGCTCAACGAAAAGTGGTGGCTCAACTGCAAATACATTGCCCTTGTGTGAGCAAACCTTACACATCTCGTTCTCTTTTACAAACTTGAGAGCATCGCCAACCTCATCCTTTGGTAAGTCAATCTGGTCATATGTCTCAACATCCATGAAATGATAGAAATCATCATCTGCATAAAGATACTGCATATCCTTACGATCAATGTGTGCTGTAGGGCATTTCTCTGTTGGACGGAATGTCTTCTCAACAACACCACCACTGATGATATTCTTTAACTTTGTACGTACAAATGCTGCACCTTTTCCTGGTTTAACATGCTGAAATTCGATAATCTGATAGATGTTTCCCTCGAACTCGATAGTAACACCGTTTCTGAAATCTCCTGCTGAAATCATTAGTTACTTCCTCCTTAAATCGTGCGAGCCTAAGCTCTCTCATTCGTCCATTTTACAATAAAAAGCAATACATTTCAAGTATTTATTTTCTATTGCATGAATTTGTATTGGTTTTATATTAGTTTCTAGCCTCGATATCCGATATCATAGCTATTCTCTTTGCGTGTCTGCCGCCCTCAAACTCGGCTGTCAGATAAGCCTTTACGATATCCTTTGCAAGCTCAACACCTACAATCCTCTCACCAAAGGCTATGATATTGGCATTGTTGTGCTGTTTTACAAGGCGTGCTGTGGCTGTGTCTGAGCAAACTGCCGCACGGATTCCGTTGACCTTATTGGCTGCTATTGAGATACCTACACCGGTACCGCATATCAGTATTCCGCAGTCAAACTCGCCTGATGCCACTGCATTAGCCACCTTCTCACCATACTCCGGGTAATTGCAGCTCTCACTTGAATCTGTGCCGAAGTTGGTCACCTCGTGACCCATGCTCTCAACATACTCCATTATTGTCTTTTTAAGCTCAACTGCTGCGTGATCGTTTCCGATTGCAATCTTCATAATATATATGCCTCCAAATTTTAAATTATTAATTAAAAATTATTTATTTACTTTCTTTAAATGCCTCTTGTAGCATGCAATTACAGGCTTTTCAATAAAGCGCTTAAGCACAATCTGTATCTCCTCATGCGGGTCAATAGGTGCTACAAGTATTGATCTGATGCCCGTAAGATTAGCTCCGATGATATCTGTAAATATCTGATCTCCCACAAAAAGAGTGTTTTTCGTATCTGTGCCAAGCCTCTCCATTGCTGTACGATAGCCTGATGGCTTGGGCTTTCCTGCCTTGTAGATATACTTTATCCCAACCTGCTTAGCAAAGCTCTTCACACGCGGCTCCTTGTTGTTTGAGAGCACAAGGCACGAAAAACCAAGCTCCTTAAGGTGCTTAAACAAAGCAATCGCCCGCTCATCAGCAGGCGAACCATGAGTCACAAGGGTGTTGTCGATATCAAAAATGACACCCCTGTAGCCCTCCTTATATAACTTATCAAAATCTATTCTGTATGTCGAGTCAATGTACTCTCCCGGGTATAAAAAACTCATAGTATAAAATTCTCTGTCTCCCTGTTAATCTGTTCATTCAAGGCTGCCTGCTGCCTAAACACTATTTGGTGTCAAGCATCTTTTTAAGCTCTGTCATAAATGTATTGACATCCTTAAACTCTCTGTAAACTGACGCAAACCTCACATATGCTACCGCATCAAGCTCCTTTAATTTGTCCATAATCAGCTCTCCGATGAGTGATGTAGAGATTTCCTTTTCCTCTCTGGCAAAGATTTCTATCTCGACCTCATCTACAAGCTTTGAGATTGTATCTGCTGAAATCGGTCTCTTGTGACATGCAAGAAGCACGCCCTTTTCAATCTTGGAGCGGTCATACTGCTCTCTGTTGTTATCCTTTTTTATAACGATGAGTGGGATTGTCTCCACCTTCTCATATGTAGTGAAACGCTTGCCGCAATCATCGCACAGCCTTCTGCGCCTGATAGAGCTGTTGTCATCAGCCGGTCTTGAGTCTATTACCCTTGTGTTGTCACTACTGCAAAATGGACACTTCATGCTGTACCCTCCGTAGATATCATATAATATGAAGAAGCAAAATATCTATGTTTCTCATTATAATACTTCAAATCATCATCTGTATTTAAAAAGACCTATACATATTTTAGTATATCTATACTAATTTTCATTGTCAATATGTTTTGTACTGATTTTGACTTTTTTAGCACTTTTTTTCAATGTCACTGAATAGTTTCCTTTTATACTATCATAACAGCTTACGCCGCATATCAGACTCACATATATTCACCAATATTATGTCGGGTCCAATTTTCACAATCTTAACCCATGGAATACAATATTCGTAATCCCTGCAAAATATTCCCATATATTTTCCCGGTCCCGGCACGATAATCGCACAGATTTTGCCACAGACCGGGTCAAACTCAAGGTCACGCACATGCCCGATGTATCTGCCCTCTTCCACACTCACAACCTCTTTTTCGCATAAATCCAGAAAACGCATAAAACAGACCTCCCTTGGTCTATCTTATGCGTATCTTTTTGATTTTGTGCTTATAAAAGCGTTTTATTCATAAAATTATACATTAAATCTGAAAAGAATTACATCTCCGTCCTTAACAACGTACTCTTTTCCTTCCATGCCTACGATGCCCTTTTCTCTTGCGGCTGCAAGGCTTCCATTGTCGAGAAGATCCTGATAGTTGACTACCTCCGCCTTGATGAAGCCACGCTCGAAATCAGTATGTATCTTGCCGGCTGCCTGTGGTGCCTTTGTACCTTTCTTTATAGTCCATGCACGGCACTCATCCTCTCCTGCTGTGAGGAAGGAAATAAGTCCGAGAAGTGAATAACTGGCTGCTACAAGCTTATCGAGACCGCTTGACTCAACACCTAAATCCTCAAGGTACTCCTTCTTTTCGTCCTCATCGAGATCTGCAAGCTCCTGCTCAATCTGTGCACAGATAACAAATACCTCTGCGCCCTCTTCCTTTGCCATTTCTCTTACCTTTGCAACATGCGGATTGCTTGCGCCGTCATCTGCGAGGTCGTCCTCTGATACGTTTGCTGCGTAGATGGTAGGCTTTGCTGTAAGGAGATTATATCCCTTGAACCAAAGCTGTGCATCCTCATCATCAGGCACTTCAAAGGTTCTGGCCATCTTTCCGTCCTCAAGATGAGCCTTTACTGCCTCAACAAGCTCAAGCTCCTTTGCAAGTGTCTTGTCCATTCTTGCCTGCTTTGCAATCTTTGCAATTCGCCTGTCGAGAATCTCAACATCCGAGAAAATAAGCTCAAGATTGATTGTCTCGATATCTCTTGCAGGATCTACAGAGCCATCTACATGGATAATGTTTGTATCCTCAAAGCAGCGCACTACGTGTACGATTGCATCTACCTCACGGATATTTGCAAGGAACTGGTTTCCAAGTCCCTCACCCTTACTGGCTCCCTTCACAAGGCCTGCGATATCAACAAATTCGATTGTTGCAGGTGTAACCTTCTTTGTGTGATAGAGCTCTCCGAGCTTTACGATTCTCTCGTCAGGCACTGAAACAATACCTATGTTTGGGTCGATTGTAGCAAAAGGATAATTTGCTGAAAGCGCTCCTGCCTTTGTGAGTGAGTTGAATAATGTAGACTTTCCGACGTTCGGAAGTCCGACGATGCCGAGTTTCATGGTATATATATCTCCTTTAAATTGATTTCATATGTATTTTGTGTATCGGATGTTTGTTGATACAACTATGTAGTGTACCACATTGCAAGAGATTTGTACATAACCTAATATGCAGGAAGGTTTTCACATTTTATTATTCACTTACCATCTCATCACACTTAATCTGCTCGATATGTATGGCAAGGTAGCCTGTCTCATTGTCCAAAAACTCATGATTTAAGTCCTTTCCAAGCTCCTTACATATATCACCTGCCAGTGCGAATGACTCCGGATAATTTTTCTCGATAAACTGATTGAGATCAACCTTTAATTTTTCTCCGGTCGCGGCTCTTGATACCATGTGGCGGATATGGTTCATGAGGCGGTTGTAGGCCATAGTAGTGACATCTATGTGCTTTCCAATCTTTTCCTCTATAAATGTGGCGCATTTTCGAACTGCTGCCGCCATCTCCATGGCATCCGATACCTTTGAATTGTTTAAGGATGTATGAATATGAAGAGTAATGTAGCCGATCTCATCATCAATTATATCAATTTGTTTTTTATCCTTTAGTATATGGCGTATATTCTCAGCTATCTTGTACTCCCTATAAAACATCACACGGATGTCATCGTTTAAAGGATTGCTGATCTGTTCTTTGTTTTCCATACGCTTTACAGCAAATGCTATATGATCTGCCATAGGAAATAATATGCTTCTGTCTATATGTCCAAACTCATGCTCTGCATTATCAAGCAGTGTGTTTGCAATCTCAAGATACTCCGGCTCTATGGATTTTACTATGTCCTTTGCCGGACCTCTGTCCCTTGTCTGGGTCAGCTCATACAGTGAATCCTCTTCCGTTGGCTCGACAGACTGTGTAATTTTCTTTCCAAAACCCACACCCTTTCCGACAATAAGATATTCTCTTGCGCTCTTGTCCTTTACCGCAAGCACTGTATTGTGATTTAAGACCTTTGTGATTCTGTACATATCATTCCCCTGACATTTATTAATGTACTCCTGATAATTTATACGAACTATTTATTATTAACATAACCGGACAATTCAATTATCATGAAGTATGAATTACTTCTCGTAGGTGTCAACTGCGTAGAGAGGCTCTCCTGCCTTAATCGGTCCGTCTGTGATGAGGCGGATTTTCTGATTATCTTTTAGCTCTGTGCAGATGACAGGAGTGGTAACTGATGGTGCGTTCGCCTTTAAGTAGTCAAGGTCAAGCTTCATGAGCACATCGCCCTTATTAACATGGCATCCTGCCTCAACCTGTACGTCAAAGCCTTTACCCTCGAGCTTTACTGTATCAATTCCTACATGGATTATCATACCAATTCCTGAGTCGGTTGTAAATCCCAAAGCATGCTTTGTATCAAAAACGAATAAAACAGTTCCATCCTCAGGTGCTACAACTACCCCCTCCTCAGGTGTGACTACTGCTCCGTCACCCATCATTTTACTGGCAAATGCCTCATCCGGCGCTGTTGAGAGGTCTGCTGCAATTCCTGTCATAGGACTTGAGATGATGACTGTGCTTGTCGGCTCTTTTGCATCGCCGGCTTCCTGCGCTTTGCCTTCGTCTGCATTTTCGTTCTTCACTTCATCTGCGTCTGCTGTATTATTTTCTACTGCATCATCCTCGAAATGCTCCTCTGTCACGCTCGCAAGATAATCCTCCAGATCTGATTTTATCACTGTTACTCTTGGTCCATAAATAATCTGTACGCCCTGTCCCTTGTGCACGACTCCTGATGCTCCTGTTGATTTAAGAAGCGCATCGTTTACCTTGTCAGGATCAATTACTGTGATACGAAGCCTTGTTGCACAGCAGTCCACATCTGAGATATTGGCTTTGCCGCCGAGACCTCGTGATATAGTCTGCGAGAGCTCGTCTACAGTCGCTTTGTCGTCAGAAGCTTTTGTATCCTTGGCAGCTTTTCTTGCATTTACATCTGCCTTGGTGTAGAGCTTTGTCTCTGTATCGTCATCCTCACGGCCCGGAGTCTTGAAATCAAACTTCTTTATAAGGAAGCTGAAAATAAAGTAATACAGTAAGAAATATACTATTCCCACCGGAATCACGAGCAGCCAGCTTGTCTTTTCATTTCCCTGCAATATACCAAACAGGAAGAAATCAAGTAATCCTCCTGAGAAAGTAAGTCCTACAGCGATGTTTAAAATATGTGCTATCATGTATGCGCTTCCTGCGAGCACTACCTGTACTGCAAAGAGAGCCGGTGCTACGAAAAGGAATGAGAACTCAAGAGGCTCTGTGATTCCTGTAAACATACATGCAAGTGTTGCAGAAAGTAAAAGGCTTCCTGCCTGTTTTTTCTTTTCCGGCTTTGCACATTTATACATTGCAAGTGCTGCTCCCGGAAGACCAAAAATCATGAAAATGAACTCTCCCGAAAAATATCTTGTGGCATCGGCACTGAAATGTGCGATGTTTGCAGAGTCAGCAAGCTGTGCGAAGAAGATGTTCTGTCCACCCTCAACCATATGTCCAGCAACCTCCATCGTTCCACCGACTGCTGTCTGCCAGAACGGCATGTAAAATACATGGTGCAGTCCGAATGGAATAAGAGCTCTCTTTATAATACCAAAGAGAAGTGTTCCGAAATATCCTGTTCCTGTCACCACTCCGCCGAGTGCATAGATTCCGTTCTGCACAGTAGGCCAGATAAAATACATTAAGATTCCTACAAAAAGATATGCCACTGTTGAAATGATAGGCACAAATCTTGTTCCACCGAAAAATGACAATGCATTCGGCAGCTCAATCTTGTAGAAACGGTTGTGCAGTGCTGCCACTCCCAGTCCTACGATAATTCCGCCAAACACACCCATCTGCAGTGACTGGATACCACATACTGATGTGATGGTTCCATCAAGCACATCCTTTGCAATACTTCCGTCTGCAAGGATTTTTCCGGAAATCTTGAGCATCGCATTGATTGATACATTCATAACAAAGTATGCTATGACTGCTGAAAGTGCTGACACCTCTTTTTCCTTCTTTGCCATTCCGATTGCTACTCCGACCGCAAAAATGAGCGGAAGGTTATCGAATATGGCACTTCCGACCGCATTCATGATTACAAGAAGTGCATGGAGTATAGTCTTATCTCCGAGCAGCCACTGTAAACCATAGGTCTCAATTGTTGTGGTGTTGGTGAATGAGCTTCCGAGTCCTAAAAGCAAGCCTGCTACCGGAAGGATTGCGATTGGAAGCATGAAGCTTCGTCCTACTCTCTGCAGGACACCAAAAATTTTGTCTTTCATGAGCTTTTCCTCCTATAAATGCAGGGTATGTACCGATTTGCACCTATCATTCTTTTTGTTCCAGCGACAAAAAGGAGGCACTTATCATACACTAACCCTGTTAAAAGTTATGTACGACAAATGCCTCCCTAAAAGTAACACGTCTGCTTAAGTTTATATCACAGAAGCCTTATTATTTCAACACAATTTTCCTTACGAGTTTATTTTTTGTTAATCATGCTGTTTTTATACATATTTTTTTGTGAATTATGTCTAATGTCTTTTTTCTCCAGGTAAATAGTAACCCGAGAATCCCCTTTGTAACCCAAGAATCCCTCTTTGTAAATGAAAATCCTGTTTTGTAAGCGAGATTCCCGGTTTGTAAATGAAATTCCCGGTTTGTAAGCAAGATTCCCGAATTTTCATTTCTATTTCGATATGATATAATACGTTCAGCAATAAATTTGCGTACAACAACCAGAGATCAATTCTCTCTCGAAATTTTTGTATTCGGAGAATCCATCCCTGTTTTTGATTGGATAGAGTTGTTCTATTCTGGCTCTGGCGGCACTCAGCAAATTTATTTGTTACTTTTTGAGAAGTTTAGGCTTTAAGATGATGTTCTCGGCGGCAACCGGTGAGCATCCCAGTCTCTTAAGCACATCTTCTCCATAGTAAAAGCTGAATGTTTCGTATGGGCTACGGTTATTCAGCTTTTTTCTTTTATAAGAATTGATATGGTTCATCATCAGAGTAATATCCTGTTGTGTCAGCTCATCGAAACTGCTTCCTTTTGGCAGGATACGACGTATCAATTCATGGTTGACTTCACAGGCTCCTTTTTGATAAGGAGCACTTGGATCGCAATAAAATATCTTTGTTCTATTGCATGGAATGGTGCTACGTTTTTCGATTTCCTTTGGATTTGAAAACTCACTTCCGTTATCTGTCAGAATAACCGGAAACAAGCTATTAAATGTTTTTGCCCCAAGGACTTCATCCAATAAGTTTATGATCTCTATTACAGAGGCTGATGTATTTGCGTCCCGCAAAAAAGCCAGCATGAGACTGCTTTCTACAA
>UMCY01044391.1_pt1 | contig 10680 bp, 6 predicted proteins | sample 1964351 | NCBI WGS metagenome assembly UMCY01 (sample SAMEA4835980, study PRJEB28245) | human gut metagenome | biome: gut microbiome; material: fecal sample | place: Denmark | collected 2008 | reverse complement strand
TTAAATCCTTCAGCTTCTGCCCCACCACCTAATTGGCTAGATGCAGATTGTCTGGCAATTTGTTTAGCTATATCACCAGTAACCTTATTCAATATATTATTCCCAAGCTTTTCAGCTGTATACCTAGCTAAGAAATAAGAGCCAACATATGCGGGGATTGATATAAATACCATCTCAATCAGGAATTGACCAAAAATTTCTAATTTTGATATACCTAATGATAGTAATACTGCTATTTCCTTCTTTCTGGCATTCATCCATAATAATAATAATAATGAAACTACAACCCCTGCAAATATTAATGAGCCAGCAAATAATTTATTTGAAATTGAGTAGATACCTGATATAGATTGTTGTAATGCAGGATAATTTGATGAACTTTTAATCAAATTATATTCTCTCCAATTTATATCTAATTTCTCAATCTCTTTTATTACACTATCAAGATTCTTATCACCTTTTACAAAGAATGTTGCATCCTGGTATACAGCTGTATCTTCTGTATTACCATAAACTTTAGCAGCTGTATGAACATCAGTAATTAATGTATTTTCGTATAGTTCCTGTGCTGCACTTACTCCACCACTATTATGCCCATCGAATAGACCTTTAATTTCTACTTCTACTGTTTCATCTGCTTGTTTCTCGTTATCAGCGTCAAATAAATTAGATTTTATTTTTATCTTATCTCCAACTTTAAGATTATTTTTTTCAGCTAAATCTTTATGCATTAAGATTTTATTTTTATCTTCATTTTCTAAATGCTTTCCTTCTACTAATTTATATGCTTCTGATACAAATTTTGTTTCTTTTGATGAGTCGTTAACTCCGGTTAACATCACTGTTCTTTTAAAATTCTTCGCTCTTTTAGGCGATTGATTCGCAAGAGTCTCTTTAGTTTCAATAATATCATAATCAACTAAATCTGCAACACTGTTTATTCTTTTTACATAGGAGTCTATACTATCTGTTTGAGCTATCTTTTTAATATCTTCACCTTTTACATTTCCTCCACCTCTAGGTGTTCCTGGATTTACTTGTCTATTTATCTCCATAGAAAAACTATTTGTTATATTAGCAAATGTTTCTTTTGAGGCTCTGTCCGTAGCATCTTTAATAGATAAACTTATAAGACTTAAAGTTGACATAGCCAAAATAACTAACATAATAATTATTGATTTTAAGCTTTTTCTAGTTATATAAGCAAATGCATTTTTTATCATTATTCAACCTCCAAATTCATTTTATTTACTTTTTTTAACTTCTTACCACTTAGCTCTAAAATGATATCCGCAGAATCTGCTGCTTCCTTACTATGTGTTACAACTATTACACATTTATTCCTTTCTTTAGCTAATGTCTTTAATATATTAATTATTTCTCCGGCAGTAACACTATCCAGATTACCAGTAGGCTCATCCGTAAACTGTACCCCTATCCCCTTATGCCTTGAAAATAGGGGCTTTAACGGTATGTACATTTGTGTACTGTGTACATTTTTCCTTATACGCTAAAAGCAAGCAGGGTCTTTCTTTCCAGAAGTCCCCACTTGCTTTTTTATAATTCTGTTTTTCTAATCATTTTTTGATATACTTCTCATCTGTAATTCCAGCCTTTTTGGCAATACATCGAATCACATCTTGATTAAAATTCATGTATTTCAAATAAAAGTAAAATAGAAACCAAACGACAACTGAACATATAATTATTATTTTGACACACATATAACCTCTCTTTATTCCTCTAAATTTGGCAACAATGATGCAATTGGCCAACTATAAAATTCTTCTTTTTCTATTGCAGACAATTGCTGTATATGTATATCAAATTCATCAAACTGTTTTAACAAAATACATGCGCAACACCTCTCAAATATATTCTCAGAATATTTAATCTGTGCCAATATCTTCCTTTCTTCAAGCTCTAATTCTCTTTTCCGAGCAATAATTTGGAATCTATTTATTGTAAGAATAGTCGAATTCATGGAATATTTCCCTAAGATATCTATTAATTTTTCAGCCAATGACAATATATTTCTATCTCTTTCCTTATCATAAGCCTTTAAAAAATCCAATATTAATCCCAAAAGTTGATCTATTTCTTCTTCACTGATCTTGTTCATTGCTTCCAATAAATCATTTTCATCAAATATCATCTGATATATATCTTCATCTCGTAACGCAAACCATCTGCTAATTTTCTGTGTTTTTCCATCTGGTATATCTTCAAAAATAGCTATCCGTTTACCATCCTTCAAATAATTACGAATTATATATCCATCTTCTTGAATCTTTTCATATTCTAACAACAATTTCCTACGTCCGATTATTTGTTTATAAAGACCACAATTTTCATCTGTTTGGAACGGTAACGATAAAACTCGCATTTCCACTAATCCCTTTTTCAGAAAAAATATTGTGGGTTCTGCATCTAAAATTTCTTTCGTTTTAAATAAACTTCTTTTAATATTTAATTCTTCAAGCATTTCTCCTAATTGAACAATCCGTTTATGATAGGCAAGAAATCTTTCTGTAAAAGCTGTTTGTATTTCCCCTAAGAAATTTTTTCCTAGACTTATATTTTCAATCGATACTTCCTCTGCATCAGAAACAGCTATTATAATTTTCGATGCTTGAAAAACTGTTTCAAAATTATAGTTAGTCGCCTCAACGCAACGAATAGTTGTTTTTTGACTTTTTTCTGTTAAAACAAATTCAATGATTTCACTAATCCTTGTAGTCGTTTGATTTAATGCATAAATATGTCGAATAGGATATCTTTGTTCTATTTTATCATCGATTTTTATTAACCAATCACTTTCAGTCGCAGTAACTAAATCTGTCAGTAAAACTGGTATCTCTATCCCATCCTTCTTGGTATACACATACTTAAAAGGACTTTTAGCAATTGCGATTGCAGGATTCATATACGGAGTTGGTAATGTTGATATAGTAAAATTAGATATAGTATCATAATCGGGAATTGATTTTCCCACTCCTACCATTGCCTGTTTAGGTCTATTTTCTTTAAAAAGAACACAAAGTTCCTCTAATTCTCGGACAGTTTTTACATGGTTTAAATGTACTGTAATGCTCCCTTGTTCTTCTTTTCCTTTCATTATATGGACAATATCTACCGGAAGTAAGATTTTTGCATACATTTTATCACTATATTCCGTTTTTGAAATTGCATCAACAAAAAATATTACCCCGCCATTTTTCAAATAATTTTTCAAATCATTTATATCCACTGGATAGCTTATACTATCTGAATCTGGAAGAGTATTATACTCTTTTCCCTTTACTTGAATGGGAATAAGAAATTCATTTCCTGTCGAAGCCGGCTTTTTAGTTTTGTAATATATGATATTTCCATCCCATGAAACCGTTTTGTCATTCATATGAATATCTGACTCATCCAAATATTCAGATCTAGCACACATTCTTTGTAGTGTTGTTATAGAAAATGTTTCTTGACTACTCATTTATCTGAATCTCCATGTAGTTGTTCATTTCTGAAATTTTATTGTTTTCTATTCCATTATACTATATAGCACACTACGTTTCTAGATATTTTATCCCCACAACCACCAGCAGGCACGTTTCCCACGTCCCTGCCAGCCGCTGATTGTTTTCTTTTTCATTAAAAATTCTTGATCAAATTCAAATCTCTTTTATTCAATGCTTTTCGCATTGCTTCATTTTCTTTCCGTAATGTCTCATTTTCTCTTTTTAATTTTGCCACCTGCTGTTCTAATTGCAGGATACGGTTGTCCATTGCCATATCTAAAATCTTTCTTCTTTTATCTACCATACCTGCTTGTACCTGCAAGGCATGATCTACTGCTTTTCGTACTTCCGGATTCTTGTAGAAAAATCCTCTGGACAACCCGGTCTTTTGTATCAACTTGGGGACTGTCACTTTATCCTCTTCTTCAATCATCTCCTGAATTGTCAGCTTTGCCCGCTGGATTTTCTCCACGCTCTGTTTATGGTTTACTTCCAGCATCTTGTCATATTTGCTCATATTCTTTCCCCCATCCGGCCAGATTCGCCCGAATCATCCGGCTCATCTCTGCCCTGATTTCTCTTGTTTCATCTGCGATGATCTGGAGACTCATCTTCCTGTAAAATTTCACATTCTTTACAGATGTATGCCCCAGTAGTTTTGCGATGGTCCAGTCATCCAGATGCAGTTCTGTTAAGCGGATACCATATACATGGCGGAACATATGCGTTCCAAATCCAAACAATTCTCCATGATCGTCCCGCAAATCTTTTTTCTGAATCAGATCCATCACCTTGTTTTGAACGGTATTGTACTGCATCGGTCTCTTGCTATTTTTTTCATCCACAAAAATGTAAACCGTATCTCCATACCTTTTCTTGCTATACTCTATTGCTTTTTCAATCAGCAGTTCCAGTTCTGCACTGATAGGCTTCACAAAGGTAGTTGTTTTCATCTGCCGGATCTGGATCATAGGATGTCCGTCCTGCCGATACAGGCAGTCTGTCTGCAGGGTAAGGGTATCGGATATCCTTGTTCCTAACATCTGGTGGATGACCATAAGCCGCTCCATCTGCTCATCCAGCTCCGCAAGCGCTGCATTAAAACGAATCAGCTCACTATCTGAATAAGATTTCAATTTCGGCTGCACCTGTCTGGGCAAGTCACTGGCTAGGAATAAAATTTCTAAGTGTGGATACCCATATAATTTTCCGATGGTTTCCAGCAGTCCCCGGAGGTTCGTCAGATCTGCCCGGTAATTATTTACGCCCTCCGCTTCCGTTGCAAGGTACGTCAGATATTCTTCCAGCAACTCCCGATTCAGTTCTTCTGCCGAATGGATATCGGGATATGTTTCTTTCAGATATTTGGATAGTCTCCGGATGGCTGTCAGTTCTTTGATAATTGTTGCAATCGCTTCATGATGTAAATGTTCATAAACTGCCTTTTTTGTTTCTTCCCGTAAGTCATCCTGGATAATCGTTGTAAAATTCAAAGTCTGCACATTTTTAATCGGATTCTTTTTATAGGCAATGTCCAGATTCTCTAATTTCCAGATATCTTTCTCAATCTCATCCCGTTCCTCTTTGGCTTCTGTAAATCGATATGCCTTCCGCACATACGTGATGACGCTCGATGGCACTGTCTTTTCTTTCCCATATACGCTGATTCCCTGCATGGTCAGTTTCTGCCCATGTTCCAGAAGCCAGCTTCGGATTTTTAGCAGCCATTGTTCCCACTCCAGTTCCTGCAGGCTCTCTGCCCGGATGTGCTTATCCTTTACCATTCTGCAAAATCTCTGATAGATCACTCGTTCCTGTATCATCGTTGCCAATGCACATTGTCGGCTTCGTTCCTCAATAAAGGAACGGAATTCTTTTTGAAGTCCCTTTGTTGGAAGCAGCCCGAAATCAAAGCAATGGGATTCCTTTACCTTCTTTTTCTGTTTTTCATCTGCTCTTGCATAGCAGTCCAAATCGATTAGATATAATTTTTTATCCATGGAACTCTCCTTTCATCAGTTCCGCCGCAAAGCTGTGGGTTTCTTCCTGGAAGTATGCTTCACTGGCTTTTTCCAGTTTCTTCGGCATATAGTCCACATACTGTCTGGTCATTTCTTCGTATTCATGCCCCAGGTAATCCCGCACTGCCTGGAGGGAAATACCGTTATCATAATAAAGCGTAGCCAGGTTATGACGGTAATCATGGGATCTGAAAATGTACTCCCCGTCTGCAATCTTATTTTTCTCACAGTATTTCAACATTTGATACCGTAATGTAGCATACTGGAATGCTCCACCTTTTTTGCTTTTAAACAGATATTCTTCTGGTCCAATCTGATATTTCTTTTTGTACACCTGTACCAGCTTGTACAATGCTTCCGGAATGGGAACCCGCTTATACGTTTTCATTTTCACCTGATATACTTTTAGCCAGTAATCTCCATTCTTTTCTTCATAATCACCACCTGTCAGGGTACACACTTCGCTTCCCCGAATTCCCGTACACCATAAGTGCAGGAACATCAACCGCAGATGTTCCGGAAACTCTGCCAGCTTCGATATAATTTCCGTATAGATTCTTTCTGGTACGCTGCGGTCATTGTGGCCATGCATTTCTTTCTGCAAATAATACTCATGCCGGAAGGGAATCTTCTTCAGATATCCTTTTACTACAAGAAAGTTGTAAAACTGCAAAATCATAAAGATTCTTCCATTTGCTGTCTTTTCACGGGTATCCTGTCTCTGAATGGATTCCAGATATCTCTGAATCTTCTCTGCTTCCACTTCATAGATTGGCTTTTCTTCTCCATTGAAATGTACCAGGAATGTACGAAGTTCCAGCAGCTTGATTCGGATGGTACTGATAGATAAATCTGTGATTCCAAACAGGTACCGCAGATATTTTTGCAAAATCTTTTGATTTTCTAGGTTGTTCACCTCTTTAAAGGATACCCATTCCACGGGCTTGCTTGGATTCATTCGTTCTCTGGAAAAATGGAAACGTTCCAAAAACCACACATTCGCATTCCAATGAATTTCCGGTGCCTGTAAAAATAGGATTTTTCTGCTCATCCGCAGGATACCAAACACAGCACTTTTCTTTTCCCCTCTAAAATGTTCTGAGAGTTCCTGCTCAAATTGCTGTTCTTTGGCCAGTGTCATGGTCTCAATATCAGCCACTTGATGTTTCATACAAAATTGATAGAGCCTTTGCAGTGCCAGCAGTTTCTCTTTTCTATAACGGCCTTTGTAGGTATGGATCACCTCTTTTAATACTGTAAAAATCTGCATCTTCAAACTTTTTGGACACTCCAGTGTAAAATCCCACAGCAGTTCCTTTCCATCTTTGCTGGTCAGAAAAGATTCTGCTATCTCAATCTCCGGATAATAGGTTAGGCAGATCCACTGATCACGATACTCGGTGGTATAGTTTCTTCGCCCTGCCAGTGTCTGCATCTCTTCTTTCATCTGATGAAGGAAGATTCTGTCAAATCCCCGCAGGCAGGTAATCGGTGCATGAACGGTTTCGTTCCTTTCCAGATATTCTTCGTATCGGATCCTTAGGGCTACGTCCATTTCCGAAATGTCGGTAATCCCCTCTTCTATCAGGAATTTCTTTACCCTGTTTCGTATTTTCCCATTTACCTCTGTGCAGGTATCCACCTGTTCACAGATTTTTTGTTCCAGTGCTTCCCGCTCTTCCTGCTGTTCATAAATATGTAATTGATAAGCGAGCATGTTCTTCACCTCCTACAGGAGTTTCTCCACATCATAAAGGGCAGAATGCTTTGCATAATATTGGTCGCTGGCTTCCATAAGCTGGTCATCTACAAGGTTCAGATATTTGATGGTCGTATCGATGTGCTTATGTCCATATGCCTCACTGATCATTTCCAGTGGCCATCCGGCATCCCGCCTCATATTTCCGAAGTATCTCCGTAGCATATGAGGTGTCGTATGGATGCCTGTCTTTTTCTCCATCCGCTCCAGCATCCGGTAAACTGCGTCCACCTGAAGTGCCTTTCCTTTTGTCTCTCCTTCGATGTTTACAAACAGCATCGGCTGGTGTTGCAGAAATTCCCGGTACTTGGACAAATAAAACAGTAAAAACTGGAAAGTGGCATCACTGACTTTGGATCTTCGGTACGCCGCATTCTTCGCCCTTGCCTTGTTCTCATTGTCATCCCGGAAGAATACCCGGATGGTGTGTCTTTCATAATCAATATCTCTGGTATAATCTACCCCTAAAATCTCGCCGATCCGGTATCCGGTCTCTGCCAGCAGCATGATCAGAAGCTGGTCCCTGCAGTTGGTACACTGCTTCAAAAGTTCCAAAATCTCCTGATGCTCTGCCGGACGGACGTTTCGTTCTTCCTCTTTCAGATAGCCATTGAATGACCGGAACCGCAGCTTCCGTTTTACACCGATGGAATCATGGGTGGTAAAACTGTCATAATATAACACTTTCAGCCTTTCCATATCTGATTCCAGCTCTAAAAAACAGAAAAACCTGAACACGTCTTTTAAGTACGCATTGCAGGTTTTATTGCTTGGCAGTTTCTCTTTCTTTTCATGCAAATGGCTTCCGGCTTTCAGCCAGTGGAGAAATCCCACATAATGTTCATACTGTTCCTGGAATTCCAGTTCCGCCACCTGGGACAGTTCCATCTTTTTCTCATCCAGATATTCCAGATAGAACCGGATGGATTTTGCCCTGCGGCCAACGGTATTCGGGGAACGGTTTGCTCGGATCAAATGCGTCAGATACTTGGACGGGAACAGCACCATCTGCCAGCTCTGATGATCCCGGATTAAAAAATATTCCTGTTTTCCTTCCCAGATATGTTCCACTGCATATCGTGCCATTTTGCTCACCGTCCTTTCCTCTAACGCTATACACAGTATATCCACTTCATGCCAAAATAGCTATTCATCAATACCAACAATCCCTCCAAAACCGCCCCAAAAACTGTACTAAACTTTTCCCCTAAAAGCGTCTGGAAAATAAGCACAAGCAACAAGGCTGGAAAGAGAATTTTGCCTATTACAAATAATACTCTACACCTTTCCGGCTGCGGATGAAATCCTGTACCTCTTTCAACTCTTCCGCTATCCGGCAGGACGGAAGCGCACACATCACATCTTCGTGATACTTGCCGCCTTTTACCGCCCGAATATCTAAAATAGACACCACACAAGTATCAGTTTCTGTCCGAATGGCTCTCCCAAATCCCTGGCGCAGTTTCTTCTGCATATCCGGCACAATGATAGATTGGATATAGGATTCCAAAGAGTCATACGTCTCCTTCTCTGCTTCACTGATCGGATCTGGTACTGCAAAAGGCAGTTTCACAATAATTAGAGAGGATACCATATCTCCCGGAAAGTCCACCCCTTCCCAACAAGAACCGGCTGCAAACAACACCCCATTTTCCATGGTCTTAAACCGTAAAATTTCTTCCTGGGAGTGTCTCCATACTTCCACCATGGGGAACGGCAAGCTGTCTCTTAAAAGCTGGTACACACTTCCCATCAGTGTATAAGAAGTAAACAGTACCAGCGTATGCCCATAAGTGGAACAGATCAGGGAATGGATATGATTTGCCACCATCACCGCCTCTTCCCGGCTTCCTCTCCTGCAATGATCCAACGTCTTTGGCAGGTATAGCAGACAATTCTTTTCGTAGGAAAAAGGGGACTCTGCCACATATTCCTGCACTCCTGCCCTTCCTTCCAGCCCGGTGATCTGCCGGGTGCGCAAAAAGCCTGCGCCTGCCTTTAGCGTTCCGCTGGTTAAGATGGCAGACACACCTTCTTCCCGATTCCATAACATCTTCCGAAGTAATTCTGGGATTTCCCGGCTGGCTGCACACAAAATGGGAAGCTGTTCTGTATCCAGACGCAGATAGCGGACATAATTCCCATCGCTGCTGCAAAAACACTCCAGCACATCCTTTGCTTCTTCCAGCCGGTTCCGTATCCACTTTGGAACACTTCGCTCCAGCTTTTCTAAAAGAAATTCCAGCATCTCTACGCCTTCCCACAGAGAAACCACACTATTTGTTGTATTACGGAACGTTTCCCGGATTCCTTTTCCAATTCGGTGTTCTGCACCAACAACATGCAATGCGTCATGCATGACTGTCCGCAGGATTTTTGCCTCTTCTTTCTGATGCTCCCGTTCCAGATAATATGCTATTTCCCGGATATCATCCATACACAGGTTTTTTCCAAACATCTGCCTTGCCGCTTCCGGTAACTTATGAGCTTCATCTACAATCAACGTCCGATAATCAGACAATAAAGGCTTGTATCCTTCTGCTCTGTGATATGCATCTGCCAGTAAATAATTATGATTACAGATTTGAATGAACACATCCTGTTTCCTGGATTCTTCCAGATATCTCTGATAGCGGCACATCTGCCTGCCCGGACATTCTCTTGGACAGAATTTCGGCACACAGACCAGCCTTCTGTCAAACCCGCTCAGATTCTTTACGCTATCCATATCGTAATGCTTTCGCAAGGACAGTAATGCTGCTTTTTGAACAGCATTCTTCTGTTTATGGCGGATTGCTTCGATTCGTTGTTCCAGCCTATTGTCACAGACAAAGTGTTCTTTCCCTTTTCGCACCACTGCCCGAAGCGGGGACTGAATGATTCCTTGCTCCAGCAGCACCCTGGACAAAAAGGGAATATATTCTGTTAAAATGGCTTTCTGCAATGCAATGCTGGAGGTGGACACCACCACCGGGCGCTGTTCCAATGGATTTCCTCGCCCTGTCAGCATGGAATACTTCCGCAATAATACACAGGCTACCAGATAGGCATAGGTCTTCCCAATTCCTACCCCTGCATCACACAAGGCAATCTGTTCTCCCAGCAGAGTATCCAGCATTTCATGGCATAGACGGATCTGCTCTTCCCTGACTGCCAGTCCCTGTTCCGGAAATAGCACCCGGAAGATCTTCTCCACTTCCTGATGCGCTCTTTTTTGATATTCAACTTTATAAAACATAGTACTTCTTTCCGCATGGCGTTAATACCACAAGAATACGGCTGTGACATTTTCCCACAGCCGCATGTATCTGATATCAACGACACACTCTTTTTTGATTTCTTATCGTTTCTTCTTTTCTTTGGCACCGTATTTGTCCTCGACTCCCCGGCT
>UMCY01003083.1_pt1 | contig 10690 bp, 9 predicted proteins | sample 1964351 | NCBI WGS metagenome assembly UMCY01 (sample SAMEA4835980, study PRJEB28245) | human gut metagenome | biome: gut microbiome; material: fecal sample | place: Denmark | collected 2008 | reverse complement strand
CTCATGTGACCATCGAAGAACGCAAGGTGGTTCCTGCAGCACTGAAACGTGAAGAAGAAACAGGTGCACCTGCTGCTGCCATGGAACTTCCTGACGGACGTATTGTTACAGGTAAGACCTCTGAACTTCTTGGTGCATCTTCAGCACTGCTTCTGAATGCACTGAAAGAACTGGCAGGAATCGATCATGACAAACATGTTATCTCTCCGGAAGCATTAAAACCAATTCAGGCGCTCAAGACAGAATACCTTGGAAGCAAAAATCCAAGACTTCACTCTGATGAAACTCTGATCGCGCTTTCCATCAGTGCCGCAGATAATGAAGATGCGAAGCTAGCCCTGCAGCAGATTCCGAAATTAAAAGGCTGCCAGGTTCATACTTCCGTACTTCTGTCTCAGGTGGATATCCTGGAGTTCCGTAAGCTGGGTGTTGAACTTACCTGTGAGCCGAAATCTGAGCATGCTAAGAAACTGCAGAAATAATTTCTGAAATGGTTTTCAAATAGCAGCAGAAAACTCTGAAAATCCACAATATCTATATAATGATACAAGAAAGAATCCTGCCTGAACATATGACAGTTTCATATGAACAGGCAGGAATTTTTTATTTCTCTATAATCTCAATCGCTCTGTCCGGATAATTGGTAATGACTGCTTCTGCACCTGCGTCTTTTACCAGCTGGATGTGTTCTGGTTTGTTGGCAGTCCATACGTGCATTTTCAGTCCGGCACGTTTGACTTCTTCTATGAACTGTGGGTATTTCAGGTGATAAACTGCAGGGTGTACGGCGTTGATTCCGAGATTTTTGGCGTACATGGCTGGATTTACCCATCCGTCACTGAAAAGGATTCCGGTCTGTACATGGTCATTCAGCTGTTTTAACTGTAACAGGCTGTAATGGTTAAAGGAGGAATAGATCAGCTGGTCTTCCATGTTCATTTCTTTTACCAGTTTCAGGATTTTCCCTTCCATTCCCGGATAGAAGCAGATGCTGTTCTTTAGTTCGATGTTTACCATCATATCTGTGGTGCGCATGAGCTCCAGTACTTCTGCCAGAGTTGGAATGTGATAAATTCCTGATGGTTCTGCGGGTGTACTGACTTTTAATTCTTTCAATTGAGCCAGTGTCATATCTTTGATCAGTCCGATTCCGTCTGTGACGCGGTCTACGTTTTCGTCGTGCATAACGATGAGTTCGCCGTCTGCGGAAGTATGTACATCCATTTCGATTCCGTCTGCGCCCTGTCTGATGGCAAGTTCAAATGCTTCCAGAGTGTTCTCCGGTCTGTATCCGCTGGCACCCCTGTGTGCCCATACTTTTGTTGTTCTCTTTGTTGTTTCTGTCATTTCCATATGCCTCTCTTATATAAAATTCATTTACAATACTCCCCCAATAATATATTTCACCTTTTCCATCTCCGCTTTTTTGCAAAATACCCGGACAGTCAGGCTGTCATATTGGGGAAATTACCGTAAATCTTCATAAACAGGGAACCGCATACGCAGCCCCCTGTCCTCATTTAAGTATAAATATTTTTCCTGTGAATGATTATAACACTTCTCAATGTACTGTTATCAATATTTTTATTCATTCAACAAGTTATAATCTTCGATGGATTTGTTCATATCAGAAGCCATTTTGCTCACCGCATCCTCTGCAGATTCTTTTCCGTTGAGCATATTCTCAATCTCTGTTTCTACAATCGCACGTGCTTCCGGGAATACACTGAGAAGTGCACCTGCATATTCCGGTGCAGAATCATGAAGCTGGTCAATGGCTGTCTGGAACTGTGGGTATTTTGCAATGTTGTCTTTGAATACCTGCTCGTCATGTGCTGCTGTTGTTACAGGGAAGTATCCTGTCTGTGCATTCCAGTATGCCTGTGATTCCGCAGATACCAGATATTTTACAAATTCCCATGTAGCTGCTTTCTTTGCATCATCCTGGTTGTCAAGCATCCAGAGAGAAGCACCACCGATGGATACACCACCTTTATCATCATCTGTAATGGATGGGAAGTATGCGGTACCTACTTCAAAGGAACCGTTTACATCCTGCAGAATCTGTTTCAGGGACGCTGTGGAACCTAATGTCATAGCTGCTTTTCCGGAAGAGAAATCTGCAAGTCCAGAATCTCCGCCTCTTCCTACGTTTGGTGCATAGCCTGCGTCATAAAGTTTCTTCCACTCATTAAGAATATTCAGTGCACCTCCGTTTTCATCGAATGCAACCTTTGTAGCTGCTGCCTCACGTCCGTTTCCGTTATCTACATATGGCAGACCCTGTTTGCACATAAACTCTTCGAAAAACCATCCATAGATTCCCATGGATAATGCTTCTCCCGCACCGCCTTTGTTTACAAGGTCATCTGCAACCTCTGCGATTCCCTCAAGGCTTGTAGGTACCTCTGTCACACCTGCTTTGTCAAACATATCCTTGTTGTAATAAAGAATCGGTGTAGAGGAGTTAAATGGCATGGAATATAATTTATCATCTACTGTATAATAAGCTGTGATATTTGGTTCCAGATCAGATACATCATATCCTTCGCTGTCAATCATGTCCTGCATTGGGATCACCCATCCGGAATCGATCATGAAACGGGTTCCGATATCATAAATCTGCACCAGATCAGCTCCCATATTTCCAAGCTGGGCACTCTTTAACTTATTGATCTCATCGTCATATTCTCCCTGATACTGAGAATCCACTTTAATTCCATATTCATTTTCTTCATTAAATTTATTCACCAGATAGTCCAGTGCTTCCCCGTTGACACCGCCCATTGCGTGCCAGAATGAAATCGTTGTTCCCTCCGGAATGTCTGCCTTTTTCTCTGCTGCCATGCAGGTAGTTGGAAGAATTGCGCTGAATACTGTTGCTGCTGTTAATAATACTGCGAGTTTACGCTTCATAACTTACCTCTTTCTTTTCATGTTGTTTGTTTTTGTTTTCTCTATTTCTCAGCCTTTTACGGCACCTGAGAACATACCTCGGATCAGCTGCTTCTGTCCTGCAATGAATATGGAAATGGACGGAAGGATAATCAGTACTACGCCTGCGATCATCAATGTAATAGACTGGGAGTCTACGCTGTCCAGCATACCGATACCGATCTGTACAGTACGCATCTTGTCTGATCCTGTCACAAGTAATGGCCACATGTACATATTCCATGCATTAATAAATGTGTACACTGCCATAGCTCCCATTGCTGATTTTGTCAGCGGCATCAGAATCTGCCAGATAAATCGCAGATTGGAGCAGCCGTCAATCTTCGCTGATTCATACAGCGAAATCGGAAATGTAAGATAAAACTGTCTGAACAGAAAGATTCCCATTGCAGATGTGAGATAGGGCACGATCAGTACCTGATAGGAATCCAGCCAGTTCCATCCGCTGACTGTCAGGTAATTGGAAATAATCGTTGCCTCTCCCGGAATCATCATAGTTGCCATCACCAGCATAAACAGCACATTTTTTCCTTTGAAGTCCAGGAAGGAAAAGGAAAATGCTGCCAGTGAACAGGAAATGATCTGTCCGAAAGTGATGAGACCTGCTACCAGGAAAGAGTTTACTACAAAACGAACCAGTGGAACCTTCTGCAGTGCCTGTCGGAAATTCTCCAATGTCGGATGTTTGGGCAGGATATTCATATCCAGAGTAAAAAGTTCACCGGATGGCATAAATGCAATACTTACTGCATATAAAAGAGGCAGAAGAACAATTAATGCCACGACAATATTTAAGACAATGTGTCCGGCAGTTCTGGCCGCTCTTTTATATTTCTGCTGCGCCAGCATTTTTGCTTTTACTTCCTGAAACCTCTGGCGTTCCAGATCCATCTGTTTTTCTTTTTCAGCAGTGATGCTGCCTAACTGTGACATTAATATTTCACTCCTTTTTTCTCAATTTTAAACATTACCAGAGTAAGTACCAGCACGATCAGGAAAAGTACCACTGACTGGGCTGCTGCACTTCCGAAACGATAGTTAAAGAAGGCATCTCTGTAAATGGAATACACTATCAGGTTTGTGGATTCTCCGGGACCACCCTGTGTCAGAATCTTGACCTGTCCGAATGACTGGAATGCCTGAATGATGTTTACCACTAATGTGTAGAACATCATTGGTGCCAGTCCCGGAAGTGTCAGGCGGTAGAATTTCTGGAATGAACTTGCGCCGTCTACGGAAGCTCGTTCATAAATAGTTTCATCAATGTTACTTAATCCTGCTGAAAAATACAGGAAGTTGATTCCACTGTTAAGCCATGCAGTAAGAACTGCTACGCAGATCAGTGCGTATTTCGGATCACTGACCCAGTTGATATCCAGATGAAAAATCTTATTGATGATTCCTACGGATGGATGAAGCATGATCTTGAAGATCATTGCTGCTGAACTGGATGCGATTGCCATTGGCAGTGCATATGCAGTACTGAAAAAACGGATTCCCGGAAATGTTTTGTTGCAGAGGACTGCTGTTGTAAGTCCCAGGATCATACTGACTGCAACTACGATCACAACAAAGATCAGGGTAACTGCCAGACTGTTCCAGAATGAGGATGACTGTAATAATTCTTTGTAGTTGCCAAGTCCTACGAATAGTTTTGCCTGTCCCATCTTATTCGTTTTAAAAAGACTTAAGTATAAAGTCTTAAAAAACGGGTAGAATAAAAAGATTCCAAAGATCAGAAAGCTTGGAAACAGGTATGCGTAGGCACCTGTGTTTTTTAACTTCTTCATGTATTGAACACCTTTCCTGTTTTTATGAGTTTTATATTGAACTTTTGAACAATATCATTGCTTATGAAAACATCCCTTTTCTCAGAGTGATATTCTCCTGAGTTTCCAGATCAAATGCTGAAATGTATGCCATGTCGATCCAGAGTGTTACTTTATCGCCTTTATCAAGCAGACTGTCACCGGAAACTTTTGCACAGCAGTCCTGACCATCGTGATTGAAATGAAGAATTACTTCTGCCCCAAGCAGTTCTCTGGCTGTGACTGTGACTTCCATTTTCCACTCTCCTCTGGTATCTGCTTCTGCGGGTTTTTCCAGAAAATGTTCCGGACGGATTCCGAGTTCAATGTTTCTTCCAACATAGCCCTGACGTTTCAGGATTTTCCATAAGAAATCCGGGATTGGGATGTCTCCGTCGTTCTCTGTACGGAATGTAGGGATTCCTACCTTTTCCATTGCCAGACCTTTGATAAAGTTCATAGATGGAGAACCGATGAATCCTGCAACAAAGCGATTTACTGGGTAAGCATACAGGTTCTGCGGAGTATCTGCCTGCTGTACTGCTCCCTGATTCATCACTACGATCCTGTCTCCCAGAGTCATTGCTTCTGTCTGATCATGAGTGACGTAAATAATGGTGTTCCCAAGTGCTTTGTGAATACCTGCAAGTTCTACTCTCATCTGGGTACGAAGTTTGGCATCCAGATTGGATAATGGCTCATCCATAAGAAGTACTTTCGGCTCACGGATGATAGCATTTCCGATGGCTACTCGCTGACGCTGACCACCTGAAAGATTCTTTGGTCTTTGTTTCAGCAGATTTTCCAGTCCCAGAAGTTCTGCTACATGATGAACCTTTTTATCAATCTCTTTTTTCGGTACTTTTCTTACCTGCAAAGAGAAAGCAATGTTATCGTAAATATTCATCTGTGGATAGAGAGCATAGCTCTGGAAAACCATTGCAAGGTCGCGCTCTTTTGGTTCCAGATAGTTGACCAGTTTGTCTCCGATCCATAATTCACCGTCGCTGATATCTTCCAGTCCTGCAATCATTCGAAGTGTGGTTGACTTTCCGCATCCGGACGGACCAACGAAAACTACCAGTTCTCCTTTTTCTATTTCAAGATTAAAATTCTTTACTGCCTGAAAGCCGTTTTCATAGCTTTTGCAGATGTCTCTTAATATGATTTCCGACATTTGATTTCCTTTCCTCTCCTGCTTTTACGATTAATATTTTTCACTGATATTTTTTTGTCGGGCTGCTTTGGCAATACCTTTTCAGTTATCTTTATGAAAAATATCCGGCAAGCTTCCCCAGTGACTGGCACCGGAAACCATTTTTCCATTCTTCTACACTGGCTTCGCCTGTAAGCACCAGACAACTGTCAATGCCTGCCCGTTTCCCGCATTCCATATCTGTATAGATTCTGTCACCGATAAGCAGGGTCTGTTTCGGAGTGCATCCTGTTTCTTCCAGACAGGCATATACCATTCCGGGTGCAGGTTTGCCGATATATTCCGGTTCTCTGCCAACAGATGCCGTAATCATCCGGCAGATGGAACCGCAGTCCGGTATCATTCCGAAATCAATAGGGCAACGCAGATCCGGATTTGTTGCAAACCAGGGAACTTTTGTCTCTGTGAGCTGTTTACAGACCTGAACCAGTTTCTCATAGGTAAGCTCTGTATCATAAGCGCAAAGTACGCAGTCTACATCATCTCCTGCCTGATCTGTGATGTTCAGACCTGCTTTTCGCAGTTCGCTGCAGTAGGTTTCGGTAGCTGCTACCAGGATTTTTTCGTTTCCGTAATATTTCTTCATGAAATCTCTGGCGTAGGTTCCTGCAGTGATAAATTCCTCTTCCGTAGTTTCAATTCCCCAGTCATGAAACTGCTCTACATAATCACTGGCTGCTTTGGACGAGTTATTTGTCAGAAACCGGAAAATTCCACCGTTTTCTTTTACTGTCTGAAGAAAGTCTGCTGCACCCGGAAGAAGTTCACTTCCCAGAGCAACAGTTCCGTCAATATCCAGAAGAAACAGTTTTTTTTCTTTTATCATTGATGCAAGATTGTTCTGCATATTATTGATATTTCTCTCCTCTTTTTTAACTATATTGCTTTTTATTGTCATTGCACTGTCCACCGACTTTTTGAATTTGACACTGGAGTGTGTTTGAAAAATGCAGATTGCGGGAATGATTTTTCAAATACGCTCTGGCATTATTATAAAAACTTTTTGACATCACCAACAATCTTATTTTGGGCAAATAAATGTTAAATGCGCATAAAAAAATCACGACTGTTCGCCGTGATTTTTTTACATTTTGATTTTATTGCTGTTGTCTTAATTATCTGTTTCGCCTTTGTTTCTGCATTATTCATACATTGGATATGAGTTTTTTTCTCATTTTACTTAGATTTTATTTGTTTAATTTACAGAGATTCCGGTCTTTCTATCTCATAGTTGGACCAGTCATCGACTGTAGTAGATGCAGATGTATCTGCGCTGTCCTGATAGGAGCCTACTGTGATTGTGTAGTCACTGTCACCCTCTACATAAGTTGTTCCGTCTGTACCTACGATGGAGACTGTTTTGCCGTCTGCATCTGTGATGGTTCCTGCGTTTGACAGGGATGTGATGATGCTGTCGCCGGTTACTGTCCATGTGGAATCTTTGTCGATCACTACGTTGCAATATCCGTCTCCACCGTTTCCTGCGTTGGATTCGTCATTGACAAACGCACCTTCCAGTGTGCTGCCGTTGGTCATATAGAAATCAAGGTCACTGATGGAATCCCAGATTACATTCCCTTTCATATCCTGGCTGTCTGCTGTGAAGTTGCAGTCAGATCCGTTGGCACCACTCTGGCCCCACCCACGCTGGTTGTTGTTTCCTGTACACTGCAGGAAGAATTCATTGTCATCATTGTATGTGATGTCTACGTCCTTTAATGTGATAGTACATTCTGTATTTGTTGTATAGAATAAGCCACCATTCTTGGATGTGATCGTTCCACCATCCATCTGGAATGTACTGTTACCTACTTCAGAATCACCGGACATACTCTGATAAAGAATGACTGTCCATGTGGTATCATTCTGTTCATCATCACTCATATTTCCGGTCAGATTGCTGTTATAGAGTCTCAGAGAGTTTAATCCCTCGATGCAGACTGCTTCTGAACCATTTGCTGTCAATTCAGCATTATTGACTGCAATATCTGCTGTACAGTAAACCGCAGGAGAGCCTACCCCGTTAGATGTATAAGTACCTCCGTCCACTACCATTGTTCCACCGCCTCTGTCACTGCGGATTGCCGCGGAGGATTCGCCATTTGTCTCTACATTCAGATCCCAGGCATAGAGCTTGCCGCCACCTGCTGCGTGGATTCCGCCTGAAGTATCCTGCTGTGTGGTGATATCTGTATCTGCTACATATACAGTTCCGTCACCGTATGCAAAGAGTCCTGCACCGCCTTTGCTGTCTGTGGTTACTGTACTGTCTTTAACATATGCAGTTCCGTCTGTGGCAAGAACTGCTGCCCCTACACCATAGAAGCTGGAGTTATCACCGCCCTGGCTGTCGGAAGACGTTCTTGAGATTGCGTCATTGCTGAAAGTAACCTCTGCACCATTGGAAACAAGTGCTGCGTTTTCGTCTGTTCCTGTAGATTCCAGAGAGGTATCGGAGACTGTTTCATCTTCGCTGTATTCATTTGCTGCATCGTAGCTGTCCACACCGGAAGCCTGACCGCCAGGACCACCCTGTCCGCCTCCCATATCCATGGACTGGACTGTGATGGTTGCTGCGTTTCCGTCGTCATCTAATGTGATAGCTACTACGTCTCCCTCTTTGATGTCATCTAATGTAATCTCCTCGGTCTGACCTGCAACATCTGATGCTCCCTGACTATCTGGTGCCTGACCGTTACCATCCGGGGCTTCTCCCTCTGGTTTTTTCGTAGCTTCGCTGTCTGTATTGTCGCTGTCAGATGCTTTTTCCGTCTTTTCTGCGTCACTGCTTTCTGAGTCGTCAGATGCATCTGTCTTTTCTGAATCATCAGTGTTTTCAGTATCTTCCGATTTTGCATCTGCATTGTCATCAGCATTATCTCCATCCGGTTTCTCTGGCGTTTCTCCGTTATCTCCGTCTGGTTTCTCCGGCGCCTCTCCACCAGGTGCTCCCTGACCACCGCCCATGGACTGTTTCGTAATCACTGTGCTGTCTGTAACTGTGATTTCCTGTTCTTCGCCTGTCAGATCTAACATGGATGGTGCTTCTCCGTCCGGAGCTCCCTGACCATCACCGTTACCATCTGGCGCTTCGCCTTTGTCTGTGTTATCTGCGGATGCGTCATCCGTTGATTCAGTATCTTCTGTTTCTTCATCTGTATCTGATGACTCGTCTGTGCTGGCATCGTCTGTTTTTTCACTGTCTGCATCTTTAGAACCTTTGGCATCGCCATCTGCCTTTGCATCATCTCCATCCGGTTTCTCCGGCGCTTCGCTATTTTCGCCACCCTGGGGCTGTTCACCAGGCTGGCTCATTTCTTTTCTGGTTCCTACCGCAATGGTGATTTTTCCATCTTCTACAGATTTTACTTCTCCGAGAATTTCATTTTCGTTTGTTTCTTCTTTGCTGTCGTCTGCTTTCTCGTCAGATGCTTCTGCTGTATCTTCTGTGGTGTCATCTGCATCCTGAGTACTTTCTGTTTTGCTATCCGCCGCAAACGCAGTTGCCGTAGAGCCCACAGACGTTGCTGTTATCATAACTCCCATGAGCATTGCCAGATGTTTATATTTCATAATAATACCTCTCTGTTCTTTATATTTTGAATTTTCTCTGTTTCTTTTGTTTTTGTTGATGGTATTACTATATCTGACAAATGTGTTTGATCTATGGTCTGTCTGCGAAAAGAATGTGTTCTCCTATAAATGATACATTTCAGATTTGCGGTGTTTTAATAATGGAAGCTGCTCTCTGATCTGGTCTTCCCGGTCCAGATCTATTTCTTCTATTAAAATACCCTCTTTCTCATCCAACTGTTTCATAACCTTTCCCCATGAATCTGTTACAATAGAATGTCCCCAGGAAATATATCCTGCCTGTGTATCTCTGGCAGGAGCACATCCAAGCATGTAGATCTGATTGTCAAGGGCTCTTGCACGAAAAGTCAGTTCCCAGTGTGCCGGACCTGTGGTCATATTAAATGCTGCCGGGACGAAAATCATCCTTGCACCGTCCAGTACCATTGTGCGGGCAAACTCCGGGAAGCGGATGTCGTAGCAGATCATGACACCCATTTTCCCAAATTCAGTATCAAACACGGTAGCATGATCTCCCGAAGTCAGAGTATCAGATTCCTTGAAGTGCTGGCCATTTTTTACATTGATATCAAAAAGATGAGCTTTTCTGTGCTTACCAATCTGTTTTCCATCTCTGTCAAAAATATAAGAAGTGTTATAAACATTTCCCGAATCATCTGCTTCCGGCATGGAGCCTGCGATCAGATAAATGTGATACTTTCTGGCATAATCAGACATTGCCTGCCATGATGGACCGCCTTCTTTTTCTGCATAAACAGGAAAATTTTCAGTCTGATACGGACAGCAGAACATCTCCGGAAGGATTACAAAGTCCGGATTTTCTGCCTTTATTTTTTCTATATAAGTGCCGGCAGTACGGATATTTTGCATTTTATCTTTTACTGTAGGCATCTGAATTGCTGCTACTTTCATGTGTATCCTCTCCTGTTTTAATGACATGGTTTTCAATCTATCTATTATAGCAATAAAAAATGCAGTGGCAATCATGTTAGATGAAGTTAACACTTGACTACAAATCTTAAACTTTTAACTTAGGTCAAATGGCTCAGTAAAAAAATTGACTAAGAATACTAAAATTCCAAATCAAGTCAACAGCTCACCCAAAAAGAGTTGACTG
>UMCY01042312.1_pt1 | contig 10770 bp, 8 predicted proteins | sample 1964351 | NCBI WGS metagenome assembly UMCY01 (sample SAMEA4835980, study PRJEB28245) | human gut metagenome | biome: gut microbiome; material: fecal sample | place: Denmark | collected 2008 | reverse complement strand
GAGCAGATTACGGTGAAAAAACTCATCGGCGTCGGACTGGTGCTTGCTGGGACGCTGATTATCAACGGAGGAAAGGAGCAGGAAAATCATGATTGATTATCATTACTTCTTTCTGATTGGATCCGTGCTTGTTGCGGCGGTTTCCCAGGTTTTATTAAAAAAAGGTGCCCTGCATCATTATGACAGCTGGATTCGGGAATATTTGAATCCGTGGGTGATCACGGGTTATATTTTGATGTTCGGCTCCGTGTTTTTAAGTATTATGGGACTTCGGGGCGTGGATTTTTTCAACGCCCCTGTCATTGATTCGCTGGGCTATGTATTGGTTCCGGTCTGCGGTGCGGTGTTTTTTCATGAAAAGCTGACTGCTCGCAAATTAGTGGGAATATGCTGCATAGTTCTGGGAATGGCTGTGTTCTACCTTTGAGGTCAGCTGCAGCCATTTTGCATAATCGTAGGAGCGGCGTACATCTGCAGTGCAGGCGGCAAGCTCCGCCGGATCACCCAGACGGTCGCGGAAGGCACGTCGGTCTGTCGGGGCGAGATTGACATATTTCAGATAGGAAATCTTGAGTTCATTTAAATGGCCGCGACAGGCGGGACAGTATTTTTTGTGCCCGTTCAGCATGTGGATTCGTTTACAGTGACGGCAATAATGGATGTACATCATAAGCGTAACTCCTTTCTTTTGGGTGACAAAAGTCTTTGTCCGGATAAACATATTGTGCCATTTAGACAAAAAATACACAACGAAAAAACGTTTACAATTTTCGACAGGAAAGCTGCCAGGAGGGAATCAGTGGAGGAACAGCATAAGAAGAAAAAAACGGGAAGTGCCAAAAAAGCGGCTCCCCATGGGATAAAAGATAGAAAGAGCGTATCAGAACAGAAAAAAAAGGCGCAGCGCGCAGAACGTATTCCCGAGCGGAAAAAGTCGAACTGGGACGATGGAGAATTTCTCGACGACTGGGACGAGGTATCCGGCAAAACAGCAGCGCACAGCAATAAGCGCCGCGTGAAAAAGCCTGCCGGAAAAAGCAGTCAGACCTTTCATGAAAAAAGCAGTCAGAACCGCACTGTAAAGCGCTCTGCGTCCGCATCGACCGCAGCATCCGGCAGAAACCGAAAACACCGGTCTGCCAGAAAAGAGCCGATGGCGGCGCTGGATATCGCGATTGCTCTGACGGGCGTGCTGGTTTTGGCGGCGGCAGCGTTTACGACATCGATGTATCTGGGACGAAACGAGCAGAATAAGCAGATGGAGGCGGTGGCTGCAGTCGGGAAAAATCTGGAAGCGATCGGGATGTCCGGGGAAGAGGTCCTGTCGGCGGTCGCTGTCGCAGCGCAGAACGTCTCGGAGGAGGCTTCTGAAGAAGAGACGACGGAGACCGGATATGAGGAAAAGGATCTGGAAGCCAATGTCGACGTTATTTTAAAGCTGTCTTCGATGCAGAAGGATATGAAAATTAAATTTGCGGACAAAAACTCCGGTAAGCTGATAGGAAATCAACCCTTTACCGTAAAACTGGAGGGCGCGTCGAGCCAGAACGCAAAGGATGACGACAAGGACGGCATAATTTATTTAAAAGACTTAAAAGCAGGCGATTACGTCGTTACCGTGACCGGACCGGATGAAATCAGCGGCAGAAAAGCAGTCGGAATTTCCGGGCGAGTGACGGTAAAGGACAAGATTGAGTATAAAAAGGTCGACGTGACGGACGAGATCAAAAAGGAGTCGGAGATCAACGTGGCGAAAGAGGATACCGCGATTGCACCGGCAGTGGAATCGGTTCTGCAGGATACTGTGGAATGGGTTGCGTCCACCAAAACACCGGCAGGAAACGGACAGGAATATGAAGAGGTCGGCAAGTCCGATATCCCGGAGCCTGCCCAGGCAAGACTTCTGGAGCCGGAGATAAAATACGCATATTTTGCAAAGGAAACGCAGATCGCCGTTTTCGATCAGCCCAGGGAGGAATCCCCTGCAGAGGGCGAGAACACGCCGCCTTCGGAGAGCGAGTCTTCCTCCGAGAGCGAAAGCACAAAGCCGTCCGAGAGTGAAGGTACAAAGCCGACCGAGAGCGAATCGGAATCCGGAAGCAGCAAGCCGACGGAAAGCGAGAGCACGAAGCCGTCCGAGAGTGAAAGTACAAAGCCTTCGGAAAGCGAATCTGCAACCGAAAGCAGCACTGCAGCGACAGAGCCGACAAAAACGCCGGAAACCAAGCCGGAGGAGGTAAAGGTCAAGAAGATCACGATCTCAGGCTCTGCAACGGTTGAGGTCGGACAGACTGTTTCCCTTTCTGCAGCGGTATCGCCGGACAATGCAGCGAACAAGTCCGTTCGCTGGGAAATCGTTTCCGGAAAAGAGTTTGTCTCGGTGGATGATAAGGGAACGGTAAAAGGCGTAAAAGCCGGAGAAGCGAAGATCAAAGCGGTCGCGCAGGACGGCAGCAACGTAGAGAGCGGAATCAGCACCGTGAAGGTGACGGAGAAAAAGATAAACCGCGGCGATACAAAGACCTTATTGAAAGATAAAAACGGCAACCAGCTGTACTGCAAGGACGGGGATACCTACCGTGAGGCAACGACGGCGGATTATTATACGAAAGATAAATTTTACCGCAAAAAAGCGAATGTGGAATATCGGTATACCGGATGGCAGACGATCGACGGAAAACGCTTTTTCTATGACAAAAACGGAACTGCTGTTACCGGCGAACAGGTGATCCAGGGCGTGAAATACACGTTCAATGGGGACGGCAGCTTAAATACGGGAACTGTGATGGGAATTGACATTTCCAAACACAACGGCAATATCGACTGGAACGCAGTCAAAAACTCCGGCGTACAGTACGTCATCCTGCGCTGCGGCTACCGCGGATCGGCTTCGGGTGTGCTGGTAGAGGATCAGAAGTTTAAGAGAAATATTCAGGGCGCGACGGCGGCAGGTCTGAAGGTCGGTATTTATTTCTTCAGCCAGGCGGTGAATGAAGTGGAAGCGGTCGAAGAGGCCTCCATGACGCTTTCCTTGATTAAAAATTACAGAATCACTTATCCTGTCTATATTGACGTGGAGAGCGCGAATGGGCGCGCAGACGGAATTTCCAAAGCGGCGCGAACGTCTGTCATCAACGCATTCTGCCAGACGATCCGTAACAGCGGCTACACGCCGGGACTGTATGCGAACAAAAACTGGCTGACGGAAAAGATCAATACAGGCGCCCTTGGCGGCTGCAAGATCTGGCTGGCACAGTATGTCGCTGCACCGACCTATGGAGGACGTTACGAGATGTGGCAGTATTCGTCGAGAGGGTCGATTGCAGGAATCAAAGGAAATGTTGACTTAAACGTAAGCTATATGAGTTACTGATATTGTGACAAAATTTGATACGGACAGGGCGCTGCAGTCTGCAGGATATCCGTAAACTGCAGCGCGCATTGCCGGGAATGGCGGCAATGCCGTATTTTCCTGTTGGAAAAACACGGAAAATATGGTACACTGGAAAAAAATCAGGATTATGGGATTTTGCGTCCTTTTGCGCAGAATCGAAAAGGAGAAGAGGCATGAGAACCTATCTTGTTACCGGAGGAGCGGGGTTTATCGGTTCCAATTACATTCACTATATGTTCCGCAAGTATGACAACGAAATCCGCATCATCAATGTGGATGCGCTGACCTATGCGGGTAATCTCGAGAACTTAAAAGACATTGAAAACCGCGATAACTATACCTTTGTAAAAGCAAATATCTGCGATAAAGAAGCGATTGCAAAGATCTTTGCAGAAAACGATATTGACCGCGTAGTTCATTTTGCAGCGGAAAGCCATGTAGACAGAAGCATCAGGAATCCCGAGGTATTCGTACAGACCAACGTGCTGGGTACTGCCGTGATGTTAAACTGCGCAAAGAACGCGTGGGAGCTTCCGGACGGCACCTTTAAGCCGGGCAAGAAATTCCTGCATGTTTCGACGGATGAAGTATACGGCTCTTTGAGCGAAGACGGCGGCTATTTCTATGAGACAACCCCCTATGCACCCCACAGCCCGTATTCTGCCAGCAAGGCAGGATCTGATATGCTTGTAAAAGCGTATATGGATACCTATCATTTCCCTGCAAATATCACAAACTGCTCTAATAACTACGGCCCTTACCAGTTTCCGGAAAAGCTGATTCCGCTGATCATCAACAATGCGCTGCACGGCAAGAAGCTTCCGGTATACGGCGACGGCAAGAACGTCCGCGACTGGCTGTATGTCGAAGACCACGCAAAGGCCATCGACATGGTGCAGGAGCAGGGCAGACTGTTCGAAACCTACAATGTAGGCGGTCATAACGAAAAACAGAACATTCAGATCATCGAAATCATTATCGAGACCCTGCAGGAGATGCTTGCAGACGACGACCCGCGCAAGGCGCTTGTCAGCAAGGATCTGATTACCTATGTAGCAGACCGTAAGGGACACGACAGAAGATACGCGATCGCTCCCGACAAGATTAAGAAAGAGATCGGCTGGTATCCGGAGACGATGTTCAAAGAAGGCATCAAAAAGACCATTGCATGGTACTTCGAGCATGAAGACTGGATGGATCGCGTAACCAGCGGCGACTACCAGAAATATTATAACGAAATGTACAAAGCCTGAGAAATTTCCGGACTGCCGGGAGGAAAATGCCGGACAGACCGAAGAAAACAGGGCTTTGTATACCAGAATGGGGACGGCGCGCGACACCGTTCCCCTTTTGGCGCATCTGGGCAGGAGCGCAGGGCAGTAGAACAGTGCTGCCGGGCAGTAGAACAGTGCTGCCGAAGCGATCCTGTAAAGCAAAATGTTTTTCATACAGGCGAATGAACGCATAGGAATGGAGGAATCTATGAAAGGTATCATTCTTGCAGGCGGCTCCGGAACCCGCCTTTATCCGCTGACCAAGGCGGTATCCAAACAGATTATGCCGGTTTACGACAAACCGATGATTTATTATCCACTCTCCACACTGATGCTGGCGGGCATCCGGGAGATTCTGATTATTTCCACGCCCAGGGATCTGCCTGCTTTTAAAGAACTGTTCGGTACAGGCGAGCAGCTGGGACTTTCGATGTCCTATGCGGTTCAGGAGACGCCCCGCGGACTGGCAGACGCATTTTTGATCGGCGCGGATTTCATCGGAAACGACAGCGTTGCCCTCGTTCTGGGCGACAATATTTTCTATGGACAGAGCTTTTCCAGAGTGCTGCGTCAGGCAGCGGAGCGGGAAAAGGGTGCGACGATTTTCGGCTATTTTGTCCGCGATCCCAGAGAATACGGCGTGGTGGAATTCGATGAAAACGGCAAAGCGCTTTCCATTGAGGAAAAGCCGGAGCATCCCAAGAGCAACTACGCAGTTCCCGGACTGTATTTTTATGATAACGACGTTGTGGAAATCGCCCGCAACGTAAAGCCGTCTGCAAGAGGCGAGATCGAAATCACTTCGATCAACAACGAATATCTGCGCAGAGGGACGCTGATGGTGGAGACGCTGGGCAGAGGCTTTGCATGGCTCGATACCGGCAACCACGATGCACTGCTGGATGCGGCAGATTTCGTCGCAGCGGTACAGAAGCGTCAGGGCATGTACATTTCCTGCATTGAGGAAATCGCGTTCCGCAGAGGTTTTATCGATAAACAGCAGCTCTTAAAGCTTGCGGAGCCGCTGATGAAGACCAACTATGGAAAATATCTCGTAGAGGTCGCAAACGGACTTTAAAAACGGAACAGGAGAATAGAAAAATGGGAAAAATTTCAGTAGAAACATGTCATATCGAAGGTCTTAAGGTGATCACTCCCCAGGTGTTCGGCGACGCCCGCGGTTACTTCATGGAGACTTATAACTACAACGATTACAAGGAAGCCGGCATCGATCAGGTTTTCGTACAGGACAACCAGTCCGCATCCAAAAAAGGCGTTCTGCGGGGGCTTCATTTCCAGATCAATTACCCCCAGGACAAACTGGTGAGAGCGATTCGCGGCGAAGTGTTTGACGTTGCGGTTGACTTACGTCCCGGCTCCAAAACCTATGGTCAGTGGTACGGTGTGCTGCTTTCCGAAGAGAACAAAAAGCAGTTCTTTATCCCCAAGAATTTCGCACACGGCTTTGTAGTGCTGTCGGATTATGCGGAATTTGCCTATAAGTGCACCGACTTCTATCATCCCAACGACGAAGGCGGTCTGGCATGGAACGATCCCCAGATCGGCGTAGAATGGCCGATTCCGGAAGGAATGGAACTGACCTTGTCTGACAAAGATAAAAAGTGGGGCTCTTTTGCCGAATTTACAGAAAGCAGAAATAAATGAAGAGACTGAATAAAAAAACAGGAATCGCCATATTCACTGCGGTGATGGCGATTCTTGCCGTTATTATCCTTGTTTATCATAATCCCCTTGCCAATCCGCAGGATGAGCTGCTGAAAAAAGTGATTGCCTGCGTGCTGATCGTGGCGGCGGTCATTGCCTTTATCCGGTTATACGATAAGATCACGGTGCTGCCGGTAGAATTATACCAGAACCGCAGGCTGATCTGGAAACTGGCAAAGAGCGATTTCAAAAAGCGCTACGCGGGCTCTTATATGGGAGCGTTCTGGGCGATGGTGCAGCCGGTCATCACAGTTGCAATGTACTGGGTTGTTTTCGTGATTATTTTCCCGAACCGGACTGGTTATGCCTCCGGAGGCGTAGAAGGTGTTCCGTATATCCTGTTTCTGACAGCGGGACTGGTGCCCTGGTTTTATTTTTCCGAAGCCCTGACCAGCGCAATGGTATCGCTGCTGGAATATAATTACCTGGTAAAAAAAGTCGTATTCAAAATCAGTATCCTGCCGATTATCAAGATTATTGCAGCGACATTTATTCATGCGTTTTTCGTGCTGGTTTTACTGATCGTGGCAGCATTGAACGGCTATTATCCGAGCCTGTATACACTGCAGGTATTTTATTACAGCTTCTGCATGTTCGTTTTTGTACTGGCACTCAGTTATACGACCTGCTCGGTTGTCATCTTTTTCAGGGATCTGCAGTCCATTGTCAATATCTTTCTGCAGGTCGGTATGTGGGCAACTCCGGTGCTGTGGAATATCAATGATTTTCCGATGAAGCTTCAGATGATCGTGAAAATCAATCCGCTTGTATACATTGTGGAGGGCTACAGAAGCGCTGTATACGGAAAACAGTGGTTCTGGGAAGACTTTTACTCCACGGTTTATTTCTGGATTATCACGGTGGTGCTGTTTGGCATTGGTGCGCTGATTTTCAAGAAACTCAAGATTCATTTTGCGGATATCATGTAAAGGAAAACTGGTTATGGAACAAAAAGAACTGGCAATTCATGTGGACAGGGTGAGCAAAGTATACAAGCTGTACCGCAGAAACCGGGACCGTCTGATCGAATCCCTGGGACTGACAAAAAAGAAACTTTCCACGCCGCATTACGCATTAAAGGATGTCAGTCTGGACATTTATAAAGGAGAGACTGTCGGCATTATTGGCACGAACGGCTCCGGCAAATCGACGATTTTAAAGATTATCACCGGCGTATTACATGAGACGAGCGGCACTGTGCAGGTAAACGGCAGAATTTCCGCCTTGCTGGAGCTGGGCGCAGGCTTTAACATGGAATACAACGGCATCGAAAATATTTATCTGAATGGAACGATGATCGGTTTTTCTGAAAAAGAAATTGATGAAAAACTGCAGGATATCCTGGATTTTGCGGATATCGGGGACTATGTGTACCAGCCGGTAAAGACCTATTCCAGCGGTATGTTTGTCCGACTGGCATTTGCAGTTGCCATCAATATCGACCCGGAAATCCTGATCGTCGATGAGGCGCTTTCGGTTGGTGACGTATTTTTCCAGGCAAAATGCTATCGAAAATTCGAGGAATTCAAGAAAAAAGGCAAGACGATCCTGTTCGTCAGCCACGATCTGAGCGCGATCAGCAAATACTGCGACCGTGCGATTCTGTTAAATCAGGGCGTAAAGCTCGGAGAAGGCTCGCCCAAAGACATGATCGACGCCTACAAGCAGGTGCTGGTGGGACAGTACGAAACGCCTAAGGCTGGCGTGGATGTACCTGACCTGACGGCGGACGGGGATGTTCGGGCGGCGCTTGACAAACAGAAAAAGAAGCAGGAAGCGGCGCGCATGGGCGTCAACCCGGAGACACTGGAATACGGCACGAAGCAGGCGGAAATTGTTTCGTATTACATTACGGACAAAAACGACGTGCAGACGACCGCAATTTTAAAGGGCGACGAATTCACGATGCATATGAAGGTGAAAATCGGTCAGGATCTTCCGGCACCGATCTTTGCTTTTTCCATCAAAAACATCAAGGGCGTGGAGATCACGGGAACGAACACGATGTTTGAAAAGACGTTTCTGGAGAGCGTAAAGGTAGGGCAGGTGCTGGAAATTACATTCCGCCAGAAGATGCGCCTGCAGGGCGGTGACTATCTCATATCCCTGGGTGTGACAGGGTATGAAAAAGATACGTTTAAAGTGTATCATCGTCTTTATGACGTGCTGAATATTACGGTCGTGTCCGACAAGGATACAGTGGGCTATTTTGATATGGAATCTCAGGTTGAGGTGAAGGAGATTTAACGTATGCAGACAGGCAGGACAGAGAAGATCGGGAATGTTGTGCTGGATTATTCCCATTATCCGGAACAGGATTTTTACTGCGACGGAGCGTCGGAGGATGCACTTTTGGAGCTGGTAAAAACAATCCCGCCCCGGGAATATCCCCAGGAAATCTATAAAGCGGCGAGCTGGGAGGTGCTTTACCACCTTTCAGACCTGCGGGAAAATATCGTCGGATGGCTGCCTGTTGACAAAAGCATGAAGGTGCTGGAAATCGGTTCCGGCTGCGGCGCGATTACGGGAAGCCTCGCACAGAAGGCAGGCAGCGTAACCTGCGTCGACCTTTCGAAAAAACGCAGCTTGATCAACGCTTACCGCCATCAGGACTGCGATAACGTAACGATCCATGTGGGCAACTTTTCGGACATCGAGCCGGATCTGCCGACGGATTATGATTTTGTCTGTCTGATCGGCGTGTTCGAATACGGGCAGAGCTATATCGGCGGAAAAACCCCCTTTCACGATTTCTACCGGATTATCAAAAAGCATGTGAAATCCGATGGACATATCGTGATTGCGATAGAGAATAAGCTTGGTTTAAAATATTGGGCGGGGTGCCGGGAAGACCACGTCGGCACGTTTTTTTCAGGCCTGGAGGATTACCCCCAGGGCGGTGCGGCTCGCACCTTTTCCCGGAGCGGTCTGGAAAAAATCCTGAAAGAATGCGGTGAGACGGAATATCATTTCTACTACCCTTATCCGGATTATAAATTTATGACGACGCTGTACTCCGACCGGTATCTGCCGAAAGTCGGAGAACTATCTAATAACCTACGAAATTTCGACCGCGACCGGATGCTGCTGTTCGATGAAAAAAAGGTGTTCGACATGCTCATCCGCGAGGGACTGTTTGGACAGTACAGCAATTCGTTCCTCGTGATGACAGGACCCATGACGGATATTGTATACAGCCGTTTTTCCAACGACAGGGCGGAGCATCTGAGCATCCGCACGGATATTCTGGAAAAGGACGGAAAACACACTGTCCGGAAATATCCGGCAGCCTCAGCTGCTGCGGCACATATTGAAGCCCTGGCAGAAAATGAATGCGTCTTCACAGAACGGTTTAAAGGCAGCACCCTCTCAGTCAACCGTCTGGAGCTGAAACGGAATCCGGATGGATTGCCCTTTGCGGAAATCGAATATCTCGAAAATAGCCGGACATTGGAAGAGCTGCTGGATGAGTGCTTACAGAACAATGACGAAGCCGGTTTTGATAAGCTGTTTGACCGTTACTGCAAAATCGCAGCGTGGAAAGCGGAGGGGACGAAGCAGGATTATGACCTGACCTTCCCGAATATCTGCGTACAGGGTGATATCTGGACGGTGATCGATTACGAGTGGACGACAGACAAGCTGACGCCGCAGCAGATCATCAGCCGGGCATTGAACTGCTATGGTCAGGAGGATCCGGTTCGGATGGAGCATCCGATTGTGAAAAAGCATCTGGAAGCCCTCGGCATCGGCAAAGAGCAGATGCGGGAGCTTTCGGAAAAAGAGCTGGCGTTCCAGCACTTTGTCCTGCAGGAAAAGGACGGGCGGAGCCGGACGGCTCTTGGGCAGCTTCGGCATCTGATCGGCAACCGTGCTGTGCCGTATCAGGAATTTTTCGCCCGGGCGGACCGCAAAAAGGTGCAGGTATTTGAAGACTTCGGCGCAGGATATACACCGGAGCATTCTTATTATCAATATGATGCATATGAGGCGGACGATCTGATCAACGCCAGGATCATCTGCAAAGCAGGTACAAAAGCGATTCGCTTAGATCCTGCGGAGCTGCCGTGTCTGGTACAGATTCATGGAATCGAATGGCGCGGAAAAGCGCTGACGCGGGCACAGCTGGATCAGTGCCTGTCGACGAACGGACAGGTGCTTGCAGATACCCCGGACCATGTTCCGACGGTACTGTTTGAAACAGGAGATCCGAACATCAGCGTTCGGCTGGATTGTCTGGACAACGAGGCGACGGATGGCGAAGCGCTGATCATCCGGGCACAGATCGCATGGCTGTCGGCGGAAATGCTGCAGGATATTCAGGCGCGCCTGGCGGCAGCGGCAAGGAGGAAAGGTTTTTGGTTTCAAAGATAAAAG
>UMCY01037459.1_pt1 | contig 10823 bp, 10 predicted proteins | sample 1964351 | NCBI WGS metagenome assembly UMCY01 (sample SAMEA4835980, study PRJEB28245) | human gut metagenome | biome: gut microbiome; material: fecal sample | place: Denmark | collected 2008 | reverse complement strand
CGTAGCGAGTTTGTTAAGGCTAGCAGTGGTTTGTAAAAGCTCTAGTGTTGAGTTCCTTAAGCTTTTCAGCAACAGCTTCACGCAACTCTGAAAGGCTAAAGAACTTTTGGTTTCGTAATGCAGCTAAAATCCAGGTTTCTGCCATGCGCACAGCTGCTTCAGCGTGACTTTTATCCTCGGGCTTACGTACTCTGGCAGGTACAATAGCAGTGCCATAATGCGCAGCAAGCTCTTGGTAGCTACGGTTCAAAACTACATCGAATTTGGAGTTTTGAGTGGTAGCAGTTTTGCAGTTGTCAGGGATTAAAAGTCTAGCTACACCGCGTTGGTTGTGTTTTCGGGCATAGGCCATTGCAAATTTAGCTCTTGAGCAGCTTCCCACGTGTCTTTAATCGTGTGGCTTGAACAGCCGACGCTGCCGATGATTTGCCTTTGGCTATAGCCTAAATATTTTAGCCTTAGGATTTCTAAGTAGTCTACCATTTAATAGACCTCCCATTAAATATAGTCACTTTTACACGTGCTACATTTAATTATAAGGCTAAAAGACTAGTGACGCTCTTAGCGCGAAAGGGTGTCGCTAAAATTGCGTGCAGGTGTCGCTCGCAGAACAAAATCCGCATATATCCAAAAAATAAAAGAAATAAAATATTTAAAACTATTTCGTTCATAAATTCCAGTAAAGATATGTATATCTCCTAAAGCATTGTTATCGGATAATGATGCTTTCATACTCTGAATGATGCTTAGTCCCCAAATATTAAAAAGGAAAAATTGTACCCATATTACTATTTTATTCGTTGAGCGTATTATATTTTTACGCTTTGATATATTAAAAACAATCAAATAAAAACTTACTTTTAGAAATAACAATATTCTTTAAAATATTTTACGCAAAGAAACAAATAAACCCCTTGCTTTATTACTCGCCTACTATATTTTAATTTAATTTTTTAATATAAAGATCTTTTAACTATTGATATTTTTAATAGTTATACAATATATAAGAATTCTATATTTCAGTATCAAAAGCTTTTTTTAAATAATATATAGAATTCTCCCTAATTTTCTGAAGGTTATCATCTACTAAATCATAGTTCGGTTCTATTATATTATCCACTTGGCGATATTCGTCTGTAAGTATATTGTTTTCACACCCAAGACAAGTAAGAAGTTCTTGTACCCTTATGTTCTTTTCTCCGTTTCTTTTACAAATGCTTGATATGAATTTCTTATGAAAAAGCAAAGAAAAAACAGTCCCATGAAAAGAGTTTGTAAAAACATATGCAGCATTTTTAATCCACGAGAGAAGTTCTTCTGGTTTACAATGCATAAAGAACTCTAAGCTATCTTTATTGCTAATTATCTTTAACCCTTTAGCTTCTGCGAATTTTTTTGCATTATTCAATAGAGGCGGAGAATTCCATATCATAAAAACAAAAATATACCCAGTTTCTTTAATTTTTGGTGATACTATCTGTTCAAAGCAGTCAGAACCTGCTAGAATTGTTGGATCACAGCATATACAACTTTTTATATCATAAGATATAAGTAATTCTTTAAGCTTTTGTTCTCGTACTGAAACTACATCAAATTGTTTAATATAGCCTATCGCGCGTTCCGAAAGTGCTATCGTATCTCCAGCAGAAGCAGCATACGCTATTTTCCTAGCTCTAACATCATTAAGAAAATACGTACTATCATTTCCTATAATCTGCTCATTCCATACTTGGTCACTACCAACCACAATTGCATCATATTGATTTAGAACACTAATAATTTCCTCTCTATCAATCGATATTTCTGATTTTCTTAAATAAAATTTTTCAAAAGACTCAAAAGCCAACTTCTTGCGATATCTGAAAATAAATTGGAGTATCGAATTTAATACATTTTTATTAAATTCCCATAACTTCAATTTATTTTCAATTTCAATGCACTGATAGTCAACTATATATGTATCAATATTTAGATCATTCATCACAGTGCATAACGCATACGCCTGAAATATTGCTCCATAGTTACGACTTTTATGAAACGTCAAGATTCCGGATTTCATTTTTTCACCCCCGTTATTTTTTGATATATTCTGCCAATAATATATGTAATATTTAAAAGAAGATGATGTTTTGCATATTTATCTATTATATAACTAAATTTTTTACTATGATAATCATGCCAAAAAATAGCCGGATCACGTTTTGCCTTTGCTGGCGACACTAGACACTCCTGTAGGTAATCATTAATATTAACAATTTCAGTTGTCATATTTTGTAAAATTGAATATTCTATCTCAATCCCCTTATTTGAATTAATCATTATTAATGATACCCCTCTTTTGTCATTAAATAACGGATTCTTTTTTTCTATTCCCCAAGCATCTCCAATAGTAATATCTCCTACTCTTAGAATTTTATTATACTGGCATGAATAACATGATTTTCTTAATGCAAGATTACTATAATATAGTTTCCTATATAAAAAGTCTGTAATTTCAGTATTTCCTAATTTTATATTTATAACCGGTCTAGATCTTTCCTCTACTTCCTTTAAATCAATACTACTAATATTCGCTCCATATTTTTTTTGAAGATAGCGAAGAGTATCTCTCCAAATGAATAATGAAGGAACCCCATGACATAAAATATCAACTGTGTATAAATTTAACAGATCAACCTTTCTTTTCTTAAAATACCTCAATACTCCCGCTACTTGGCATCCAGTGCCAACAAATAATACTTTACGGTTACAATTTAAGTCATTTTCAATTTCTTTATAAACAGTATCTATATTGCTTTGAATATATTTTGATCCTCTCATTTTATCACGAGTTTCAGACTGTGTTGATCTTGAATGTACTACTTCGAATTCATTATTAAATATTGCACCATATACTACGCCCTCTTGAGACAATATATAATCCGAAATTGCAGTAAACGCGCCTCCGGACTGGGAATCTTTATGTACATATACATTCTTATGTTTAGCAATATATACTCTCTTGGTTTCTTTATATTCAATATTTTCATTACAAACTTTTTCACATAAATCACAATTTATACATTTTTCTTTAATTATAACTGGTTCTCTAAAACCATTTTTATTTTCTTTCAAATATATAGCACCAATAGGGCAAATTGCAGCACAAGCAGCACAACCTGTACATTGACCATTAACGACTTTTTTCATAAGCATTACTAACTCACCTTTCAATACAGTTCTATATAACTATAATAAAGTTAAGCTTACAATCATTATTTAAAACAAGCTAACTCTATTATTTTCTTTTTATTCAACACCAAATAGTTAATATATAAAATTATATAAGATATAAACAGTGTTATTGGTTTTAAATAAGCTGCCCCAATGATAAAAATTACTACTATTAAAATATCCATAGTTAAATCTTTATATATTGAGCATTCCATCTCTTTAGCCAATATCAATTCAGAAATTATACTTCGAAATGCTACGACAACAAGTATGCCAATAGCAACAAATTTAATATTTTTCACTAAAAAACAGCCTATAAAAGCTGAAATAACGCTTAATACCAAAGTAAGTAAATTTATTTTCAATAAAGTATTTTCTTTTCTAAGTGATTTAAAAAAAGAACTACACAACATTTGCATTTTTCCATCAAAAGTACATATTGGTAAAAACACAGACAAGAATTCAAGACTCCCAATATATTGTGGAAGAAATTTATGTACAATAAATACTATCGGAAGATGCCCTACCATAACTAACGGAAGAATTAAACTTAAAGCGTTTCTCATCATCATATAAACTTTTTTCTGTTCATTTGTTGATACTCGTCTGATTGCCGGAAAAACAACTATACTTACCTGACTAATAAAAGTAAGAAAAACATTAGATAAAATTAATGAAAAAGAAAAAACGCCAAACACCTCAATCCCCCATGAAGCATCAACTATCATCCTTACACTGGATATGATTAAACTTCCTGCATAAGTAGCAATCATAAGTTTCATTCCACATTTTATGTTCTCTTTAATATCATCTAGCACCAATCTAAATTTTACATATTTATGTCTTACAATTTCCTCAGCATGGTACATAAGATACATTGATGCACACAAATGACCTAATACATACATGACAATAATAACCTTATAGCTTAACGCAATTCCAAAGCAAATTATTCCAGCTGCAATAAACCAAGTCAAATTTTGCAAAACAACAGAAATTGAATAAATGCTTGTCATATTAACAGCTTGCAGTATATAAATAAGGTATCCATTCGCATTCACAATGACTATGCATAATGCACAAGCAAAAAGTACAAACTTTCTATCAGATGAAATAGATAAAAAGAAAATAGATACTGCAAAAATTATTGCTATCAGCGCCTGATAACAAATATATATCTGCCGTTCATGTGATAGTAATCCAAAATCTAATTCTTCATATTTTTTCCCACCTAGTCGTAAGTACAATCCATCATTGATTCCTAACCTCGTAATATTAACATAGGTTACATATGTTAAGAATAATTGCCAATATGCAAATTGCTCTGTTCCTATAAAAGCCGGTGTAAAAAAAGTTATCAATAAACTAGCTAATAAAGAAACAACTTGTGCCCCAAACGCAAAAAAGAAATTCTTTATGACTGTTCTATCCATGAAACTCACCAATTTTTCAAAATATCACTCAAAAATATTCGTATATTACTTATCTAATAACAGCTTACAATCTATCATATGATAACTAGCGAGAATAACCTCTAAAAACTTTGGTATTTTGCTTCAATACGAGAAGCACAAACGAAAAAATATACAACCATATCCAATATGTACACAAATCTAAGTCTGGGCATGCAATAATTTGACATATCACTGTAGTCAAAACGCCAAATTTGGAAGCGATCAAAATATTATCAGAATATTTAATTCCAGTTAAAAATAAAATTACATTAAATATGAAATAACTACCTAATCCTATTATCCCTATTTCTCCCAAAAGACTATAAATTATGCTACTTCCTCGACAATTCTTATATCCAATCCCTATCAAAGGAGAACTGAAAAATGATTCTAACGCCATATTATTAAATCTTAATCTCGTTGAATAAGAGCCTGTTTGATCTTTAGAAAAAACAACTGCATCTAATAACGAATAAAACCCAAAATATAGTATAAGAATACCTATAACTACTAACATACAAATGAAAAATTTTTGTTTTAATGAAAAGCTATTGGAAAAAAGTATTAATATAATTCCAACAATCATAAACGAAACATACGCTGTCGTTGATTGTGTTAATAATATTTCAACTATTATTGCAAAAATCAATAATTTATTTTGATATAAAGCATCCCTATGAATTATTAAAAAGAAGAATGCTCCCACCAAAAATCCAGCATAATATGATGGCTCCATAAATGTCGACATTACTCTTGCATAATAATCTCTATGGAATACAATATCCGTACTTGGGTCATTATAGACTAAAACTTCCAAGGCTGAACGTAGCGGCAAAATATCTGTAGTAGTTAAGACCTGAACAAAACCAAATATTACGTGAAATACAATTATTCTTCTTATTAATTTATATGCTGCATCTTTAGTAACACTTCTACTGATAAACTGAATTGATATAAAGCAAAATACATAAACTGATATTTGCAAAAATGTCAGATATTTTTTTTCGAAAATATTATTTAATACCAAAGAAAAATAAATAACAAAAAGCATAAGAACAGCTAAAACAAACACTCCTTTGAATTCAGTAATTTTCCTTATTCTAAATTTTTGTAAAATAAATATCTTTAATACAAGAATAATGGACGTTAATATCCCTGGTCCAATTCCAGTTCCATTAATGTATAACACGTTACTACTTTGAAATGTCATAAACAATATAGTTAAAAATACTGTATTTGCAATGGGCATCTTGATAAAATCCCATAAAACTATGCAAAGCCATAATACTCCTAACAATGTCACTAACTGTTCACCTACCTTTGTTTAACTCAATCTGTTTTTACATAGATTTATATAAATATTTTCTAAAGAGGCTGCACAATAATGTATATCGTATTCAGCAAACTTATTTTCTTTTTGGTGCCAAACTTGTACTCTATCTATTGAATAGCTTCTGTACTTTTCAATTTCCTTAATCCAGTTTTGTATATTATCGTTACCTATAGGTATAAAAGAAATATTTTCTCCTACTTTTACTATCCTCGGAACTCTATCGGAAATCACACAAGGCAGTCCATTTATCTGCGCTTCTATTGCGACAATTCCAAGACCTTCATACAATGACGGAAACAAAAATACATCCATTGCTGAATACAAAGGCGCAGGATTATTAGTTTCTCCAAATATAATAATTCGATTAGCAAATAAATGCTTTTGAGCTAAATTTTTAATCTTATAAAAATCTGGTCCTGCGCCAACTAATATAAGATAAATATCATCATGTTTTCGCGCTATATTCTCAAAAATTGCTAGAATATATGCCTGATTCTTTATCTCATTAAATCTACCCACATGTCCAATCACAAATTTATTGTCTACTCCAAGTTCTAAACGTATTCTTTTTCTATCTCGCAGACAAAACTTAAATTTTGAAGTATCAAACCCATTTGGTAATATAGTATAATTACCTTTCCCAAATAACCAGGCACCTGCAACTTCGCTACATGCTATTGCCTTAGTATAAATCTTTTTAAAATATGGATTCAATAAATGCTGTAATGTCATATTAAAGCACTGAGAACTATGGCTGTGAGCTATCCTTTCTTTTACACCTGCTATTTTAGCTATAGTCAATTCAATAGCCATCATGGAACTACTGCCATGTACGTGTACAATATCAAAGTTTCCTTTTTTCAATTCCATCCATAAACCTATGTAATGTTTTATACTTTCCTGATGACGAGAAGGTAGAGCAATTAGTTTAACGCCAAATTCATCACATTCAGATCTATAAACATTTGCAATCGGATTCCCTGCAATAATTGTTAAATCAAATTTATTTTTATCTAAAGCTTTACAATAATTCATCATTACTGTTCCTATGCCAGTTATTCCCAAATGATTTGTAACCATTGCTACTTTTATTTTCTTATCTTTCATTATCTTTCTCTCAATCATAATTTTATTATAATTTATTAATATATTTAATGTTTTAGCTTTACTTGCTATGGTATCCAACTCAATACATATTCTCATAATATCTCATTTTATTGTATTTAGATTCCATCACCCATATCATAATATTTTATAAATAATTAATATTTTTGTATAACAGCAAAAATAATCTGGTTTTACTTCTAATATATTTTTAAAATTGCAATATATATTAAGTTGAAATAATGCGTGATTATTCCATGTTTTAATAATAACCTTAATTTGATTTACTTTAATAGTTTTTGTTTGATATACCTAATAATTTCTACAGGAAGTACAACCTTAACTCTTTCTTTCAATGATAATCCAACTTTCAAAGCTCCTATAAATTCTGGCTCATCAATATTTTTATAAAAAGTCTTTCTATTCTCCGGTCTATCACTTGGTTGTATAAGATTATGCTGTTTTACCATTGCTTCTTCCAATGTAGCCTTCTCTATGTCTGCAAATAACTTCATCTTTTCGAAAAGTTCCTGCCCTTTATCCGTATTCACAAAAACGCTGGAAACACCTTTGGGTGAATAAAAATCAGGGTGGCTTTTTGCAATGCCCCAAAAATCTCCTACTGTAAGATCCCCAACCCTTTCTATGTTTGCATAGGCACATTGATAACAGCTTTCCCTATAACAGTCACCATCCATAAAGTGCTTACCATAGCGATCAAGAGAGAGTGTCTTTGTCTTTGTCTTTGTCTTTGTCTTTGTCTTTAACAAATATTGTGTTCCCCAACCTCGCTTATCTTTGGAACGAAAGTTGAAGTAAATTATTCGTTCTGCCATCTGCTTATTTTGATATTCCAAATATTTCTTAAAAAACTTCGGAGAAGGTACTCCGTGACAAATCAAATCAACTGTATACAAGTTTGCTCTATCCCCTCCTAGGAACGCATATAAACCTGCTATCTGACAAGGAGTTCCTGTAAAAAGCACTATTCTTCCCTCTGATAACCGCTTCTTTGCCTGAGAATAACAGTTTTTTAAATCCGATTGAACATATTTAGAGGATTGGAATTTTTCTCTTCCGGCGGTATCTGTTACTTCAATATGGCTTACCACAAGCCGCTCATCATAGGCAGCACCATATACCACACCGCCGATTTGCAACACAGCTTTTGCCGCACTATCCGCTGCGCCGCCAGACGCAGAACGCATAATATCCGCTTCGTTCTTATTACGCCATGCCCATACATATTGCGGTATACTACGATGTAACTTCGTATTTTCCACCGGACAAGCCTTTAGGCACATCTTACAACCAACACAACTCTGCTTATCAACCACTGGGTACCAAAAGCCTTCTTCATTTTCCACAATTGAAATACAATGTTTAGGACAGCTCTGCTCACAGCTTCTACATCCTACACATCGCTCTTGAATCCTTGATATATTCTCCATTTTAGTCCTCTAAATTTCTTTTCAGATACTCCTTAGCCATAACTCTCTGACTCTGTAAAAAATCATCCACTTGTACATAGTCAATAGGCTGCGCATTGATGCTCTCCACGCCTTCAATGTTTGTTGTCATCCGCCCCCCTAGCCCCAAGCGATCCAACAAATCGCTCAGTTTTTCTTCATTGCCGTAACTATTACCCACACTCTTACGAATAAGTGTTGTAAATGGACGATGTGTAATAACAGAGAAAATAGTCCCATGAAAGGTATCCGTAATGACTTCTTCCGCATTTTTAAAGTAAGCCAACACCTCAAACGGAGAACAATCTATAAAACGATCCGCACATTTCTGTATTCCTCCAATGGCATAGACTTTCAGCCTCTTTTTCTTTGCATATGCAGCAATCCAATCCGCTTCACTATTTGAAATACGTCCTGCATATGCATACAAAATCATATATTTTTCGTTCGTTTCCATCTGTGGAATTTTATCGCAACAATTCATATAATCATAAATCAATACCGGATCCAAATTATATATAGGTTCTTTCCCTGTAAGCTGTTCTATAATTGCTCCCGAATTTGCATCCCTTACAGAAAGTGCATCAAATCTCTTTAGCAGCATTCCAATCTCATCAGTCTTTTTGTATTTTTTCAGCTTTTCCAATGTTGTATTGCCAAAAGAAGCTGCATATGTAATTAGCTTTTTTGCGTGATTATCTTTTCCAAATAATTCAATAGAATAACCTACATTGGAATTTTTCTGAATGCAGTTAAACACCTCATCGCTGCCGATCACCAGACAGTCCAACTGTGGGTTATAATTCATTTCGTTTGCCACGCCAAGCAGCGGCATATATTTTTTCCCAAAAGACTGCTTGTACTTTATAAACGCCAGTTTATGTGAGAATGGAGCAGTATATCGAAATACTTCAAAACCCTTTTCAATCTTGCGTACAAATTTGTTTCCATTATCAGCCTCATCTTTTACCACTGGCACGCCAACATGATAATCTACAAATTCCACTTCATAACCTAATTCCTGAATGAGTTGCTTCAATGCATATGCCTGTAGAAATGAGCCATAATTTGCAATGCGCTGCATTGACATAATTCCTACTTTTTTCATTTTCTCTTTTCCTCAAACATTTCATTCACAATCTTCTCTAGTTCCTCATTAAACTTGCTGTTGTTTGTTTTCAATCCACTTTCCATCCCGCTGATAATTTTCTCATAGCCAGCAATCGTCTTACCAAGCTGATTCATATCTTCTACCACAATAATAGTTCCCATTCTCTCAGCCACAGCCTTGGAAAAAGCGACCTGATGGTCATTTACATGTTCATTAAATTCATGTCTGCGCGGCACAACAATTGGAGTCTTGCCAATCTGCAGCGGCATAATAAAGCTGGAAGGGCCACCATGTGTGATAACAATCCGTGCCTCTTCCACCAACTTTAGCATCTCCTGATAAGGAAATAATTTCTGCCACTTGCAATGCTGTGGCTCGTATGTACTAAATCCCGTCTGGATGATGACCTCTTCTCGAATATCTCCGTCTTTTTTCAACTTATCAATACACTCCACCAGACGGTTAAATGGCTGTTCGTGAGTGCCTACCGTAACAAAAATCATTCCCTCGCCACCTCAAAATATCAAAAAATACTGCCTAGATTAATTGCTTTGGGATATACTTTCTTCATCTCTTCCCACTCCACAATAAATTTATCTGTTACTGGATAGCACAGCTTTCCAGCTATTGTAGGAGCGTCAATCCGATCGAAAACCTCAATATAAATTGTCTTTGCACCAAATAGTTTTCCTATGTAAAAGAAGGGAATCGCCGGAGCAGCCCCGGATGTTATAATGAGATCTGGTCTTTCTTTTGGGATAATCTTTAATGCTTTCACGGTATTGATCACTAGAGCTTTAATGCTCCGGTTACTCGGATAATAGCAGGGATACATCTTCTCCCCTTCAAGAAGTGACCGTGCATCCTCTTTATCAAAGGTCACCCAAAATCGATCTTTATCCTTCCAAAAAGGTTTTAGCATATATAAATGAGTTAAATGTCCGCCAGACGAACCAACTAAACAAATCTTTATCTCTTTATCAGGCATTTCTTTCCCCATCACTTCGCGCCCTTTCTCATCAACACCACGCCCACCGTCTGCCACAGCAGCTTAATATCCATCCACAGCGTCCTGTTCTTCACGTACCAGCAGTCCATGAGCAACCTACTTTCAAAGTCCACATTGCTGCGGCCGTTGA
>UMCY01047560.1_pt1 | contig 10842 bp, 14 predicted proteins | sample 1964351 | NCBI WGS metagenome assembly UMCY01 (sample SAMEA4835980, study PRJEB28245) | human gut metagenome | biome: gut microbiome; material: fecal sample | place: Denmark | collected 2008 | reverse complement strand
GAACCGTCCCCAATCAGAAAAAAATGGTTGACAACAAATTAAATTAGCAATAAAATAAAGAAAAAATACTAGGAGGTAAAAAATATGTTAGTAACAACAAAGGAAATGTTTGAAAAAGCAATGAAAGAAAATTATGCAATAGGAGCATTTAATGTAAATAATATGGAGATAGTACAAGCAATCGTGGATGCAGCTGCAGAAGAAAAATCACCAGTTATATTACAAGCGTCATCAAGTGCTATAAAATATGCTAGAATAAATTATTTAATGAAAATGGTAGAGGCAGCAACAGAAGAACACCCAGAAATACCAGTTGCAATTCACTTAGACCATGGACCAGATTTTGAAACAGCTAAGATGTGTATAGATAATGGTTTTACATCTGTAATGATAGATGGTTCAAAATATAGTTTTGAAGAAAATGTAGCATTAACAAAAAAGGTTGTAGAATATGCACATTCAAAAGGTGTAATGGTTGAGGCTGAAATTGGTAAACTTGCAGGAATTGAAGATGATGTAAATGTAGCTGCAAGTGATGCAATTTATACAGACCCAGCAGATGCTGAAAGGTTTGTTAAAGAAACAGGATGTGATTCTTTAGCTATTGCTATTGGAACAAGTCATGGAGCTTATAAGTTTAAAGGTGAGGCAAAATTACGTTTCGATATTTTAAAAGAAGTTAAGGAAAGAATACCAAACACACCAATCGTACTTCATGGAGCATCAACTGTAATTCCAGAATTAGTTGAACAATGCAACAAATATGGAGCAGATATTCCAGGCGCTAAAGGTGTTCCAGATGATATGTTACACACTGCATCTATTTCAGGGGTTTCTAAAATAAATGTTGATACTGATTTAAGACTTGCAATGACTGCAGGAATAAGAAAAGTATTTGTTGAAGAACCATCTGCTTTTGACCCACGTAAATATTTAACACCAGCAAGAGATTTGATAAAAGCAACTGTTCAACATAAAATAAGAGATGTATTTGGTTCAAGTAATAAAGCATAATTTTTTCGCGAAAGGAAACATTAATCCTTTCGCGAAATATTTTTATTATGAGTTGTGATTAACGAGAAAAATTACCTTTTAAAGCAATTTGCATTCTTCTTTCAGCATCTTTTTTAGCAATATCGGCACGTTTATCATAAAGTTTTTTTCCTTTACCAATACCAAGTTCAACCTTAACTAAACTTCCCTTGAAATACATACTAATAGGAACTAAAGAATAGCCTTTTGTTTGAATTTTTCCAATCAACTTATTAATTTCTGACCTATTAAGTAAAAGTTTTCTATCTCTTAAAGGGTCTTTGTTATAAATATTTCCAAATTCATATGGGCTAATGTGAATACCAATAGCGTAGCATTCTCCATTTTTTATATTAGCAAAAGAGTCTTTTAAATTGACTTTTCTATTTCTAATTGATTTTATTTCAGTGCCGTGTTAAAACAATTCCACATTCGATTTTATCTATAATTTCATAATTATGATATGCATTTGGATTTTTTGCAATAAGTTTTGTATTATCAGACATAATAAGTATATCCTTTCTCTTAAATATCGAATAAATTATAACATCAAAAATAAAAAAAGTCAAAAGCGTTGATAAATTTAGAAAAATGTGGTTTAATAGATAGAGTAGTAAAAAAAGTAGTAAAGAAGGAGTTTTAAATGTCAAAAAGTATTGTATCAAATTTTTTTAAACATATTAAATTAGTAAGTAAACATAAATGGTTAGTATTTAAATTTAGTTTAAGATTAGGAATACCATTTAGAGGACTAGTTCATGACTTATCAAAGTTTTCATATGATGAATTCTGGGAAAGTGTAAAATATTATGATGGTAAAATAAGTCCGATTACTAGATGTAAACAAGCAAATGGATATTCAAAGGCATGGTTGCATCATAAAGGAAGAAATAAACATCATGTGCAATATTGGGTAGATTTAGGAACCAAAGGAGTAGCACCAGTAATTCCGTATAAATATGTTGCAGAAATGATATGTGATAAATTGGCTGCTAGTATTACTTATAATGGAAAAGATTGGACAAACAGTTCAGAATATGATTATTGGCAAAAAGAGAAAAAAAGAATAATAATTAATCCAAAAGTTGAGGCATTTTTAGAAGATGTATTTATACAAATAAAAGATAATGGAATAGATAAAGTACTAAAAAGGAAGAAAATAGAAGAACTATATAAAAAATACTGTATAGATGACAAAACAGAATATATATACGAATTTCATGGAGAATGGAAAAAGGCAGATTAGGAATTGAAGGTCGAATTTTAAGAAATGTTTATTTATACCTTCAGGAAAGGAAAAAATTAAATATGAAAGATGAAAAAAAAGCCACGAGGCAAAGTTATGGAGAAACATTAGAAAAATTAGGAGAAAAATACGAAAATATAATTGTGTTAGATGCAGATTTAGCAGCAGCAACAAAAACAGCCATATTTGCAAAAAAATTCCCAGAAAGATTTTTCGATATGGGAATTGCAGAGGCAAATATGATGAGTACAGCAGCTGGAATGGCAGCAACTGGAAAAGTGCCATTTGCTAGTACATTTGCTGTATTTGCAGCAGGAAGAAGTTATGACCAGATAAGAAATAGTATATGTTACCCAAATTTGAATGTAAAAATCTGTGCAACACATGCGGGAATAACTGTTGGTGAAGATGGCGCAACACATCAAATGCTTGAAGACATAAGTATGATGCGAACTTTACCTAATATGAAAGTTTTAAGTCCATCTGATAGTATAGAAACAGTATGGGCAATAGAAGAAGCATATAAACAAAAAGGACCTGTATATGTAAGACTTTCAAGACTTGCTACTCCAGTTATATATGATGAAAATCAAAAATTTGAATTTGGAAAAATGGTTCAAATTGGAAACGGAACAGATGCTACAATTTTTGCAACAGGTGATGTTGTTTGTGAGGCTTTAAAAGCTAAAGATATGTTGGAAACAAAAGGAATTAATGTAAGAGTTATTGATGTTCATACAATAAAACCTATTGATGAAGATATGATTATTAAATGTGCAAAAGAAACTAAGAGATTGATTTCAATTGAAGACCATAGTGTAATTGGAGGATTAGGTTCTGCAATTTCAGAAGTTTTGACAAGTAGTTATCCAGCAAAATTAGAAAGAATTGGGATTAATGATGAGTTCGGAAGGTCAGGAAAGGCTGAGAAGTTGATTGAATTTTATGGATTGAATGCTGAGGGGATTGTTAGTAGATTTTAATTTTACAATTTTACTTTTCAAATGACAAAAATAAAATTTTATGATACAATTATTTATAAGAGAATTATTAAAAAAAATATAATAAAAGAGAGGAGGAAGTAATAATTATAGAGGAATGGAAGACCCTATGTATTTTAAGAATAGAGAAAAACGTAAATTAACAAAGAAAGAATTGAGAGATAAAAAGTGGAAAGAAATTCCTACAGAGATTCTATTTCAGAAGGGTGAAGAAAGCAAAAGTATTGAAGAAATTAGAGAGTACTTACAAGAATATAAAAGGAAGAAGGGTAAATTTCCTGATGAAATAAAAATAGGAGAAATGCAAATAAGTATAAATCCTAAAGATTCAAATATAATAACATTTTATTCAACAGGAAGTAGACCTTTTGACAATCTTTTAAAATATCCATATTCAGTAACTATAAATGGAGATGATATCTATTCGGAAGTAGATGTTATTGATGATAATATTGGTTTAAAGGCAACATTTAAAGAAGAAGGTGATAGTATTGTTTCTGTTAGCACATACCACTATGTTTCTATTATAGATGCAGAAGAGGCAAATGAAAGTTTTAGCTTATCATCGGAGGGAGAAAAAACGAAATTACAATATATTACTGAAAAGCTACTTGAGTGCAATCCAGAATTTAAAAGTGGAACGAAATATGAAATATATAGAGAAAATATACAATTAGAAGAAAAGATAAAAAGGTTTGCTTCTGAATCTAAAGAATACATAAGCGTGAAAGGTTATGTACCAACATGTTTGGATGGGTTATACGAATCATATTCTAACTATTTGGAAAATAAGCGTATGAATATTCGAGACAAAGAAATTAGTACTTATGGAGAGTATATTCCTATTGCTAAAGAAATTGAAGAACATTGTAAATATATGTACTCATTATTTATGGAAGCATATAAAGAAAGACCAAAAGAAACTAAAAGATTACAGAAAGTAGAAAAAGCTAAAGAATTGGCAGCTTTAAGCAAAAAACAAGATATAATTATTTCAGAGTTAGAAAGTCAAAAACAAGCAAAAGGAGTTGATTTTGGTGAACAATAGTCTAGTACCTAAAAAAAGTTTTTCTTTTTTAGAGAGTATTAAAAATTTTTGGAAAACTAAAATATTACAAAAATTTAATAATAAAAGTAATATTCAAAAAACAGAGAATACAGAAAAAGTTAATCATTTTGAGAATAAAATGAATTTTGCAAACGATTTAAAAGTAGATATAGAATACAGTGTTAATAAAAAAAATGAATTAGAAAATTTTATTGAAAAAATAGAAGAAAATCCTAATTTACTTGATAATTTATCAACTGAAAGATTAGATAAACTTATTGAATATTATGAAAAGATTACAAAAGAAAAACAAAATAAAATTGAAAAATTAAAATTATCATTAAATTAAAAAGTATTGTATTTGTAAGCATAATGTGGTATTATATAAGTATAATAAATGCATAAGGAGGCTGACAGCAAATGAACAGAAAGGAAGAATTTAACAAAAAAAGAGAGCGGCTGGAGGAGGTTTGTGTAAAATGAAGAAAAAATAGTAAAAATTTTCCTCCTACAGCGGAAAGATGCAACAGCTGTAGAACTGGCAACCGTTTACGTTGGCTACAAACAGAGTATGTAGATGTAACCGGTTGGTCACACACTCCATATGGTAAAAAAGGTGGGATATTATATCCCACCTTTTATAGGGTTTTAACTAAAAATACTTGACAATTTAAGGTTATTGTTATAAAAATAGTTAAGTAAACTTTTTACAAAATTTTTATTAGCACTGTTTCTTTTTGAAAAATTTATAATTAAGAAAATTAGAGAAAAAAATAGTTTCAACTGGAAAAATTTTGTAAAAAAGCGATGCCAACTAGAAAAAAGAAAGGATGAAAAAAATGGAAAAAGTAAGAGGATTTGAAATAGCAAAAGGATTTGAAGGAAAGGGAATAAATTTGCCAGAAAGAAAAACAAAAAATTCAGCAGCATATGATATAGAGGCAGCTGAAGACATAGTTATACCAAGCTTTAAAAAAGGAATGAAACCAACACTTGTAGCTACAGGATTAAAAGCATATATGCAAGAAGACGAAGTTCTATATTTATACGCAAAAAGTTCAGGATTTCCTAAAAAAGGAATAATGTTATCAAACAATGTTGGAATAATAGACGGAGATTATTATGAAAATGAATCAAATGATGGACATATAATGTTTTCATTAATAAATTTAAAAGACGAAGATTTACAAATAAAAAAAGGAGATAGCATAGGACAAGCAATGTTCGGAAAATATTTGATTGTAGATAATGATAATGCCACAGGAGTAAGAAAAGGCGGATTTGGTTCTACAAGTGAAAAATAATATAAAATGATTTACACTCTACATTTTCTGTGTAAATCATTTTAAGTATTATGCAAAGAAAGGAATTATTTATGAAAGAAATTTTAAATAAAATTATTAAATACAAAAAAATAATAATAGAAATAATAATTCTAATTTCAATAGGATTATTTAGTTTTAGTGTAGCACCTAAAACACTGCAAAATGATACATATTACACAGTATCAATAGGAAATCTAATAATGGAAAATGGAATAGACATGAAAGACCACTACTCATGGCATGAAGATTTACCATATACATATCCACATTGGTTATATGATGTAATAAGTAGCATAATTTATAACAAGTGGCATTGGGGAGGAATATATGTATCTGTATGTATTTTATCCATATTGCTAGGTATATCAATATATCTAATAAATAAAAAACTAAACAAAAACCAAATAATATCATTTGCGATAACAATAGGTTCTATGTATTTATTAAAAGATTATATAGCGGCAAGGGCACAGCTTGTAACATTTATAATATATGTATGGGTAATATATTTTATAGAAAAATTTTTAGAAAATCCAAAGAAAATACAATATGCAATTGGAATAATTCTATCCTCAATATTGATAGCAAACCTACATGTAGCTGTTTGGCCATTTTTATTTATTATATTTTTGCCATATATTGCAGAATATATAATATGTCTAATATCAGATATAATAATTTACCAAAAAATTCCAATATGGCTAAATAAAAGAGCACTAAAAAAATATAAAAATGATAAAACAAAAGTAGCACAAATAAATGAAAAATTAAATAAGATAGATGAATCAAATGAAAAAAGAAGAGAAAAAAGGGAAAATGCAACACCATATAAAATAAAAATGAAATTAAATAAAAATGGAAAATGGCTAATACTTATTATAGCAATATGTGCATTAACCGGATTTTTAACACCACTAAAAACAACTCCTTATACATATTTAGTAAAAACTATACAAGGTAATACAACGCAAAATATAAATGAACATTTGCCATTAACATTAATAACTAATATACCAATAATGTGTACACTTGTAATAATATTGTCATTATTAATTTTTACAAAATCAAAAATAAGATTGTCAGATTTGTTTATGATTGGTGGACTAACATATTTAATGTTTAAGTCAAAAAGGCAATCCACAATGTTTGTAATATTTGGTGGAGTTATATTAAATAGAATATTAATAGAAACGATAAATATATATAAATTAGGAAAAATAAGTAAAAGAATTTTAGGAGTTTCTACTATAATTATAATTACGGTGTTATCACTATTTTATGGAAACAAATTTATTAATAGAAAGAAAAGAAATCAGTATGTAAATGAATCATCATACCCTGTAAAAGCAGCTGATTGGATATTGGAAAATCTGGATGTAAATAATATAAGATTATTTAATGAATATAATTATGGAAGTTATTTATTATATAGAGGAATACCAGTGTTTATTGATTCAAGAGCAGATTTGTACGCACCTGAATTTAATGGAAAAAAGGACATTTTTAGCGATTTTATTAATACGTCAGCTTTAGGAAAGTATTATGGAAAGACTTTTGAAGAATATGGTATAACACATGTAATTTTATATAAAAATGCAAAAATAAGAATGATTATAGATGAAACAGAACCAGAGAATTATAATAAAATATATTCTGATGATAATTTTGTAATTTATGAGGTTGTAAAATAATTATTTCTGATTGGGGACGGTTCTTTTCGCGAAAAGAACCGTCCCCAATCAGAAAAGGAGGAAAAATGGATAACAGAAAAATAGGAATATTTGACTCTGGGATAGGAGGTCTGACAGTTCTAAAAGAAATAGAGAAAAGGATTCCTAATGAAAATTATATATACTTAGGTGACACTTTAAATTTTCCATATGGAGAAAAAAGTAAAGAAGAGATAATAAATTATTCAAAAAAGAATATAGAATACTTAATAAGTCAAAATGTCAAAATGGTTATTATAGCATGTGGAACAGCAACAAGCCAAAGTTTAGAGGAGATGAGAATTATTTTTAATATTCCAATAATTGGAATAATATCTCCTACTGTAGATTATGTAAAAAGTTTGAATATACGAAAAATAGGAGTAATTGCAACAACAGGAACAATAAGAAGCGGAGCATGGGAAAAAAACTTAAAGGATGAAATAGCAGGTATAGAAGTTATAAATAAAGCGTGTCCATTGCTTGCAAGTATTGCAGAAGAAGGAGAGGCAAAGTCAAAAAAAAGTATAGAAACAGTCCATGAATATATGAAAATTTTTAAAGAAAATAAAGTTGATACAATAATATTAGGATGTACACATTATCCAATTTATGATGAAATAATCAAAAATGAATTTTCAAATAAAGTAAATTTAATAAATACAGGAGTGGCAGTTGCAGAAAATGTAAAAAAATATCTAGAAAAAAATAATCTGGAAAATATTGGTGAAAAGAAAATGTCGAAAATAATAATAACCAAACAAGAAAAAGATTTTGAAAAGAAAGCAAAAAATATTTTAAAATCAACTCAAACGCTTGACATTACTAGATTTAACTAATATAATATTCATATAAAAATAACAAAATAAAAGGAGCAATAAATGTCTGACATAAATCAAAACTTTTTTGAGGAAAAATATAATAAAATGACAGATGAAAATTTATTACAAGAAATAGAGCAAAATCAAAATAACATAGCATTAGATTGTTTAATAGATAGATATAAAGACATAGTAGGAATGAAAGCAAATAAATTTTTCATGATAGGGTCAGAAAAAGAAGATATGTTGCAAGAGGGATACATAGGTTTATATAAAGCAGTAAAATCATTTAACAAAGAAAAACAAAACTCCTTCAAAACCTTTGCAGGAATGTGTATAGAAAGGCAAATGATAACAGCTGTAAAAAACTCAAATAGGCAAAAACATATACCACTCAATTCCTCATTATCATTAAATTCAGAGGCATATGATGAAAATGATAACACAGAAATGATGGAAATATTAGATACCAGAAAAACAGGTGAAGATCCATTGGACATAATAACACAAAGAGAATATTTTACCGTAGTAGAAAAAGCAATTGATGATAGCTTGAGTGAATTTGAGAAAAAAGTACTTGTACATTACAAAAATGGAGAAAGCTATGCAGAAATTGCAAAAAAACTTCAAAGTAAAGTAAAATCGGTAGATACAGCAATACAAAGAATAAGAAAAAAAGCAATAAAAATAAAACAAAAAATGGAAGAAGGAGAAAAAGAAAAATGAAAGAAGAATTTTTAAACTTGCTAAAAAGCACAAATAGAGAAAATATAGAAGAATTAATAGAATTTATAAACAAAACAGATTTTTTTGATGCACCAGCCAGTACAAGATTTCATGGTAGCAGAGAACATGGACTTGTTGAACATAGTTTGAAAGTATATGAAATATTAAAAGAAAAAGTAAAAAATGCATGTATAGAAATAAAAACTCCATCAGAATCAATAATATTAATAGCATTATTACATGATTTATGTAAAGCAAACTATTACAAAATAGATTACAGAAATGCAAAAAATGCTTTAGGAGTATGGGAAAAAGTGCCATATTATACAGTAGATGACACAATTCCATATGGACATGGAGAAAAATCAGTAATGATGGTAACTGAATATATCAAATTAACCCCAGAAGAAAAATATGCGATTCGTTGGCATATGGGGTATACTGAACCAAAAGAACAATATAACACAATTGGTTTAGCATTTAGCAAATACCCAATTGCATTGTTAACACATGAGGCAGATTTAGAGGCAACTTATTTTTTTGATACATAATTTTGTTAGTTTGGGACCGGTTCTTTTTTGCACAATGTTCGTTTAGGACCGGTTCTTTTTCGTACAAAAAGAAAGGATGATATATAATGAACCAAACAGAACCACGTACACTTCCAGGATTTATGGAATTATTACCACAAGACCAAATATTATTTAACCAAATAAAAGAAACAATACAAAGAAATTACGAAAAATTCGGATTTTTACCACTTGATACTCCAATAATAGAAGACTCAAAAGTGCTCCTTGCAAAAGCAGGAGGAGAGACAGAAAAACAAATATACAGATTTAATAAAGGAGATAATGACCTAAGTTTAAGATTTGACTTAACAGTTCCACTTGCAAAATATGTAGCTAAAAATTATAGTGAATTAGCATATCCGTTCAGAAGATATCAAATTGGAAAAGTATATAGAGGAGAAAGACCACAAAAAGGGAGATATAGAGAATTCTATCAATGTGATATTGACATAATTGGAGATGGAGAACTTAGTATAATAAATGATGCAGAACTTCCAAATGTTATTTATAATACATTTACAGAACTTGGATTTGGTGAATTTACAATCTGCATCAATAATAGGAAAATACTAAATGGATTATTTGAAAGTTTGGATTTAAATGATAAAGCAGCTGATACTTTAAGAATAATCGATAAGATTGAAAAAATAGGCAAAGAGGCTGTAATAGAAGAATTACAAAAATTAAATATTGAACGAGAAAAAATAGATAAAATAATGGACTTTATTGCAATTGGAGGTTCAAATGATGAAAAAATAAGAGCATTGAACGAACTTGGAATTTCGGCAGAGAAATTTGTTCAAGGTTTAGAAGAACTAACAGAAGTTGTTAAATATATGAGAATATTTGGAATACCAGAAAATAATTTCAGAATAGATTTAACAATAGCAAGAGGCTTAGATTACTATACAGGAACAGTTTATGAAACATTTTTAAATGAATATAAGAGCCTGGGAAGTATCTGTTCAGGTGGTAGATATGAAAATCTAGCAGAACATTATACAAATAAGAAACTTCCTGGTGTTGGTATATCTATAGGTCTTACTAGATTATTTTATCAATTAAGCGAGATAGGTCTAATAAAATCAGAAAAAAAATCTATTTCAGATGTTCTTGTAATTTCTATGACTGATAATTTTGAGTATGTTGCTAAGGTTGCAGATAAACTAAGATGTGAAGGCAAAAATGTTCAAGTTTATTATGAGGATAAAAAAGTTAAGGCAAAATTTAAGTATGCTGATAAGCTGGAAATTCCTTATACTGTTGTGATTGGTGACGATGAGGTAAAATCTGGAAGTTATAGTTTGAAAAATATGATAACAGGAGAGCAAGAGATTCAGAAATTTTAGAAATATTCGAAAT
>UMCY01019140.1_pt1 | contig 10849 bp, 5 predicted proteins | sample 1964351 | NCBI WGS metagenome assembly UMCY01 (sample SAMEA4835980, study PRJEB28245) | human gut metagenome | biome: gut microbiome; material: fecal sample | place: Denmark | collected 2008 | reverse complement strand
GTTTTTATAGAGTGTGAGTATCTGGAAGAAAATAAAATAGACTTTGAAAAGGTAAATAAGATTGTTAATATTATAAGAAAAAATAACATTTCAGAAATTCATATACATAAATATCAATGTGTACCTAATACAATGTTAGCTGCTTTTATAACTAATGTGCCATATTTAGCATATGAACATACTGTTTGGGATACAAAGGAGTACTATAAATGGAAGTATCCAATTTATAAAGTATTATTCCCGATTTATTTCAATAATGCATATAAAATAATTTGTATTACGCCAAAAACAATAGAACTAACCAAGAATGAATATGATATAGAAAAAGAAAAATATCTAGTAGTTCATAATGGAATAGATTTTAATGAGTATATAAATACAGAAATTAGAGGAAATAATAAAAGTAGGGAAATATATATAATTTCAAGATTTAGTGAAGAAAAGAAAAATTCTATAATAGAGGGAATTGAGATTTTTCAGGAAATTTTCAAAAATGATAATAATGCTAAATTATATATAATAGGAGATGGAGAAAAAAAAGAGGATATTATTCAATATTTAGAACAGAATAATTTAAAATATAGTGATTCATTAGATGAATCTTCAATTATTTTTTTAGGAAAGAAAACCAATATTAAAGATTACTTAAAAAAAGCAGATTTAGTATTAGGAGTTGATAGGTGTATATTAGAAGCTATTGCTATGAAGGTACCAGCTATTATTACAGGATATGATGGAATAAAGGGTTTAGTAAATAAAGAAAACATAAATATGGCTTTAGATGAGAATTTTTCAGGGAATAACCTGAAGTCTATTACAAAAGAAGAATGTATGAAACAATTATTAAAATTAGAAGAAAATAAGGAAAGTATAGTTAACGATAATTATAATGTTGCAATAGAAAAATTAGATTGCTATAAGAATTATATAAATATTCCTGATGGTGCAAAAATTAACTTTAATTGGGTAAATTTATTTTCTATAATAGAAGGACAAGTTGATTTAATAGAACAGCAATATGTGGATATAAAAGAAAAATATGATTGGATACAAAATATTGAAAAAGAAAATGAAAAAATAAAAATTGAGAAAAAACAATTATATAAAGAAAATGAAGAATTGATAGCAAAAAGTAAAATAGAAAAAGAAGAGTTGGAAGAAAAACAAAAGAATATTATAGAGGAAAAAAATCAAATAAAAAAAGAATTAGAAGAAGTTTATAATAGCAAAAGATGGAGGATAGTTGAGAGAATTAATAAGATTTTTAGAGAAAAAAAATAAGTTTAATAAACTTGACATATAGATAAATTAAATGTAAGATGTGAAACAATGTGAAAGGAGTGCAAAATGAAACAAAATTCAAAAAAATTATCTATAATTGTACCTGTATATAATGCAGAAAAATATATGGAGAAATGTTTAGATAGATTATTAGAGCAAGCATACTCAAATATAGAAGTAATAATAGTAAATGATTGCTCAGAGGGAAATTGTGAAGAAATTGCGGAAAAATATAAAAAACAAGATAATAGAATAAAATATATAAAACATGATAAAAATAAAGGATTATTTCAAGCAAGAATTACCGGAGCAAGTATTGCAACTGGAGAATATATTGCATTTTTAGATAGTGATGATTATGTATCAATTGATTATTATAGAACATTAATGGAAAATATTCAAGAAAATGATTCAGATATAGCAATGGGAAATATGGTATTGGAATATGATGATGGAAGAAGAGAAATATACAATCTTTTTGATGCTAAACATCTTAATTTAGTGGGAGAAAATTGTTTGGATGAATATTTTAAACAAGAAGGATTGTCCTTTGATTGGCATATAATATGGAATAAAATATATAAAAAGGAAATATGGGATAAAGCACAAAAACATTATAAAAAAATAAACACACATTTACTAATGACAGAAGATTTTGCTTTTTCAACAGTACTATTTTATTATGCAAAAAAACTTACTATGACAGAAAATGATTGTATATTTTACTGTAAACATGAAAAAACCTCAACATCAGTAAATGATTTGAAATTTAGTAAATTTAATAAAAATATAACAGATTTAACAACTTCATTTGGATTTGTAGAAGACTTTTTGAAAGAAGAGAAAGTCTATGAAAAATATAAAGTTAAATTTAATAAATGGAAATGTTTATATGCAAATCAACAAAAATCATATGTGAAAAGCTCTAAAATGTCAGAGAAAGAGAAAGAAGAAGCAAATAAAAAAATAGAAAAATTTTGTCCAAATGCTAAAAAAATAAACAATTCAGAATATTTTTATAGTGTTGTTACAAAATGGGATGATAGTTTAGAAAAAATAAAATTAGCAATATGTGATAAAAACATTAAATGTGTGAGTTTTGATATATTTGATACTATAATAAAAAGACCTTTTTATATTCCAAAAGATTTATTTATATTATTAAATAAGTATTTTAGAGAATATACCAATGGTATATCTGGAATGGACTTTTCTAAAATAAGAGTATATTGTGAAAATTTAACAAGAGAACAAATACAAAATGAAAAGTGTCAAGAAATAACAATTGATGAAATCTATAAGACAATAGAAAAAGAATATGCAATAGATAAGAATATTCTTGAAAAGTTAAAAAACAAAGAAATAGAATATGAAATAAGATTTTGTGAAAGAAGAAATATAGGTTATGAGTTATACTCTTTGGCACTTGCTATGGGGAAAAAGGTAATATTTACATCTGACATGTATTTGGGAAATGATGTAATAAAAAAAATATTGAAAAAAAATGGATATACAGATAATAATAAATTATATTTATCATCAGAATATAGACTTACAAAATCTACTGGCAAATTATTCAAATATATTTTAGATGAGCTAAAAATAAGACCAGAAGAAATGATACATATAGGAGATAACTACTTGTCAGATGTAGAAAATCCTAAAAAAATGGGAATAAATGCAATACATCTTCCAAAAGCAACAGATGTAGCACTTAATGAGGGAAAAGTAAACTATTTAGCAAAAATGTTTGTACAAAATATGCCATTTTGGAGAGATAATGCAGCATCTATGAACTTTATGGGAATAAGAACAATGTTTGCTATGGCAATGAATAAATATTTTGATAATCCATATAGAGCTTTTAATAAATATTCTGATTTTAATGCAGATCCATATCTAATAGGATATTATGTACTTGGAATGTACACTTTTGCGATATCGAAATGGTTGTTGGATAAAACAAATAAAAAAGGTTACAAAAGTCTAGTATTTATGGCAAGAGATGGATACTTACCAATGGAAGCATATAAGATAATGAAAAAATTTTATAAGGATGTACCAAATGAAAAATATTTGTATGTATCAAGAAAAGCATTAGTGCCAATAACTATAATAAATAAACTAGATTTTTATAAATTACCAGAATGTATAAATGTAATGAATCATACACCAAATGAAATTTTGGAGTATTTGAAAGATTGTATAAAAGATAATGTAGATGTAAGGGAAATCTTAAGTAGGAATAACATAGAATTTGATGACAAGTGTGAAAATATAATGAATTTTAATAAATTTATTAAAGTAGTAATTGATAATTTATATGATGAGCAAAAACATATGAAAAATCTCCAAGAACTAAAAACATATTTTGAAAAATACTATGAAGGAAAGTCAGCTACTTTTGATGTTGGGTATAGTGCAAGGCCAGAGTTATTTTTATCATCATTATGCCAAAAGCCAATTGATACATATTTTTTAAATGTAAATCAAGATGAAGCATATAAACATGCTGATATGGCTGGATTTAATATAGAAACATTTTTCTCTGGAAAGCCATCTGTTACAGGATTCACATATGAATCTATGTTATCTGCTTTAGCGCCATCATGTATAGGATATGATATAAAAGAAAATAAAGTAGAACCGGTATTTGAAAAATATAATAAAACATATCAAGAGGAATTCATAATTAGTATTATGCAAAAAGCAGCAATTGAATTTATAAATGATGTGGTAAATACTTTTGGTTTAGAAATAAATGAACTATATTATGAAAAATATTATGTTTCATTGCCTGTTATGGCATATATAAATTCTGCAAAAGATCTAGACAAATCAATATTTAATGCAATTTATTTTGAAGATGATATAAGAATAAAAGAACCGGTAAGAATGACTAAAGAATGGAATCAGGAATTAAAAAATAAAAATCAACGTTCTATGTGTGAATTAATAAATATACATGAAAATAATAACAACAAAAAAGATTATGGATACTTAAATTATAATAAAAATCCGGACTTAGAACATCATAGCAAACCTGTAAGATTTATATATTATCTTCTTTATGATAGACAAACATTTAAAAGAAGGATGAGAGAAAGTTTTAAATCTAATAAAATATTACTTTTTATTGGAAAAATAATTTACAAAATAGGTGCAAAATTTAAGAATATAATATATAATATAATTCACATTGCAAAAGGAGGAAAAAAATAGTGAAAGAAGAAGAATACGCTATAGAGGTACAAGATGTCTATAAAACATTTAATGTATATTTAGATAAAGCAAATAGTTTAAAAGAAAAAATGTTATTTTGGAAAAGAAATAGAAAAGAAGTAAGAGAAGTATTAAAAGGCATTAATTTAAATATCAAAAAAGGTGAAGCTGTTGCCCTAATTGGTGTAAATGGAAGTGGAAAATCAACATTACTTAAATTAATGACAAAAATTATTTATCCAAATAAAGGACAAATTGTCACAAATGGGAAATTAACATCATTACTAGAATTAGGAGCAGGTTTTCACCCAGACTTTTCTGGTAGAGAAAATATATATTTCAATGCTTCAATATTTGGATTAACCAAAAAACAAATAGATGATAGATTACAACAAATAATTGATTTTTCCGAATTGAAAGACTATATAGATAATCCAGTTAGGACATATTCTTCTGGAATGTATATGAGGCTTGCATTTGCCGTTGCAATAAATGTAGATGCAGACATTTTATTAGTAGATGAAATTTTATCTGTTGGAGACCAACATTTTCAAGAAAAATGTATAAATAAAATGAAAGAACTTAAAAAAGAAGGAAAAACAATGGTTTTTGTAACGCATGGTTTAGAGTCGGCAAAAGAATTATGTGACAGAGCAGTATGGATTAATAAAGGTGTTATAAGACTAGATGGAAACACAGATGAAGTAATAAAAAAATATATAGAAGAAACAGCATAGGAAAGGAGAAACAGATGAAATTTTTTAAAGCATTATATGATTATAGAGAATTATTAAAAACAAGTATAAGTAAAGATGTAAGAGGGAAATATAAAAATTCGGTATTAGGAATAGTGTGGTCATTTTTAAATCCATTATTGCAAATTGCAGTATATGCACTAGTATTTCCATTAATTATGAAAAGCAGTATACCAAATTATACAGTATTTATATGTTGTGGATTAATACCATGGACATTTTTTACAGCAGCAATTAATAGGACATCATTTACAATGATAGAAAATGGAAATATTATAAAAAAGGTGTTTTTTCCAAGAGAAATACTGCCATTGTCTGTAGTAACCAGTGAAGCTATAAACTTTATAATTTCAACACTTATAATTTTAGCATTTGTAATTGGATATGGCATGGGAATTAGTAAATTTATAATTTTTTACCCATTAGTTTTATTAGTGCAATACATACTTTTAGTTGGAATTTCTTTTATAATATCAAGTGTAACGGTATATTTTAGAGATTTACAACATTTTATAGGTATTGCTTTACAATTACTATTTTATGCAACACCAATAGTATATGTACCAGATGCTATACCACTAGAATTTCAATGGATTATAAAATATAATCCTATGACATACATAATAAATGCCTACAGAGATATTTTTTACTATCAACAAATGCCAAATATAATGTTTTTGGCAAGAATACTATTATTAGGAATAGTAATATGTGTGCTTGGATATTTCATATTTAGCAAATTACAAAGAAGATTTGCAGAAGAACTTTAAAATTAGGAGAAAATCAATGAAAGAATTTAATTTTAAGCTAGAGCCAGGAAGAAAAGTATATAATAACAGAGAATATGTGGAATCTTTTCCACTAATCTCTGTTATTGTGCCGTTCTATAATAATGAAAAATTTATAGAACAAACAATAAAATCAATACTAAACCAAACATTTCCGCATTACGAAATTTTAATAATAGATGATGGTTCAACAAATGAAATTGCATTAGAAAAATTAGAAGAAGTAAAAAAATTAGACAAAAGAATAAAAGTATTTCATAAGCAAAACGAAGGACTGGCAATGACTAGAGATTATGGAGCTAGTAAATCAGATGAGCGTGCTAAATATTTTATGTTTATTGATGATGATGACTTAATAGAGCCAATATTTTTAGAATGTGGATATTGGGCTTTAGAAACAAATAAAAAAGCTGCTTGGGCATATTCAGATTCGGTTGGATTTAGTTCTTTAGAATATACTTGGAACAAATATTTTAGTTCTGAGAAGATGAAAAAAGAAAATGATATAATATCTGCAGCCTTAGTTAGAAAAGAAGATTTTTTCCTAGTAAATGGATATAGTTTAAGAGAAAAGGCAGTAAATGAGGATTGGAATTTTTGGCTAAAATTATTGGCTAAAGAAAAATTTCCTGTACATATGAGTTTTTATGGAGAATGGTATCGAAGAAAAGAAAATGGAGAATTGCAAAGGTCGAGAGAAAACAAAAAAAGAAGCTTAGAAATAATAAATGAAACAGCAAAAGGTGTAACAAAAGAAATAAAAGCAAAGCAATATCCAAGTTACAACTATAATTATGAAATTTTAGAAGATAACCTAAAAGACATAAATATCCCAAAAAGAATAGACAAAAAAGATACAATAAATATACTATTTATAATTCCGTGGATGATTACAGGTGGAGCAGATTTATTTAATTTAAATCTAGTAAAAATGCTAGACAAAAAAAGATATGAAATAACAATATTGTCAACAGAACCAAATGAAAATGTATTAAGACAAGAATTAGAAGACAATGATAATGTGAGAGTATATGATTTAACGTCATTTTTAGACCAAAAGTATTGGGTAGCTTTTGTGAATTATATTATTCAAAAGGAAAATATAAATTTAATTTTCAATTCGAATAGTAAAACTGGATATTCAATGTTGCCATATATAAAATCAATGTACCCAGAGATACCTATTCTTGACTATGTACATATGGAAGAATGGTATAATAGAAATGGAGGATATTCGAGGTATTCTTCAATGTGTGAATCTGTAATAGATAAGACATTGGTATGTAATGGAAATAGCAAGAAGATACTAGAAGAACATTTTAAAAGAAATCCGAATGAAATACAAACTGTATATATTGGTGTAGATGAAGAAAAGTTTAATCCTGATAAATTTAATAAAGATGAATTGGAATTAAAATATTTAGGCAAAAAAAAGGATAAAAAAATAATATCATTTATATGTAGAATTTCAGAACAAAAAAGACCACTATTATTTTTACAAATAATTGAAAAACTAAAAGAAAAAAGACAAGATTTTAAAGTTTTAGTAGTAGGAGACGGAAATCTTTTAAATAAAATGAAAGAAAAAGCTAAAGAAATGAATCTTTTAGATGATATCTTATTTTTGGGTAAAATTAAAAATACTGGAGAAATATATAAAATAAGTGATATAACTGTAAACTGTTCATTAAAAGAAGGACTAGCACTAACATCATATGAGTCTTTAAGTATGAATGTACCTGTTGTTTCAAGTAATGTTGGAGGACAAAAAGAACTAATTTCCGAAGAGGTTGGAGAAATAGTAGAATTAATGCAAGATGAAAAAGATGTTTATTTAGAAAAATATGATTTAGAAGAAATAGAAAGTTATGTTAAATCAATAGATAAGGTTTTAAACAATTTAGACAAATATAAGGCTAATTGCAGAAAAAGAATTTGTAAAAATTTTACAATAGATAAAATGATTAAAACAATGAATAATATTTTTGAAGAGATTCATAAAAACCCTTCAAAGGAAAAAATACATAATGGTTATGGACTTTCAAATAATAAAAACATCACAAGAGAACTCATTACTGCAAATTTTAAAAGTGACGAAGAAGTATACAAATGGCAATGTGAAGAATATGAGAAAAAAGTATATGGTAATGTTTGTTCTAAAAAATATAACTATAAAAAAGAAATGTTAAAAGAAAAACTATGGAATAATGTACCTTTATGGAGGTTTATGATAAAATGTTATCATAAGATAAAATAGAGTAATAAAGATGGAAAGGAATGAATTTTATAATGAAAAAAATACTTGAAAAAAATATGCTTTTAATAAGTATTGCTATGTCTATATTGATTATGTGTGGATTGAAAATAGAATTTATAGCTAGTAGTAATTATTTAGGATTTACGTCAAGAGCAAATGATATAATGTATTTAATAGTTGATGTTGCAATTGCAATATTAATATATTATTGTGCAAAGATAAAAGAAAAAAAATTATATATAATATCAATAATAGTAGGAATTATTTTTTCTATATGTTATTATTTAGGGGACATACAAAATTCATACATATATACATATGTTCCAACTAGCAAAAAATTTTTATTATATTCAATAATAAAATTACTTACATATTTTGTTTTGTTTTCAAATTGTGTAATTATGTTATTTTGGAAAATTCCTAATATATTAAACAAATTCAACTGTAAAAAAGAGTGGAAATATTTTACAAATAATAAAAAATCACTATTTGTAATTGCACTTATATTCTTTTTATCATATGTTCCATTTTTCCTATATTATTATCCAGGAAATGTAAATACAGATAGTGTAGGAAGTTTATACCAAATAACAGGAATATCAAAATTTACGAATTTTCAACCAATATTATATACACTGTTATTAGGTGGACTTTGGAACATAGGAAAAGCTATCTTTGGAAGTTCTACTGCAGGAATAGCTGTTTATACTTTGTTCCAAATGATTTGTACAAGTATAACATTTTCATTTATTTTGTATTATATGGCTAAGAGACGTGTAGATTTAAAATGGAGAATTATAACATTTTTATTTCTAATTTTAAATCCTTTAAATGGGTGGTTTGTAGTTAGATGTGAAAAAGGAATTTTATTCCATTTAAGTTTAATATTAGTAACAATAGGAATAATGGATATTGTATATGAAAAAGAGAAGTTTTTTGAGAGAAAATGGAAAATTATTGGTTTAGCAATAATTACATTATTAATGGTATTTATTAGAAATAATGGAATATATGGAGTTATATTAACAATACCATTTTTAATTTTAGGATGCAAAAAGATATATAAGCAAATTATAGGACTATTTGGAGCAATAATAGTATGTATGTTAATTATTCAAGGACCAATATTTAAAGTACTAGAAATTAGTTACTCAAGTTCTGGTGAAGCACTATCGATTCCAATCCAACAATTTGCAAGAATAAGCAAGTATGCAGAAGATAGAATGTCAGAAAAAGACAAAGAAGTAGTCAATAGATATTTTAAAGTAAACCATGAACAATTGGCAAATGACTATATGCCTTGGAAATCAGATGCAACAAAATCAAATTTCTTATCAGAAGAATTTAGTAAAGATAAAAAAACATTTATTCTTCAATATTTTGAATTTGCAGTAAAGTTTCCAGTTCAAACAATTTCAGCACTTGTGCTTAATACAGGAAACAATTATAGTCCCAATTTTAAAATTTGGGGGATAATAAGAGATTATGGAACAGAAACACAAGATGCATATGAAACACTTTCAATTGGTGGCTCAGAAGTTATAGATAACTTTATCGAAAAATATCCATTAGAGGGTAAACCTATAGTTAATTTTAGTTATTTACAAAAACTAAATGATATAGTAATGAAAGGAAATATACCAATAATATCTAATATTTTTGATAATATAGGATTATATTTTTGGATAATGATATTATGTATAGCATATTGTATATACAAAAAACAATATCAAGATATAATTATGATGTTACCTATTTTAGGATTGTGGATAACAGCAATTGCAGCACCTATGGTTGATATTAGATATATTTATCCAATGTTTTTGGGAATACCAATATTTATGGGAATTATAGGAAAAAATTCAAAAGAAAATATTTAAAAATTGGCATCTATTTTAGGTGCCAATTTTTATCTGTTAAAAAAAGTTTTTTTATTATTTACAGATAAGAATTATTATGGTAATATAGGAAATAGAGAAGAATGAAAGGAGAAAAGAAAGAAAAATGAAAACATTAGTTATAATCCCAGCATATAATGAAGAAAAAAGTATAAAAAATACAATTGAAAACTTAAAAAAATCAAATCCTAATGTAGATTATGTTATTATAAATGACTGTTCTAAGGATTCAACAAAAAGAATTTGCCAAGAAAATCATTATAATGTGGTTAATTTACCTGTAAATTTAGGAATTGGAGGGGCAGTGCAGACAGGATACAAATTTGCATATGAAAATAATTATGATATTGCAGTACAAATGGATGCAGATGGTCAACATGATCCTAAATATTTAAATGACATGATAAAAGAAATTGAAGAAGGAAATGATTTAGTTATAGGTTCAAGATTTATAAAAAAAGAAGGATTTCAATCAACATGGATAAGAAGACTAGGAATTAATCTATATTCTAAATTAATAAAAATATTTACAAAAAAAGAGATAAAGGACACAACATCAGGATATAGAGCAGTAGGAAGAAAGATAATAAAAATGTTTAGTGAAAATTATCCAATAGATTATCCGGAACCAGAAACAGATGCACTAAT
>UMCY01001388.1_pt1 | contig 10959 bp, 17 predicted proteins | sample 1964351 | NCBI WGS metagenome assembly UMCY01 (sample SAMEA4835980, study PRJEB28245) | human gut metagenome | biome: gut microbiome; material: fecal sample | place: Denmark | collected 2008 | reverse complement strand
TTTCCTAAACTTTAGGTTTCCGAAATAGACATTTATTCCATTGACATTGGGTTATAAACAACAAATAGGAATATAGGTTATTCCATAAGGCTCTGTAGTTCAACGGATAGAACAAGAATTTCCTAAATTTTAGATAGGGGTTCGATTCCCCTCGGAGCTACCTGATGGCTCATCCTTGTAAAAAAAGGGTGAGCCTTTTTTCTTCATTTACCGCAAAAAAGACATATATTTGCTGTGAAAAGTTCTACAAATATTCTACAGAAACAAATATATGGCTACATTCAAAGCAGAAGTTTATGCTCACCAGAAAAAGGAAGATGGTACCTATAATATAAAGATAAGGGTTACTCATAACAAGAAAAAGAAATACCTGGCTACAGTTTGGTATGTTACTCAAAAGGATCTTACTCGCTCACTTAAGATAAAAAATCAAACATACATAGATTTGACGGATGGGCTGATTCGGAAATACAGATCAGCTTGTGATCGTGTTGGTGAGAGGCTTAAGGATATGACCATTGAGCAGGTGGTTGATCTTATAACAAATGATACACCAAGTAAATTTGAGCTTGACTTTGTAGCTTATACCTGGAAAGAGATAGAAAGAATGAGATCTACAGGGCACACTGGAAATGCCAACAGCTATGTGTGTGCTATCAATTCCCTGGTTAAGTTTGTCGGACGTGACAAGGTTATGATCTCTGAGATAACTGCAAAGTTCCTCCAGGATTGGGCTTCATGGATAGCAAGCCAGCCAAATGTAACAAGGGGGTATTCAACACATAACTACCTGAATAGGATGAGAGCTATCCACAACAGGGCAAAAAAAGAGTTCAATGATGAGGATGCTGGTATTATAAGGATCCCAAATTCTCCTTTCAACCATATTGATTTTCCGAAGCTGCCAGCAACCAGGAAAAGAGCTTTAACCGTTGAACAGATTAAAGCTATCGCTGATCTTGATTATACTACAATTCTGCAACCTGGAACCAACAGGTTTAACTTTGCAAGAGATATATTCCTGATCAGCTTTTGCCTTGTAGGAATGAATGGTGTTGATTTATTTAATTGTACCGATTATAAGAATGGCAGGATCACGTATCAGAGAACTAAAACAAAAGAACGCAGAATAGATAACGCTGAAATATCCATCAAAGTTGAACCAGAGATACAGCCTCTTATTGAGAAATACAGAGATCCATCAGGTGAAAGGGTGTTCAGGTTTTATAAGATGTATTCTAATATGGATACATTAAGTGCTGCCATTAACAAGGGATTGAAAAAGATTGGTGCATTGATAGGTGTTGACGATCTGGAGTTTTACGCAGCTCGTCATAGCTGGGCTACAATAGCAGCGAATGATGCAGGTGTTGACAAATATACTGTTCATACTGCATTAAACCATGTGGATGATTCTATGAGAGTAACAGACATATATATAAAGAAAAGCTGGGATCCTATAGACCAGGCAAACAGGAAAGTCCTGGATCTTCTTTCACTGGATCTGTCTAAGGTAGATGAGCCTGTTTTGCTTAAGCAAAAATAATGTTTGCCTAAGCAAATATATGTAACTAATTGAAAAACAAAGATAGATATATATCTATTTGCTTAAGCAAAATATTTAACCGTGATTTTACTAACTAAAATATGTATTTTGCTTAAGCAAAACTTTATAAATATCTGATAATCAGCATTAGGAATATTACAATTTGCTTAAGCAAAACTGTTTGCCTAAGCAAAAAACGTAATTGGCTGATAATCAGTGAAAATCTATCTTTGTTTTGCTTAAGCAAAAAAAACGACACTGTATAAATTTGCCTAAGCAAAAATTTATAATAGTCTGATAATCAAATATAGCATAGTTCTAATTTGCTTAAGCAAAATAATAAACACTATACTATATATATTATATATATTATAATAATGTTGTATATGTATAAAGATAGGGGGTGTAGGGGGAAAGAAAAAGCGATACCAAAAGGTACCGCTTTAGTTATTGTCAAACATCTTTCCAAATCCTGTAAGTAGCCATTTCGCACTCACTCCATATTCACGTACCATGGGCTGTAACCAGGAAACCTGAAACCAACCACGATCAAGATCTTTTCTTTGTGCTATAAAGTTTCTCCTGTCTATATCATACAGCCTACAATATGTGTTTACGCCTCTGATCTTTTTTGCTTCTATTATTGCATCCAAGGCTGAATAAAATCTTTCTATAATTTGTTTGCTCACATTTGTATTCATTAGTATAAATCACTTTCATTAACTGTGGCTTTGCTTCCATTGATATGTATGTTTTTAGACATGATCATTTTCCCTCTATTATCTTTTGCATATATATAGAAAATAGGATCATCTGTTTCAACAACACATGTTGATCCGACATCAACAGTTCCTACCTCTGTATATCCAGACAACTCACCATCTTCTGTTTGTCGGAACCAAACCTGTGTCTCATACCAGGATTTACCTGATAAATTAGTTATTGTAACAGTGTTATCCTCTTTTGAGCATCCTGATAAGAATGCAACCATCAATGCTGCTAATATAGTTTTTTTCATTGTTTTTCCTCCAGTTCGTTAATTCTCTTGATTAAGTCCTCCAGCACCTCTGTTTTTTCTCCTTTTATCCTGGATGCTGTTATGGCACAATACAACTCTTTTTTTACTTCTGTAGATTGATTTACCTGGTAATTTCCTGTAATGGCATCCCTATAGAGATCCATTACCATTGTGTAATACTTTTCCATGACTGTTATTTTACTGACATACATAATAGAACTCTGTACACTCCATAAACGTCACTCCAGGAAACATCAAATGGTGCAAAGATAGGATCTTTATTGATTGATAAACAGCGAACATATCCATCTTTTTCAGACGGAACCAATATCTTTATAACTGTTCCGTTGCAAGTGTCAAGTACATACACCTTACCCCACTCTATAAATGCCTTTTCATTTATACGTTTGATAAAGATCTGTGATCCGTTAGGATATTCTGGAGACATACTATCACCACTTACAGGCATAGCAAACTGAGCACCTTTTATCGGAGATACTACCTTTTCACAATCACTATCTTTTACTGATACAACAAAATCGTTAAGACTTCCACCTTGTGCTGCTATCGGCAAAAGGGGTACGAGCTTTGCAGTCGTTTCCTGGTTATCATCTTCTGGAGTTTCTAAAGTTACCTCATTATCTCCATTGATAAGCATTGAGCCAATACCAGCCTTAAGCCATGCTATGTTTAATTCTGGATAAACTTCTTTTATCTTATTTAGTGTGGTTTCACGTATGTTGTCACCGACCTTGTTTGCCCATCCGTTACTCATCCCTATAGATATTTCAAATTTCTGTTGTCCGAGCTTCTTGTATTTCAGAAACTCCAGTAATCTATCTTTTGTTTTGCTCATTTTTACCGAGTTTATTTCTAATTGAAAATCAAAGTGTTACATTTTTTGTGCAAAATATTCTGAAAATAACTCCGTAAATTCTTGTTTTATTAGAATTAAATTCTGTATATTTGCAACACGATAATAATAGTAATGGTGCAAATATAGCTAAAATATGTTTGCCGAACGTATTAAACCGAGTAAAAAATGAAAAAAAGTACATTCAGAAAAATTTATGACCGACTACCGAACCGAAAGGTTGAAGCACCAAAAGCTGACTTTGTTAGGAGGATGGCAGAAATCTGCAAGGTACACCCTACTACTGTTAGATGCTGGCTGGCAGGCACTCAAAAGCCTGATGCACTCAAAATCTCCATAATATCTAAAGAACTTGGAGTACCAGAAAACGAATTGTTTAACAACTAAAAATGCAACACCGATGAAATCAGAAACTTTAATGAATTTAGTACAAGGGGTAATATCATTTGCCTTTGGTATTATCGCTCTAATTGGAGCAATCTTTTTCTATGCCTGGTGGCACTTCTTTTCAGCTTTTTTTTGTTTGCTGCTTTCTTATGTATTCTATACAGATGATATGTATGGAACAGAGAGTGTTAGATCTTATTTCAAACGAATGAGGGGTAAGTAATATGGCTATAACTTTGGAACTATACGAAATAAAGAATATCTGTAAGGAAATGGCTGAACTTGGGGCTGCAAACTATGTAAAGCAGACTAAACCAGGTGAAGATCTAATTTCTCAACGTGAGGCATACAGAGTATTCCAGGAATGCAGAGTAAAAAGGTGGGTGTGTAATGGAACTATATCACCTATGAGATCTGGAAGTAGTAGTAGATCCAAAGTTCTCTATTCAATGGCAGATCTATTAGCTGCTGATAAATCAGAAAAAATCAATTCAATTATTAACAAGTAATATGAGAGAAATAAAACTGAAATCATTGATCCTTGTAAATTTCAAGGGCGTGAGAAACCTGGAAGTTGTATTCACTGATCAAAGGACTATAATTAGTGGAGATAATGGAACTGGAAAGACTACTATTTTTGATGCTTTCACATGGCTGTTATTTGGTAAGGATAGCACTGGAAGATCTGATAGTAATTTCAATATCAAAACTATTGATCCGTTGACAAAGAAACCTATTCTACACTTGGAACATTCTGTTACTGGTGTTATTAGTGTAGATGGAAAAGAAATGAAGTTACAGCGTAACTATGTTGAGAAATGGGTTAAGCCCAGGGGTACTACTGAGGAAACTCTAAAGAACCATGAGACTGAATTTTATCTCAACGATGTAAAGCTGGCAACAAAGAAAGAATATGAGAGTGAGGTAGCTGCTATTCTTACTGAGGATATTTTCAGAATGATAACAAATCCTTTCTACTTCATTTCATTAAAAGTAGATGCGCAAAAGGAACTTCTTTTTGATATGGCAGGTGGTATCTCTGATGATGAAGTAGCTGCTATAAAACCTGAATATATTGAGCTGTTGGCTCAGTTGTCTGGAAGAAGCCTTTCCCAGTTCTCAAAAGAAGTGGCAGCTAAGAAAAAGGCATGTAATGATGTTCTTGCTGTTATTCCATCACAAATTGATACAGCCAGGAGATTGATGCCAGAATCGGAAGATTGGGAAGCTCTTGAAATTGAACTGCAGAAAAAGAAACAGCGTTTGACTGAGATTGATAATCAGATAACTGATAAATCAAAAATCAATGAACAGGAAAATCAGCGTAAACTTGAAATCCAAAGAACTATCGGTGATAAAAGAATGTCACTTGTCAATCGCCAGAATGAAATAAGGGCATCTGCTGGGGCTGAAAGAAACGAGGTTATGATGAAATTGAAAGATCTGGAGTATAATCATAAGTCTGAAACAAGAGATCTTGAATTGAATCGTAGTTCTTTGTCAAACTGTGAATCAGAAATACAGAGAATAGAAGATACTTTGTCGGTGCTGAGAAATGAATACAGGAAAATCAATGCAGAAACAATACAATACCCAGAGGGTGCATTTGTTTGTCCTACATGTAAACGTCAGTTAGAGGTTGATGATATTGAAGCTAAGCAGAATGAGCTGCTTGCTAATTTCAATCAGAATAAGGCTAAAAGATTAAAAGAAAATAAGGACAAAGGTTTTTCACTGGTTGAATTGAAAAAGAAGAAAGAGGCTGAGCGTGATAGTATTATTTCTAAGATCAAGGAATCTGAGGATAGGATTGTATTGATTGAGAGGGAGATTGAAGTTCAGAAAGCAAATATGCCAGAAGTTCCTGATGTTGATGCAATGATTAAGAATGATCCTACATGTATCAGTTTGAATAATGAAATAGCAGATCTTAATAATCAGCTTAATATTGAATCTAAGCCTGTAGATGTTAGCGAACTTCGTTTTGCTAAATCATCATTGGATGATAATATCCAGGAGTTGTACAAGAGACTTGCTAAGCGTGATCAGATTGAACGAGCTAAAAAGGAAATTGAGGAACTGGAGGAAAAGAGAATCCAGAATAACCAGGCAAAAGCTGATCTTGAAAAATGGGAATTTACAGTAATGTCATTCCAAAAGGATAAGGATGCAAAGCTCATTGAAAAGATCAATAGTATGTTTGAAGTGGTTAGCTTCTCATTCGTTACAGAACAATTAAATGGAGGTGAAAAACTTACATGTGTTTGCACTGTAAACGGTACTCCTTATCCTGATGTTAACACTGCTGGTAAGGTTAATGCTGGTCTTGATATTATCAATGCAATATGTAAATATAAGGGCGTTTCTGCACCGATCTTTATTGATAACAGCGAATCTGTTAACAAGATTATTCCTACTATATCTCAGGTTATAAACCTGGTTGTGTCAAAAGATAAACTAACTGTAAACTAATAAGATATGACTACACAATCAACAGCAGTCCAGGTGACTGCAAATGGTGGGGCGGTTGCAAAACAGCCCAAAAAGGTAGATGTCCTGAAAGGTATTCTCAATGCAGAGAGTGTTCAGGCTCAGTTTAAGAATGCTTTGGGAAAGAACTCTGGAACATTTGTAGCTTCTGTTATAGATCTATATAATGGAGACAGCAACCTCCAGCTATGCGATCCTAAAACGGTTGTTACCGAGGCTCTGAAAGCAGCGGTATTACATTTGCCAATTAACAAGGCTCTTGGGTATGCCTATATCATTCCATATAACTTATCAGTCAAAAGGATTGATCAGAATGGGAATGCTGTTATAAATCCGAATACAGGAAAGCCTGTTTATGATAAGGTGATGGTGCCAACATTTCAGATGGGGTACAAAGGTTATATCCAGCTTGCTATGCGTACTGGTCAATACAGAACACTGAATGCTGATGCTGTATATGAGGGAGAATTAAGAAAGGTTAGTAAACTGACTGGTGAAATAGCTTTTGATGGCGAACAAAAGTCTGATAAAGTGGTTGGTTACTTCTGCTATTTTGAGCTTCTCAACGGCTTTTCTAAGACTTTGTACATGACAGTAGAACAGATGGCAGCACACGCTAAGAAGTACTCTAAAGGGTTAAAACGAGATACTACAGTAGAAAGCCTAATAGCACTTGCAAGTGCGCCTGTGATGCCAGACAGTAATACTGTAGGATGGATGGGTAACTTTCACGGTATGGCAATTAAGACTGTTATCCGAATTTTACTAAGTAAATACGGTTATTTGTCTATCGAAATGCAGAATGCTATTGCTAATGATTTTGCTGGTGAAAACTATGATGATAATGTTCTACGGGTAGATGATCAGCCTGTTAAGGTTATAGATGCTGAATCAGTAGCTTATGAGGACGTATCTCATTCAAATGTTGCTCCAGCTAATAATGATGATGATCCAGGATATTGATTATGGAATTGAAAGTGTTAGGTAGCTCATCCAGTGGTAATTGTTACATTCTTGACAATGGGAACGAGGCTTTAATCATTGAAGCTGGAATACGTTTTGCCGAAGTGAAAAAAGCCCTTGATTTCAATATCAGGAAAGTGGTGGGCTGCCTTATCACTCACCAGCATAACGATCATGCCAAATTCATAAAATCAATGGTTGATAATGGCTTCTATACGCTGGCTTTACCAGAGGTATGGACTGCAAAAGGAATATACAGCGAAACACGTTCTATTCCTGTTGTTCCTGGCAAAGGGTATAAACTTGGAAACTTCAAAATATTGCCATTTGAGGCAAACCATGATGTACCCTGTGTAGGCTATCATATAGATCATCCTGATTGTGGAAAGATCCTATTTCTTACTGATAGCTGTAGATGTGATTATATGTTTGGCGGTTTATCGCATGTTCTGATTGAGTGTAATTATTCTATGGTGAAGCTGATGGATGCTATTAACGCTGGCAGAACTTTGAAATCACAAAAAGATCGCTTAATGGTATCTCACATGGAGCTTAATACGTGTAAAAATTACCTGAGTGAATGTGATCTATCATCCTGTATGAATATTGTCTTACTTCACATGTCGGATAACAACTCTGATGAAAGGCTATTTGTATCGGAAATTGAAAGATTAACAGGAAAAGTAGTGTATGCTGCTAACCCAGGTCTTGTAATCAATATAAACAGGATTTGATATGTCTAAGGTTCTGGTAGAAAAAAAGAATGGGCTGTTCGATCTTAAGCCACTTTATAACTGGTTCTGCTCTGTTTGTGATGGAATATATCGGGTGGAAGTTAAGAAAGTCCGTAAGCCTCGTTCTAATGATCAAAATGGATGGCTTTGGGGGTGTATATATCCTATGCTGCTTGAAGCCCTACTGGATGCTGGTTGGGAGTTTGTCTCCGTGGAACAGGTGCATGAATTTTTCAAGTCACAAATGACAGCAGACAAGGTTGTAAACAAGCATACTGGTGAGATTATTGAGTTTCCTGGATCTACTGCAACAATGGACACAGTAACATTCTCAACGTATTGCGAAAAACTAAGAGAGTATGCCAGGGAATACCTTTCCATAGAAATACCTGATCCTGATCGCTACTGGAAAACAAATGAAAAGAATACCAAATGCTGTAGTATCGGAATTGATAAGATTGATTCCTGTATTGATTGATAACATTCCACCTAACCATAATACCAGGGTAGGGAATGCAATAAGAATATCAAAGAAATTAGTAACCAAATTAAAAAAATTGAAAGATGAGTAAAGTAATTGAAGTAACAGAGAAAGATGTTAAGGCTGCTTTCCAGGCTGCTAAAACTGAGGAAATGAAAGAAGTTCTTGCTGCTTTGTTCTGCAAGCGTGAAACTCCTACTGTAGATAATTATAAGACTATCAAGTCTTATGAGGATGCTTGTGAGGCTCTTGGGGTGTCTCCTATTCAACCAGAAAAAATGAACGTATCAAAGCATATTGTAGCATTGATAAAGCTGGAAACCATCAGTAAGGCTTTGTGGGGTAAGGATTTTGATCCTAAGCCAGATCCAAAAGGAGAAGAATGCTTTTGGTACCCGTACTTTGCGCTATACACTCAGGATGAGATTGAAAGACTTAATGAAGCTCAAAGGGGTGCCCTCCTGTCTGCTTCTGCGCTTTATGGTACGTCTGCGGGGTTCGGTTGTCTGTCTACGAATAGTCGCTCCTCGAGTGCGTATGCGTACTTTGGGTTCCGCTTGTGCCAGGAAACAGAAGAAAAGGCTCAGTATTTCGGTACTCAGTTTATAGAATTGTGGGCTGAATATTTGTCTTATAACTTTACAACTGGAGAAAGGATCAAGTAATATGGAACATGTATTTTACTTACTGGTGTCCTTTTTCCTGGCGTTTGAGATTCTATCTCTGTTTGCTGTAAAGAAGATACACGCATCTGTGAATAAATACAGAGACCTTTCTAATGTACAGGATATGAGTGCAACTTTCGCTACCTATGTTGTAGTAAATGTGATTTATTTCCTTGCATGTATTGTTGGCTTAATGAGTTCTCAATGGGTATGTTTCATTTTGATTCTGATTTTAAGCCTATTCTCAAAACGTCATATAGTATGGCGTATCATTGACTGTTTAATAAGCATTATGATTTTGTTATTTGTCATTCTCAACAAATACCATTTTCATATAGATTTTAATTTACAAATAATTAAACTTATTGTAGGATGAAAGACATTATGTTAGCAGACACTCCTATCGAACAGCGAGAACAGATCTTGCGTGATAGTTGTGATCAGATTGTAGAGAAAAGTTATACCAGGAAATTTGACCAACAGGAAATCAATGAGAGGCGTGCATCATTGGCGAATGTATCAATTCAAATAGCAGATCTTGAACAGGAACTTGCTGAAATCAGAGCTGACTACAAAGGACGTATTAAGCCACTGCAAGAAAGGATAGTGAAGTTACGTGAGGAACTTAAGGCTGGAGGTGAATGGGTTAAGGGAGACTGTTTCAAATTTGTATTTGAAGATGAGGGTATGGTTGGATTCTATTCTCCTATCGGCTATTTAGTTGATTCACGTGCAATGTCACAGGAAGAAAGGCAAAGGAATGTATTCAGGATGATCCGTGAAACTTCTGTTGAAAAGACAGGGACAGATAACTAATTATTAACACTAAAATTTTATTCAAAATGGAAGAATTGAAAGAAAAAGGTTTGACAGTAAACATTGAACACTACACAGGTGAAAAACCTATTCAGATTGAGTTTAGAACAGGAGAAGCTGCTAAGGCTGTAGAAAGTCTGCCGACTAAGGCTCCTATCAAAACAAACATTTCAGGTGTTATTTCAACTCCTTTCGATTGGCTGGAAAAGAGAATTGATACCATTGATCAGAAACGTGCTACACTGGTGGTTAACCGTGAAAAGATGGAAATCACTCTTACAGTGAATGAAGATGATGAGTATTCAAGAGGCATTATCAAGGGTACTGTTGAATTTTCTGATGTGTTTGAGAAGTTCGGAATTAACAATGCTGAAAGTGGCTGGGTTCCGTCAAAACTGGGGCAATTCCTGAGATTGAACAGAGGTGTATTTGAGGACAAGGAAAAGTGCATGGTTCTCGTTTCTACCCTTAAGAACTTTACGGCAAAAGCAAAAACTGAGATCCAGAAACAGCGTGATCCGTCTGGCTCCATGGCTGAGGTGTACCGTAGCCAGGTAGAAAGCAATCTGCCAAAATCATTCACTGTGAATATTCCTATTTTCAAGGGAACATCTAAGACAAATATTGAAGTAGAATTTGATCACTACCTGAGCAATGGAGAAGTTCTTCTACAGCTCGTTTCTCCAGGCGCAAATGAGCTTTGTGAGGAATACAGAGACAGATGTTTGGATGATGTGATTGAAAAGATCCGTAAGATCGCTACAGATATACCTGTTTTGGAAGTATAAGCATTAACAGCGTGGGTGTGGGCTTTTGCTCACCCCACTTATAAAAACTCTAATATGGCGAAAAAAACAGCTATTCCAAGTATGCCTTTCAATACTTCTATCTGGCTTAAGGATCCAGTAGTAAGATCCCTGGCTCCATGTGTTAGAGGTATGTGGATAGATATGTTGTGCTATATGTGGGAGAGCGCAGAACGTGG
>UMCY01042962.1_pt1 | contig 10967 bp, 11 predicted proteins | sample 1964351 | NCBI WGS metagenome assembly UMCY01 (sample SAMEA4835980, study PRJEB28245) | human gut metagenome | biome: gut microbiome; material: fecal sample | place: Denmark | collected 2008 | reverse complement strand
TTATAATATATATAATAATAAACAAAGAACTAAAAGAAAATAGAGAAAGTTTAGGAAAAATAAAAGATATAATAATAATATCTGGAGTAATATTAGTAATATTTGGAATAGATTTATTAACAACCAATATAACATATGATTTTGTAAAGGCAGTAATTGGAGTAACTACAGACCAAGAATCATTAACAAGGATGTATTCGCTTTTCTTATATAGTAATACATTTGCAATAAGTACAGCAGTAGCATACATAATAAGTATAGAACAAGTATTAAATAAAAAAGGTAAAATATATTCAGGAATATCAACCCTATTGTTATCGGGAATAATCTTAAGTCAATCAAGGACAACAATATTAATATTAGCACTAATAATAGTTATGTATTTATTAATAATATCAAAAGAAGAAAAATATGTTTTATTAAAATTGATAATTACAAATATAGTATGTGGATTAATATATGCAACAGCGTTTACTTATTTAAAAAGGACAGGCTATATAAATTGTATATGGCTTATAACATTTATGATTTCTATAATATCATCATTGATTTATAATAAAATAGGTTCAAATGGAAAAATAGATAAAATATTCAAAATAAGATATTTAATAATGATATTTGTAACAAGCATAATTATAGTTTTTATACTATCAATGTTCAAAAGTGAATTAATATTATTTAATAATTATAATTCTCAGACCAAAATAACAAAAAATATATATGATGTAAAAGAAAATAATCAATATAAAATAGAATTAGAAATTGAGGCAAAATCAGATACACTAAAAGATAATTATACAATAGAATTTATACAACGAAATAATTATTCAGATAATTTAGGAGAGGAAAAAATAGAAGTAAATAATTATAGTGGAATAAAAGAATTTGATATAAATGCAGTTGAAGGTATAAAATGGATTGAATTTTCTGTTTCTGCCAAAGAAACAGGAAATGGAAAAGAATTAAAAATAAAAAGTTTAAAAGTAAATGGAAAAGATTTTACATTAAATTATAAGTTTTTGCCAACAGATATAATTGCACAATTAAAATATATAAATCTATCTCAAAGAAGCATTCAAGAAAGAAAAATATTCATTATAGATGGATTAAAAATATTAAAAAAATATGTTTTTTGGGGAATAGGTGGAGATGGATATAAATATGCAGTACAAGATGTTCAAACATATTATTATGGTGTTTCTCAGATGCATTGTTATATATTACAAATAGCAATAGAATTTGGAATATTGGGTCTGTTTGTATTTGGCTATTTAATAATATTAACAGTAAAAAATATAATATCAATTATTAAAAATAGAGAAAAGGAAAAAAATGGTATAGTGTTTGCATTTATTGCACTTTTTTTACATTCTTTTGTTGACTTTGATATGACGTTTTTTTATAGTATGATAATATTTTATGCATTGATGGCTATAATAAATTTCAATGAAAATAATTATACCAAATTAAGATTTAACAATATTATAGAAATAATAATATTAATAGCAGTATCAATATGCACAATATTTAATACAAGTGAACTGTATGTAAAAAGTACAAAAGATAATACTTTGAAGAAAACAAGAACATATGAGCAAAAAACTAAAATTGAAAAAGAATATATGTATCTAGTACCATATTCAATTAAATATAAAATTGATAGAATAGAATATATAAAATTATATGGGGAGGTAAAAGAAAAAGAATTATCAGAGGAAGAAAAAGAAAATATGAGAAAAGAATTGGTTCAATTACTGAAAACAAGTATTATTTTTGAAAAAAATAACTCTAGTATAATTGGTGAATGTATTCAAATAATTGAAAATTCTAACTGTGATATGAATAGAGAAATGGCATATAGAAAGATAGAAGAAATGTTAAGAAAACATAGATATAATGCAAGTCAAATATTAAGTGACTATATAAATTTAAAAAAATTAAATGATAGGAAACTACAGGACATTATAGATAGAAACATAGAAAATTCTATAGAAAAGCTACAGGATTATAATAGATGTAGGATAACAAAACAGCAATCTGAGGAAATGATAAAGAAAATAAAATCAGAAGAAGGTATGGAGGGAGAGTTTTGATTAATTTTTCAGTTTTAATTCCGGTATATTATAAAGAAAGAGCGGAATATTTTAAGCAGACATTAGAAAGTGTAATAAATCAAACAGTTATACCATCAGAAATAGTAATAGTAAAAGATGGAAAGTTAACAGAAGCGTTAGAAAATGTAATAGAAGAATTTATAAATAATACTAAAATAAAAATTAAAATAATCCCTTTAATAGAAAATGTAGGAGCCGGTAAGGCATTGGCAATAGGAATAAAAGAATGTAGCTATGAATATATAGCGAGAATAGATAGTGATGATATAGCTGTAAATAATAGATTTGAATTACAAACAACATTTTTAGAAGAAAATCCAGAGTTCGATATAATAAGTGGATATATAGAAGAATTTAACGAAAAATCACTCCAAAAAACTTATATAAGAAAAGTTCCAGTAACAGACAGTGAAATAAAAAAATACATTAAATATAGGTCACCATTAAATCATTCGGCAGCAATGTATAAAAAAGAATCTATTTTAAAAATAGGAAATTATGGCAATCTGAGAAAGATGGAAGATTATGATTTATGGATAAGAGCAGTGAAAAATAATTTAAAGTTATACAATATACCAGAAATATTATTAAAGGTAAGAGTAGAAAATAATACATACAAGAAGAGAGGAGGATTGAAGTATATAAAAATAATTGTATATATTCAAAATAGATTAAAAGCAAATGGCATAATATCGACAAAAGAGCAAATTAAAAATACTATATTTAGAAGTCTTGTTGCTATTATGCCTTATGGATTAAGAAAATATGTGTACTTAAAATTTTTAAGAAAGGAAACTACTTATGGAACAAAAAATAACAGTAATAATGAGTGTATACAATGAGAAAAATGAATATTTAAAAATGTCTATTGAAAGTATATTGAACCAGACATATAAAAATTTTAAGTTTATAATAGTTGATGATCGGAACTAATAAAAATAACAAGGAGATTATAAGAGATTTTCAAAAAAAAGATAATAGAATAAAGGTAATAGAAAATAAAGTAAATATTGGTCTTATACAATCATTAAATAAAACAATAGAAAGAGTAAATACAAAATATATTGCAAGAATGGATTCAGATGATATATCTGATATAAGAAGATTAGAGAAAGAAATTAAATTCATTGAAAACAATAATCAATATGTTTTAGTTGGCAGTAGAGCAAATTATATAAATGAAAAAGGGATATACAAAACAAGCCATTTTTTTGGTGAAGTAAAACAGGACATGCTTATTAAATTTTGCGTATTTTTTCATCCAAGTTTATTAATAAAAACAGAAATATTAAAGAAGATAGGTGGATATGATAATTATATAAGAAATGAAGATTATGCTTTATATTTAAAATTATATTATATGGGATATAAAGGGTATGTTTTGGAAGATGTTTTGTTAAATTATAGGCAAAATATCGAATCTTTTAGGAGAAAAAAATATTGCGATAGAGTGGTAGAGTTCAAATTAAGAAAAAAATATTTAAAACTCTTAAATATAAAATACCCAAAAAGAGTTTTATATACTGTAAAACCATTAATAGTTGGATGTATACCAAATAAAATTATGTATTTATACAAAAAGATAAAAAAGGAGAAAAAATGAAAACAATTAAAATTAATTTTATTGATTTTTGGGATATAAACAAAGAAAATAATGTAATAACAAATATATTAAAACAAAGATATAATGTTGAAATATCTGATAATCCTGATTATATTTTTTGTTCGGTTTTTGGATATCATCATTTTAAATATAATGATGCAATAAAAATATTGGTATTGGGTGAAAATCTAGCACCTGATTTTAATTTATATGATTATGCAATAGGATTTTATAATATAAAATTTGATGATAGATATTTGAAATACAATATATTATTAGAAGAGGAAATATATAATTTGATAAAAAGTAGAAAAACAGTTGTTGACATTGGAAATAAAGGATTTTGCGCTTTTGTATATAGGAAAAATGTGTGTAATTCCATGAGGGAAAATTTATTTAATAAATTAAACGAATATAAGAAGGTGGACAGTGGAGGCTTTTTTCTAAATAATATTGGGGGTAAGATAGGAAATAGTAAAATAGATAAGATAAATTTTCAAAAAAAATATAAATTCGTTATAGCATGTGAAAATCAACAGTTTCCGGAATATAATACAGAAAAAATACTTGATGCTTTTGCTTCAAATGCGATTCCTATATATTGGGGTGACCCTAAAATAAATGAAATATATAATGAAAAGTCATTCATTAATTGCAATAAATTTGAAAATTTAGATGAAGTTTTAACAGAAGTTAAGAAAATTGATAATGATGATGAAAAATATATAGAAATGTTAAATGAGCCCATATTTAAAGATGAAGAGCATTTTAATAAGCAACAAAAAAGATTGAAGGATTTTCTATATAATATTTTTGATAAAGATAAACCTGATGCCAAAAAGGTAGAATTTAATAAAAATTATTATTCTTACAAAGTTTATATAAAATATTTTATTATAAATTGGTTTTATAATGTACATTTAAAATTATTAATGGTGAAGAAAAAAATAAAGATGAAAAGGAGAATTTAGATGTGAAAAAGATTTTTGATTATATAATAATAACAGTTGCAAATCAGTTTCAAAAAAAGATTTTAGAAAGTAAATTAATGGAAATAAAAAAAGAGCTATCTTGTGATACAGAATATATAATAACAATAGAAAAAGAAAAACTAGGTTCAGGTGGAGCTTTATTGAAAATTATAAATCAAGTAGAAACAAATAAAAAGAAGATTTTATTAATAAATTCCGCAGGAAAAAGTACAAGAATGCCAATATATGCTGATAAAGGAAAAATATTTATACCAACATTTTCTGGTAATAATAAAATACTATTAGATGAAATATTTGAAGAAGTAATGCCAATTGGAGAAAGAATGGAACCTGGTATTTTGATTGTGTCAGGTGATTGTACAACAATTTATAAAAAAATAAATCAAAAAGTATTTAAAGAAAATACTGCATTTTCTGTTTTAACAGATGCAGTACAAGGTGAAAGACATGGTGTATTTGTTACACAAAATGGAAAATTAAAAGAATCATTGCAAAAAGAAAGCATAGAGGTATTGAAAGAAAAGAATGCAGTAAATAAAGAGGGCAAAGTCAACATAGATACAGGAATTATTTATTATAATGAAGATACTGTTGAAAGTTTAAAGAAAATAGAGCCAAATAATGTAATGATAAATTTATATACAGATTTAATTTATCCACTTTGTTTAAAAGCGGATTTTAATGAGTATTTGTGTCAAAAATCTGAAACAGAAATAACGAAAGAACTAATACATATAAGAAAAGAGATATGGAATTTAATCAAAAATAAGGCTATAGAAATTGAAAATCTTGAAAATGGAAGATTTATACATTATGGTACAACGCAGGAATTTTTAAAAATAGCATTTGAAAGAAATAATAATGAAAATATTGTAATAAATTCTGTAGTTGAAGGAAAATTGACAACTAAATGTTATATAGAGAATAGCATAATTTCCTCAAAATCTAAAATTGGAAAGAATAGTGTTGTTATTGATAGTGTGATTGATTGCAATGTTCCAGAGAATGTGCTTGTAAAAACATTAGAGATTTCTGGAAAATATTATACAATTGTATGTGATTTAAATGATAGTAACAGATGCATTTTTGATGAAAAAACACATCTGTTATATAATGAAAAAGATATAGCAAGTAAAAAATCCATAGAGTCATATTAGAGTGGTAAAGGACTTGTTAAAATATAATATTAAAATCATAAATTTCTATATTAGAATCCTTAAATTTTGAATTAAAGATTTTAATAATATACTCTTTGTTAGTACAATCATTTAGTAGAATAGTAAGAAAACCCCCATTACCAGCACCAGATAACATATAACCATCGGAATATTCAGAAAAGAAATTTAAAATGCTATCAATGGTATTATTACTAAAATTTTTGTTTAAAGATATATTTAAATTAAAACTTTTTATCATATTTTGTGAAAAGGTCTTTAAATCTCCATCAAGAAGATTTTTTTTCATATCAAGTGCGGTTAAGCCAATATCTTTAAGAGTTAAGATTGTATTTGTGTCATTATTCATGTAGTTTCCCATAATTGTAGCAAGAAGATTTTTGGCAACGCGGGTTTTTCCTGTATAGATAAATATAACTCTATCTTGTAATTTTTGCTGAGTTTTGAAATCTATATGTATAGGTTCACAGTTAATCAAAGGTAATAATCCAGGAGAAAAATGTATTAACCTAAATCCATTATAACATGAACCAATTGCATCTTGATATCCACCACCGGTATTCAAGATTTGTTCTGCACAAGTGGTTATATGGAATAGTTCAATGTCTGTAAAATCTTTATTACAAAACATAAAGATTGCTTTTATACAAGAATAAAGCAAAATACTGCTAGTTCCAAGTCCGAGAGCCAATAGGAATATTTACTACATTTGTACTTAGTTTAAAACCAGAGTTTTTATTTAAGAACATTTGTAAATTAAAGTTAATATCAAAAGGAATAAGTCCTGAGGCTATAAGTGCAGATTTATGTAATGCAAATGGAATAGATGGAGATTGACAATCTAATAAGTCAGACATGTTTGTGATTTCAATTTCTGAATAATTATCAGATAATATGATTTTGGGAAAGTCAATTTTTTCGATTTTAGCATTAACAGGAAATGTATTTTTATATGAAATTGGCACGTTTAGTGTAAAACCGGGTACTTCATTACAGTAAGGTGGGGTGTCATTCCAGCCAGCAGAGAAGTTTGCTCTAAGAGGGGAAGATACATTTATAACTTTTTTAAAACTGTCAATCTTTAATGGTTTTATTAATTTGATATATTGATTTCTTAAAGTATTAAATGTCATTTGAATTCTCCTTTATTAAATATTACTAAAATTCTATCATAGTTGAGAACAAAAGACAAGTATATTTCAATATCTTTCTACAATTCATAATAAAATGTGAAGTTATAAAACCTCACTCCCAACATAAACATTAATAAAGAAAAAATATCCTAAAACACTATACAAAAAAAAATTTTTGATATATAATAAGCAAGTAAAATTGGAAATAATTATTTTCTTTTACAAAAAATATCCTTGAAAGGAAGATAAAAACATGAATTTAAAAAATATTTTAGATGGAATCGACGGCTTAAAAGCCAAAGGAGAATTGGATTTAGAAATCGAAGGAATTGAAAGCAATTCAAAAAAAATAGAGAAAGGATTTTTATTTGTAGCAATAAAAGGATTCACAGTAGATGGGCATGAATTTATTAACAGTGCCATAGAAAACGGAGCAATAGCAGTAGTAGTAGACGAAACATGTGACCTAAAAACGCTAAAAATACCATCAAAAGTAACACTAATAGTAAGCAAAGACACAAGAGAATTTTTAGCCATTAGCTCTGCAAACTTTTATGGAAATCCATCACAAAAATTCAAACTAATAGGAATAACAGGAACAAAAGGAAAAACAACAACAACATTCATGATAAAAGAAATCCTTGAAAAAGCAGGAAAAAAAGTAGGTCTAATAGGAACAATAGCAACATATATAAATGGTAAGAAAATAGCAGACTCAGATAGAACAACACCAGAAAGTTTAGAACTCCAAAGAACATTTGCAAACATGGTAAAAGAAGGAGTGGAATATGTAGTAATGGAAGTATCATCACAAAGTTTAAAACTACATAGAGTTGATGGATGTCACTTCGATTTAGTAGCATTCACAAACTTCTCAGAAGACCATATAAGTGCACATGAACATCCAGATATGGAAGACTATTTACAATCAAAATTAAAATTATTCCATATGTGTAAAACAGGATTTGTAAACATAGACGATTTACAGGGAAACAAAATTCCAGCAATGTTTCCAGATAATGATATAACAGGATACGGAATAGACAATTTCGGAAACTTCCTAGCAAAAGATATAACAATAACAAATTCATATGTTGATTTTAAAGCAAAAATAACAGACAGAAATGAAAGAGTAAAAGTTGACATCCCAGGAAGATTTACAGTATATAATGCATTATGTGCAATATGTGTTTGTAGAAAACTAGGAATTGAAAGTACAGTAATGAAAGAGGCATTGGAAAAAATCAAAGTACCAGGAAGGTCAGAAATGGTAGAAAATAAGCTTGAAATACCAATAATGATAGATTATGCACATTCACCAGAAAGTCTACAAAACATACTTCAAGCAGTAAAATCATATACAAAAGGAAGAGTAATTTCAGTATTTGGTTGTGGAGGAGATAGAGATACAAGAAAACGTCCAATAATGGGAGAAATTTCGGGGAAAATAGCAGATTATACAATAATAACATCAGATAACCCACGTACAGAAAATCCAGAAACAATAGTGGCTGAAATTGAAGAAGGAATTAAAAAGACAAAAGGAAAATATGAAGTAGTAGTTGATAGAATAGAGGCAATAACAAAAGCAATAAAAATGGCTAATAAAACCGATATAATAGTTTTAGCAGGAAAAGGACACGAACCATATCAAGAAATAAATGGAGTTAAACATCCTTTTGATGAAAGAATTATAGTTAATGATATAATTAGCAAAATAAAAAAGAAAGGCAAGAAATAAAATGAATTTTCAAACAACAATACTTTTAATAAGTTTTGCAGTTGCAGTAGTATTAGCATTAATTATTATACCAATATTGAAAAAAATAAAAGTAGGACAAATCGAAAGAGAAGATGGACCAAAATCACATCTTAAAAAACAAGGTACACCAACAATGGGTGGCATAATATTTATGTTGTCTATTGGAATATGTACCATAGGAAGTTACATATACTTAAACAGAATAGGAAAAGTTGAAATAGCCAATAAACTTATACCAATGCTATGTCTAACAATAGGCTTTGGAATTGTAGGGTTTGTAGATGATTTCAAAAAATTAGTGTTACATAATACAAAAGGCTTAAAACCAAGTTATAAAATGCTTGGATTACTTATAATATCAGTGTTATACGTATTATTTATATTACGATTTGCAGGTCATGGAACAGAAATATTTATACCAATAATAAAAACAGAAATAACATTGCCATCATTTTTATATATTCCATTTGCAATTTTGGTAATACTTGCAACAACAAATGCTATAAACTTAACTGATGGAGTAGATGGTTTATCATCTAGTGTATGTGCAATTATAATAACATGTTTAACAGTAATTGCGATGTTAAGAGAAGTAGGAGAAGTAGCAATTTTAGGTAGCATAGCAATAGGAAGTATTTTGGGATTTTTAATGTTTAACCTAAATCCTGCAAAAATAATGATGGGAGATACAGGTTCATTATTTTTAGGTGGATTGATTTCATGTTTAGCATTATATCTAAAACTACCATTACTTTTAATAGTAATAGCATTGATACCTATACTTGAGACCTTATCTGTAATACTTCAAGTATATTATTATAAAAAAACAGGGAATAGGATATTCAAAATGGCACCATTACATCATCATTTTGAATTATCTGGATGGAATGAAAATAAAGTAGTTAGAGTATTTTCAGTTATTACACTTTTAATGTGTATAATTGGAATATTGATTGTGTGATCTTTTTGAAATAGGGACGGTTCCTTTTTCAAAAAAGAACCGTCCCCATTTCAAAAAAAGAAAGGAGAGTAAAAAATGGCGAAGAAAAAGACCAAGAAATTTTCTAGTTTCCTAGAAAATCCAATAGATTATACACTATTAATAACAGTATTATTATTATTAACAATAGGTCTAATAATGGTACTATCAGCAAGCTCTCCAACATCTTTATCAGAAAGTGGAAAAAGCTACAAGTATTTTGTAAAACAAGCTGCATTTGCAGGTTTGGGATTATGTGCCATGGCAATGATATCAAAGATAGACTATAGATTTTACAAAAAATTTTATAAAATAGCATACATAATATCAATTATTTTATTAGTATTAGTTTTGGTTATAGGAAAAACAGTTAATGGAGCCAAAAGATGGATAAGAATAACAGAAACGCTTTCATTCCAGCCGTCCGAACTTGTTAAATTTTGTATGATAATTTTTTATGCAGGGATTCTAACAAGAGATAGAGAGGAACTAAAGTTTTTTATAAAAGGATGGCTTAAACATTTGGCATGGATAGCACCAATAATTTTACTAATAATGTTAGAACCACACATGAGTGCATCAATGGTTATTATTGGAATTGTTGGAATAATGATGGTAATCGCAGGATGTAAAATGTGGCAAATGGTAGTTCCTGGGTGTGCAGTTGGAGTGCCTGCATTGATTGCATTAATTATATTTGAACCATATAGATTAAAAAGAGTTACAACATTTTTAAATCCATGGAGCGATGCAAAGGGAGATGGATGGCAAGTAATACAGAGTTTATATGCAATAGGTTCACGGGGGATTATTTGGAACTGGTTTAGGTCAAAGTAAACAAAAGTATTTATATTTGCCAGAGCCACAAAATGATTTTATTTTCTCAGTTTTAGCTGAAGAAATGGGATTTATAGGTTGTGCTTTTGTAATAATATTGTTTGCCATTTTTATTTGGCGTGGTATTTTAATTGCGATGAAAGCACCGGATATGTTCGGTAGTTTAGTAGCTACGGGAATTACGGCACTTGTTGGAATACAAGTTATAATAAATATAGCGGTTGTAACATCATCAATGCCAGCAACAGGTATGCCATTACCATTTTTTAGTTATGGAGGAACGGCTTTGTTTATTATGCTTTGTCAGATGGGAGTTTTGCTCAATATTTCGAGAGCATGTAGAAAAACATAGAGAGGGGAAAAGATATTGTA
>UMCY01043628.1_pt1 | contig 11035 bp, 6 predicted proteins | sample 1964351 | NCBI WGS metagenome assembly UMCY01 (sample SAMEA4835980, study PRJEB28245) | human gut metagenome | biome: gut microbiome; material: fecal sample | place: Denmark | collected 2008 | reverse complement strand
ATTCTTTAGAAACTTCGGCAGCCATCTTCAGGAAGTTTTCCAATTCTTCGTCATCGTAGCAAACATTCATAGCAGCTCCCGAAAGAACGTAAGAAGGACGAACCAATACCGGATAGCCTACTTTTTCTACGAATCCTTTCACCTCTTCGAGACTGGTAAGTTCCATCCATGCCGGCTGGTCGATACCTAGTTGGTCGAGCATAGCGGAGAACTTGTTACGGTTTTCAGCACGGTCGATAGAGATCGGAGAAGTACCCAATACAGGAACCGACTGGCGGTAAAGTTTCATAGCCAGGTTGTTCGGAATCTGTCCACCTACAGAGACAATCACACCGCGAGGTTGTTCCAGATCGATTACGTCGAGTACACGTTCGAACGAAAGTTCGTCGAAGTACAGACGGTCGCACATATCATAGTCAGTAGAAACCGTTTCAGGGTTGTAGTTGATCATGATTGACTTGTAACCCAATTTGCGGGCTGTCTGAACGGCATTTACCGAACACCAGTCAAACTCAACCGAGCTACCGATGCGGTAAGCACCCGAACCCAGTACCACTACTGATTTTTCATTCTTATAATAGTTTACATCATAACCTTCTACTGCATAAGTCATATACAGGTAGTTAGTCAGTTCCGGATGTTCGGAAGCGACGGTATTGATACGTTTCACAGCCGGAAGAATACCCAAAGCTTTTCGATGAGCACGTACAGCCAAGTTTTCTTTCTCCATATTTCCAGTCGGGTTCAAGACGAAGCGGGCAATCTGGAAGTCAGAGAAACCTAAGATCTTCGCTTCACGCATCACGTCAGCCGGAATATCTTCTACCTTATTATAAGCAGACAATTTAGCTTTGTAGTCTACGATATTTTTCAGTTTGCCAAGGAACCAGGGATCGATCTTAGTCAGGTCGTGGATACGTTCGATAGTGTAACCTTCTTCCATGGCCTGTGCGATAGAGAAGATACGTAAGTCAGTCGGACAGGAAAGTTCTTTATCCAAATCGTCAAAGTGCAGTTCGTCGTTACCTACGAAACCGTGCATCCCCTGACCAATCATACGAAGACCTTTCTGGATGATTTCTTCGAAAGAACGGCCGATAGACATAATTTCACCTACCGACTTCATGCTTGAACCGATCTCACGAGATACACCGGCAAACTTAGTCAAGTCCCAACGAGGAATCTTACAGATGTAATAGTCAAGTTCAGGAGCTGAATATGCTGAATTCGGAGTACCCATTTCACCGATCTGGTCGAGTGTATAGCCGAGTGCTACTTTAGCAGCAACGAATGCCAACGGATAACCGGTAGCTTTAGACGCCAATGCAGAAGAACGGCTCAAACGGGCATTTACTTCAATCACACGGTAGTCGTCCGTATCAGAGTTGAAAGCATACTGAATGTTACACTCACCCACGATGCCGAGGTGACGGATACATTTAGTAGAAAGTTCTTTCAACAGAGTCAATTCTTTATCATCCAGTGAACAAGTAGGAGCCACAACGATTGATTCACCGGTATGGATACCCAGCGGGTCAAAGTTTTCCATGCTGGCTACTGTGAAGCAATGGTCGTTAGCGTCACGGATCACTTCAAATTCGATTTCTTTCCAGCCTTTCAAAGATTCTTCTACCAGAATTTGTTTAGAGAAAGCAAAGGAACTTTCAGCCAGTTTCAGGAATTCTTCTTCGTCGGCACAGATACCGCTACCAAGACCACCCAATGCATAAGCAGAACGTACCATGACAGGATAACCGATTCTGCGTGCAGCAGCGATGGCATCTTCCATGTTTTCTACTGCCTGGCTAACCGGAGTCTTCATCTCGATTTCGTTCAGTTTCTTCACGAACAAATCACGGTCTTCTGTATACATGATAGCTTCTACCGATGTACCCAGCACCTTTACTCCGTATTTATCAAGAATACCCTGTGTGTAGAGTTCCGCACCGCAGTTCAATGCAGTCTGTCCGCCGAATGCCAGCAAGATACCATCAGGACGTTCTTTCTTGATAATTTCTTCTACAAAATAAGTATTTACGGGAAGGAAATACACTTTATCGGCAATACCTTCAGAAGTCTGAATGGTTGCGATGTTCGGGTTTACCAATACTGAGCTGATACCTTCTTCTTTCAAAGCTTTCAGTGCTTGTGAGCCTGAGTAGTCGAACTCTCCGGCTTGTCCGATTTTGAGTGCTCCAGAACCCAAAACGAGAACTTTCTTGATTTCCTTTTCCATTTCTTTTGTTGTTATAATAAGTTGTTATTTCTAAGTTCGTCCATAAAAAAAATGCGTTACCCTCAAAAAAGGATTAACGCATTACCAAAGAACTAAAATATCGTTTTTGGAGAAAAGAGAAGAAGTCTGCCGTTTCCGGGTGCAAAACATCCGAATGTAGATAATACTTACTTCTGATTTCCTGTTGATTCATTGTCGATTTCAAAATTTGTGCAAAGTAACGACATATTTTGCACATGACAAAAAGAAACGTTCACTTTTTTACCGAAATAGTTTACCGCGTCAATGAAACGGTTGTTTTTCCATTGGCTTTTTTAATGAATACTTTCTTGTATGGTTCGTCGTCGTCCGAGTAAACATGCACGCCATTATATTTCCAGGATATCATTTTCGCCCAATATTTACCGCCGATAACGTCTCTATCCGTATATTTATAAGTGATTTGCATTGCATCCTTTTCGCCATTTACATAAATTGGAAAAGAATAAGTGCTCTGTCTTTCATCTCCATAAGCGCTCACTGTGCAATAGTACAACCCCTCTTCCTCATCATAAACAACCCAGTTATGATTACCATTATAGTTACCATGCTCCGCATTATAGTCTTCTGTACGTTCTATCGGATTAACTAATTCTTCACGCCATGACACAGGGAGTGTATTTTTATCCTCCGGATTTATCAGACTGTTTCCATTCCCATCTATATAGTAGAATCGTACCGTATTTCCTCTCGAAAAGAAATTTCCATCCGGGATGCTATCATACCAGCCTTCTTCCTCATCAGTCATTTCATCATTACAACCTATCAGGCTGAATGTACCTAAAACGAATAGCAACATTCCTAGTAGTTTTCCCGTTTTCATAATATAAAAGTTTTTAGATACCGACAAAGATATTGAATTAATCCGGTAAACAGAATATTTTCTTTAATAATTTTCTGATAGAAAGCTCATTTTCAAGACTAACAGTAGTAAGCATTAATCATGAAGTAGCTACATTTTGATGTATCTTTCAGTTTTTATCCTTATCTTTGTTGCCATTATATAATAAGGTAATAAAATATGGGAAAAGAAAAAATCATATTGACGGGCGACCGTCCTACCGGAAGACTTCATATCGGTCACTATGTAGGTTCGTTGAAACGCAGAGTTGACCTGCAAAACGCAGGTGATTATAGCAAGATGTTTATCTTCATTGCCGATTCGCAGGCATTGACAGACAATATAGACAATCCAGAAAAGGTGCGTCAGAATGTAATTGAAGTAGCCCTTGACTATCTGGCTTGTGGCATAGATCCGTCTAAAGCTACCATCTTCATACAGTCGCAAATTCCGGAATTATGCGAGCTTAGCTTCTATTATATGGACCTTGTAAGCGTATCCCGCCTGCAACGTAACCCGACTGTGAAATCGGAAATCCAGATGCGTAACTTTGAAGCTAGTATTCCCGTAGGTTTCTTCACTTATCCTATCAGCCAGGCAGCGGACATCACAGCATTCCGTGCAACAACTGTCCCTGTGGGTGAAGACCAGGAACCAATGCTCGAACAGGCTCGTGAAATCGTTCGCCGTTTCAACTATATATATGGTGAGACATTGGTAGAACCCGAAATCCTGTTGCCGGACAATGCAGCCTGCCTGCGTCTTCCGGGAACTGACGGTAAAGCTAAAATGAGTAAATCACTCGGAAACTGTATCTACCTTTCGGAAGAACCGGAAGAAATCCAGAAGAAGATTATGAGTATGTATACCGATCCGGGACATCTCCGTGTACAAGACCCGGGAAAGATTGAAGGTAACACCGTATTCACTTACCTTGACGCTTTCTGCCTTCCCGAACATTTCGAACGCTACTTACCGGATTATCCGAATCTGGCAGAATTGAAAGCACATTATCAACGCGGCGGACTGGGCGACGTAAAAGTGAAACGTTTCCTAAACTCTATTATGCAAGAAATACTCGAACCGATTCGTAATCGTCGTAAAGAGTTCAGCAAAGATATTCCGGCTATCTATGACATGCTTCAGCAAGGATGCGAAGTAGCCAGAGCTGCTGCTGCCGAGACTTTGGCAGATGTGAAAAAAGCAATGAAGATTAATTATTTCGATGACAAGGAGTTAATCGAGGAACAGGTAAAACGTTTCTCACAGGAATAAGGAAGTTTGCATAAAAACGTATCATATAAAGTAAAGGCTGCCTACTCTAAGAAAGAATGGCAGCCTTTATTATAATATACAATTTAAGATTTAGCTAACTTCATCTTCGTCATTCTTGAATAATACATCCTTTAGTTTCTGATAAAGGAATGAAAGTATCAGTAATATCAGTCCGAGAATGATGAACACAATGATTTTACCAATAGTAGGCATTGCCCACAAATCGTCAAATACAAGTTTAAGCAGAACGATTCCGAAAGTCGAAAGGCTTATCATGCGCATGACTTTCTGATGCAAACGCATCCCTAGTCCCATCTGAACAAATCCGGCAATACTTAATGAAAGCGAAAGACCGGCACTGAAATCATCCACTCCTACCTGCCAGAGGAAAGAGCGCACCATTGTCACCCAAAGAAGAGTGACCAGAATATTGAGATAAATAGTGAAACGACTCTTGATGCCGATTAATAGATAGTATTGGCGTGCCACATAATAGATATTCGCTATTACAAAGGCTGCCGTGAACCATCGCAGTACAACAGGCACAAAAGCCATGTTCTCCCATTGGTCTCCCCATATATTTATGATGTATACAAGCGAATTTACCCCAATAGCCAGCATATAGAAAGTCAGATATCGGGTGATCGGGAATCTTTTTCTGAAAGCATAACAAACACTCGAAATAGCAATGGCAGTAAACAAGAACATTGCTCCGCTCCTCGTAGCTCCCTCAAAATGCAGGTGGAACTCCATCATAAATGTATAATAGAGTATAGCTACAGAGACAAAAAGCATGAAAGGATTCCAGAAACCATATTTCAGTTGACGGGCTGTAGAGAAGAATGAGCTATAATGTCCCATCAACAAAGCAAATGCTCCGGTAGCCAGCCCTACAAACAAAGAGGTGGCAAATGAACTGTTCAGGAAAATAGTGCCGACAACATGATGTTCATACATTACTACATTATATATATCCATCAGGTAAGAAATAAAGGTGAGTCCCACCAGTATCTTTGCCGCATATTCATATACCCGGATTCTCGACTTGATATAAAGCCATAACAATAACACCATTTCTGACGCCCAAACTAATGTTATATAATTTCCATCCAACTGAATCGGGACGGTAATAGAGACAAATGTCAACACAAGTCCCAAAGTGGTATACACCAAGAATTTATAGTCCTTCCGGCTCTTCCATAACCAAAGCACCAGCCCTAAATTAACAAGAGCGATAAACAGGCTCAACAAACCGCTTGCTTTGAAAGACCATCCCATATTCCGCAAGAACAAAGCTCCCGAAAGCAAATAAATAAAATTATTCGTTATAATGACGAATACCAGTCCCCGACTCATTGTTCGCATATCTTCCCCACGAAGAATGGAGAACACCGGAAGCAGAAAGATAAAATAAAACAGAGTGGTAAACAAAAACAAGTGCCCCGAAATAACTGTAGAACTGGAGGTATAACTAAATAAAAGAAAGATTCCCATTATCAGCCAGGTAAAGACAAATGAGATAATCGGAAGCTCACCCCACTTCTTATAAATGGAAAGTCCGAACATACCGAGATTCAGGATACTTACATAAGTGAACAGTACCAGATAACTTCCCTCTCCACTGCTTACGATGAAAGGTGCAAGAAATCCTCCGACAAGTGAAATGATAGCCAGTTCACGCCGATTGTACACCACAGACAGAACAGACATAAATACAGTGACGCCTATCAGAATGATAAACGCCATAGTCTGCGAGAAGATATGATAATAATGGAATGCAATGGCAACCGTAAGATAGAATACAGCAAAAGCGCCACCCGCAAGTAGCGAGCTAAATGTACGATATTTCTTTTGCAACCGTTCGGCAACGGCCAGCAATACAGCTCCCGTCAGGAAACCAAGTACGGTACGGAAAGTCTCATTGATCCAATTCTTATCAATAGCATACTTCACAAAGAAACCTACACCGATGACGAATATAAGGATACCGATCTTTCCGAAGAGATTCTCACCGATGAACCTCTCGTAATTCACTTGCTTCTTTTGTCTTGAAACAGCCGGAGCAACCGGGATAACCGGAACAGTCGGAGATTTAGCAGATTCTTTTCGAACAGCCTCAATACAAACTTCTTCCAGTTCTGTTTCAACCGTCTTTTCTTGTGTCTCACGTACTGTTTCAACAACCGATTCTTGTTTTTCCGGAACAACTTTCCCTTGTTGTGCAGCCTTTATTACCGTAACATGCTCTGTCATTTGAGAGATCAAAGGGACATCTTCTGTTTCTTTTACAACTATTTCCTCTTTAGGTTTATGCTCTTCAGTAGCAGCCTTTTGCTGAAGTTTGAGATAATCGTCCATTCGTTTCTTTATCTCATTCAATTCTCTCTCTACTTTCCCGAAGCGATTATCCAACCTACTCAATAGCACAAATAGCATAACTAAAACAAGTAGCGCATATACAGTATTAAAATCGTCCATAATATTCCAGATTTGAGTTCGATATCACAAATATAGATAATAATTAATAGTCTCAATCAATTGTTATTAAATTATTTGGATTATCGCAACAATGTAAGTTTACATCAATTACACAAATCAGACTACAGATCTCAAAGTCTGAAGATAGCAATCGCCCTTTACCTTTATCCCAGGCCCCCGATGAATAAAGAGTTGGCGGGTGAATGGCGACTCTTACACCAGCTTTTTCACTTTGCTTTGCATGCAATATCATTATAGCTAATCAGAATATCATTATAGCTAACAGGAATATGCTAATAGCAAAAACAAATATGCTAATAGATTATTTTTTTCATTGGGATGATTAAAAAAACATTGCAGTGTTTTCTCCAATTAATACAAGGATTTTAGAAAACACTGTAATGACATTTTTTCGATATGTAATGTGATGAATACAGTAATGAAAAGGACTTCCTTCACCCGCAAACAGTGTATTCATCGAGAGTTCAGAAGAAAGGTGAAGGGGATGGGAAAATTACAACTCGCATTCACATTCTCTACCAAACTAATAAAAAGGCAGCTGAAAGCGAAAATACCTTATTTCAGGATTCGCTTTCAGCCGCCTTCTCTCTTTCAGCAGGCGATCACAAAGAATCGCCGGATACTGAAATTATATGATTACTGTGCTGATTCGACCAATACTACACGGTTCAGAATCGGTTGACCGAATTTGTCAACACCACCACCGGCTGCAACTTTCAATCTATCGGCAGAGATGCCATACTTTTTAACGAGCAGGTCTTTAACAACTTGCGCACGTTCCAAGCTCAACTTCTGGTTGAAAGCCGGAGTACCTGTTGCAGAGTCTGCATATCCGTTGATTGTGTATGTAGCATTCGGAGTATCTTTTATCTTGCTGGCAAGATATGACAAGTTCATTTCTTCCTGCGGAGATAATTTATCAGAACCAATCTTGAAGAATACAGTACGCGGAGCAATGTTAGTATCTGTTATAACAACTTCTTCAGTATCTTCTACTTCAACCGGTTGTTGTGCATTTGCCAACTGCTGTTGTAATTGCATATTAGCTGCTGCCATTGCATTCATCTGATTACGCATCTGGTTCAATTCAAGTTCAGAGATAATCTGTGGAACCGGACGTTGGAATCCGCGAGTTGGGAAATAATAAGTTACACCAATAGTAGCACCTAAGATACCATCGTAATCAGGTTTACTTCCGTGTTCGCCGTCAAACTTGCCTTCCAGACCTGTTGCACTCAATTCCAAGTTCAAGTCAACAGCATTCGACAAACGGAAGCGGTTGATAATACCTGCATTGAAAGTAGCGGAGTTAGTGTGAGGACGAGAATAAGCATGAGCCCAACCAGCACCAATATAAGGGATAATTTCATATACACGGTTCGGATTGTATCCACCGAAAAGTGCGTTCAGGTTAATCATCAAATCACCATGCAAGTTCATGTAGTCCCATCTTTGTTTGTAAGAGCCATCTTCTCTCGGACCGCCAACCACATAATTAGCAGTTTCGCTGGTGGTGAATCCTTTGGCCTGTAGACCGCTGTACTGCAAACGCAATCCGAATCCCGGAGTTACCCATTTACCAACAGACACGTTGAATGTAGGAGCGACACGATCTCTGAACTTACCGATATGGTCATTGTTTCCATACAATACCTGAGCACCTCCTCCTACAGAGAAGAACCAGTTACTCCAGAAAGGATTAGTTATTACTTGATATTTATCTTGCACCTGAATCACTTCGTATTCAGTTACAGTCATTGTCTGCTGCGCAGAAGCGACAGACGCAACGCCGGCAAATGCCAGCAACATCAGAATCTTTTTCATATACCTAATAGTTAAGTGGTTATTTAAATCTTTTTCTTTGTTGAACTATTTAAATAACACGAACTGGACTAAAAGGTTTTAGGAAAAGATGAATTTATTTGTTTTATTTGAATAATCTTTCGATGTCCTCCTCCTTAATAGTTGTCAAAACGATTTTCCCGTCGGGTGTGTAATTCGGTGAGGGACAGGCAAAAAGGTTGTCTACAAGGCTTACCATTTCTTCATTACTCAACACCTGTCCGTAGACAATAGCCGCTGCCCGCGCCAATGTAATTGCCAGAATACTTTGAATCTCTTCTTTAACGTCACTTCCTTTTTCCATCGCTGTATGTAGCATATTACGCACCAGCTCGACCGGATTCAGTCCTTCAATACCCGAAGGAATACCATTAATGGCATAACTACCGCCTCCCAGATTGCTCAAATCGAAGCCGACTGCCGACAAATCATCCATAATACTTTGAAGAACAGCAGCTTCCGAAGCCGGTAATTGTAATATTTCCGGAAAAAGAACGCCCTGCGATACTCCCTGTTTCTGCTGTATCTGTATCATATAGCGATCAAAAAGCACCCGTATGTGTGCCCGGTGTTGGTCGATTAACATTAAACCGGATTTAACTGAAGTCAGAATAAACCGCCCTTTGAACTGTAAATGCTGATTCCCCTTTTCCATCACCGGTTCATTGGCATACAAAGTAGAAGAAGCAGCGGATGTCATCGTCTCTATCTTTTCTTCCACAAAGGCCGATTCGCCTCCAATAGAAGAATCCGCCCAATCCATTTCGGGTTCCGGCTGCGGATTATTCATCTTACTGGCTTTTGTCAGCCCTCCGTACAAATCCTCCCATTCTACTTTCGAACGGCTATACGATCCGCCGCCACCGGTAGAGACTTTAAACGGATTATATTCTGTATTATAATGTACCTTCGGAGGTTCGGAAGATATCTTTTCCTCAAATGCCGGAATGTCAAGCATATCCTCCGTATCAAAATCAATGGAAGGGATAGCACTGAACTTACCCAACGATTCCTTAACGGATGCTGAAAGTATCTGCCAGATGGCCTGCTCATTCTCAAACTTGATTTCGGTCTTTGTCGGATGAATATTTACGTCAATATTGGCCGGATCCACATCAAAATAGATAAAATAAGAAATCTGTTCGCCGACGGGAATCAACTGCTCATAAGCCTCCATGACTGCCTTATGGAAATAAGGATGGCGCATATAGCGTCCGTTGACAAAGAAATACTGATGGGCTCCTTTCTTACGGGCAGTCTCCGGTTTGGCTACGTATCCGGAGATTTTCACCATGGTAGTGTTCACGTCTATATTCAGTAATTGCTGGTTGAGCTTCTTACCGAAAATAGCAAGAATACGCTGACGCAACTGTGATACCGGAAGATTGAAAAGTTCCGAATCATTACTATAAAGCGAAAAGGCAACTTCCGGATGCACCAAAGCGATACGCTCAAATTCGGCAAGGATGTTACTCAATTCAGTAGAATTAGCCTTTAGAAATTTACGACGGGCAGGCACATTAAAGAACAGGTTCTTTACAGAGAAGTTGCTTCCTTTAGAACAGGATATAGCCTCCTGACTCTCCACTTGAGAACCTGCAATCACCAGCTTCGTTCCCAGTTCTTCCGATTCCGGGCGCGTCTTTAGTTCTACCTGCGCCACTGCTGCGATGGATGCCAATGCTTCTCCGCGAAATCCCATGGTACGCAAAGCAAACAAGTCCGCAGCTTCCCGTATCTTGGAAGTAGCATGCCGCTCAAAAGAGAGACGGGCATCCGTTTCGGACATTCCTTTTCCATCGTCAATCACCTGAATACAGGTTTTACCCGCATCAGTCACTAACACATGTATATTTTGCGCATCTGCATCAATCGCATTCTCCACTAGCTCCTTGATAACAGATGCCGGACGTTGTATTACTTCACCGGCAGCAATCTGGTTAGCTACCGAATCAGGTAACAAATGAATGATATCGCTCATACTTCGTAAATTAACAATTAAAAACTCCAGCTTCCTGTTGCTAAATAATGCCACAGATAGAGAAGGAAGGCTATGATTATCAGTATGATTCCGAAAGAGACTGGTTTGCGGCCACTTGCTTTTCTTCTTTTCAAATGTGTAGTACCTTCGACGAATTTACCGCGAATATCTTCCGGATTAAATTCTTTCTCCGGCAGCATTCCCAAGTCACGTTTGGCGTTCTCCTCCATCTTAGCGAGCTTTTCTTTCCGCTCGTCCACATAAATGTATTGATGATTAAAGCCCCGGGGCTTTCTCATTGAGTTAAACATTCCCATACTAC
>UMCY01018827.1_pt1 | contig 11145 bp, 10 predicted proteins | sample 1964351 | NCBI WGS metagenome assembly UMCY01 (sample SAMEA4835980, study PRJEB28245) | human gut metagenome | biome: gut microbiome; material: fecal sample | place: Denmark | collected 2008 | reverse complement strand
TTGTGCAACTTTTATTTTTCAAACACGCTCTAGTGTATATAACAACACAAATAAGGAGAATTTCATGCCGGATTACATAATTCATCTAACAGAAGAAAAGCTCATTTTTGACATATTAAAACAGAACAATAGTAAGTGGTAGATACGCACTATCTACCACTTACTTTGCAACAAAATACATAGATGATATGCTATAGTATATCTGTAAAAATAAGATAATAAGAGGAGGATACACTCAGATTTAACAATGATACGTTTAAAAGATTCATGATTCTTTATGTGAATATTGATGTATATAATGAATATATTATCCTTATTATCCTACAGTGATGTGTGTTTGGAATTATCCTATTTACAATTTAGAGGTATGGAATGAAGAAAAAGAGGAGGGTGTTAATGGTAGTAAAAAAACTTGGGAAAAAAGAGTTTGAAAATGATAAGAAATTAGAAAAAATTTTAATAGATGTGCAGCAACAATTGGGGAATATGATAGGGATATTGAATGATTACATTTATATGGATTCTCCGTCAGGTGTACATATTTGTCTTGTTAAAAGGAATAAAAAAAGTTTCTTTTCTATTTTTGAAAAACAAATAAATAAGATTGAGCAGATAGTAGAAGAGATTAGAAAATTAATATCTCCGAAGGTGTATTCAGATAGACATCTAGCCAGTAAAGTATTTGAAATTAGACTATTACCTATTGATTATTTTAAGTGTAATACTCAAGTGTTGCTAGGAAGTATAAAAAGGCAAAAGGAAAAAATATTAAAGAATAAAAATATTGCTTTATATAAGAGAAATGAATTGTTAATGGGAGAATGCATTTATTTATATGAAATGATGTTTGATATATCACAATTTTTTGATGAAATGTACTGTTGGAAAATGGTTCGATATAAAGAATTGCTAGAGAAGGATATGATAGAACAAAAAGATGTTCTTTTTTCTTGTCAAGTTAGACAGAGAGCATCAAGGAGAAGGGGACTTTCATCAAGAGATATTTTTAGAGCTAGCCAACAGGTTGTAAACCGATATATTTATAAAGATGATATCTCAGTTGTTCCAGTGGCAATTTTTCAATTGCGGCAGGTAATAGAGCTACGTTTGCTTGAAATATTAGGTATAAGTATGATTGAAAAAGAAGATGGTATTCCAGAAAAAATAACTGCCAATTCTTTTCTGAAACTTCCTGATATAGAAAAGAATATTATCTTTCCTGCTGAGATTGGTAATTTAAAAAAGATATATACATGGAGCAACTTATATGTGCATTTAGGGGTGAGTGGAGAATATTGGTTATTAGAGTTTGCACAGAATTATTTATTAGATTTTATATTATGTAATTCAGTCATTTTGAAATCTTATTATGATACGCTACAGAAACAAATTAGTGAATTTACAGGAATTGATATAGATAAAATAATATTGAGCAAATATAGCAGCGTTGATATTGTAGAGGATGAGAAAGAATTTGGGGAAATTAAGAAAATGATTGAAAGTAAAGGATACGTAGGATATAGAAAATATAGAGGATGTAGAGATTATATTGAGGGCTGTCTTGCCATACGAACAGAAGAATTTTGATAGGCTTCGATTTAGATAAAAATTTCTTTGTTACATTTATTTAAGAAATTTCTATGGAAGGGATTGGTAAATGATGGAGAGGTTATTTGAATGGATTTCAAAGCATAAAAAACTCTGTTTTGGGATTATAATAATTATTATTTTTTACCTATCATAGCAATTCATATTCTTTTTAAGATAAATACAAATTCTTATTGGCTTCAAGCTAATTGGAATTCAGGAGACATTCTTGGATATTTTGGAGATGTATTGGCTTTTCTAGGTACAGGTATATTAGGATATGTTTCATTACTGCTAAATGATAAAGTAGTAAAACAAAATGACAAACTTATTGATATGCAGCATAATCAAGAAAAAGCATTTCTGTTTTTTCTCAAGAAGAGCAACTTGTCCTATATGCAAAAAATGATAGTTTGATTTTACCAAAGCGTTTAGGGAAGGATGGAATAGATGCAAATTTGGATTATATCCCAGACACAGACACTTATAATACTCGCGATATAATGATATTAGAAGTTTATTTAAAAAACTTAACTAATAATGCTATTACTGGATTAGTAATTGATACGTTTGATATTATTATTGATGAAGCTATAATTCATCCAATTTGTGGTTTAGGAGAAGAATGTTCAGCTTTTATAAGTGAAAAAGGAATTCAAAAATTAAAATTAATTTTAACTGGTTTGAAGACTATTTTGTCAGATGAACAATGGAACGGTATGAAAATGGAATTTGATATAAGGTGTGTACTTAGTTCAAAAAATGCTTTTAATGAAAAGACAAGGGTAGAATTTATTACGAGTGCAAATGTTGTGAATGAAAAAGAAAAACAAGGAAAATTGTCATATAAAATATATAATTATGATTATAAAGTGCTCAATTTTCCTAGCACAAATTGTTGAATGTAAGGCTCAATGATAATACAGGCATATGTAGGAGAAAACAGAAAGAGAGCCTATTATTGATATGAAAAGAATAAAAGGAGGAGGACACCCATGACAAATCAGGAATATATTACCGGAATTGCTACCTTAATTAGCGATTACCGAATAACAGAATTAACAAAACCTTTAGATGCAGCGCATGTCGAAAGATGGGTTTGCCAATTTGCCCCGGAAGAACGCAGAGTCGTCCTGCGAGAAACTTTTCATATCCTATCCCGACATTATGTTAAAAAAGAGGGGATATATGCTTTCTTAGATGAGAAAGTGATTGATCCGATTGTTAAGAAGGGAAATATAAATGATGTTATATTTGCTTTTACCCAAAAAAACGGAAATAGCCAAAAATTTATTTATGACTATATAGGTTCAAAGGGGAAATTTACCATTCAAAGGGGAAATTTTACAGATGCATCCAAGCTGTATATATATGTAGATGATGGATTATATAGCGGAGGAAGGGCTGAAGGAGATATAGGGCGATTGATTGAATTGCTTCCTGAAAAGGCACATTTACAAGTTTATTATATGCTTGTATATAGTGAAGGAATGGCCTATTGGAAAGAGAAATTTTTGAGAAAAGCGGAAAAAAAGCAAATAACAATAGATTTTATTCATAAGGACAGTTACATCAATGACCGTGATAAAGAACTCGATAGATACGATTTTTTTTGGCCAGATCAAAGTTGTAGCGAAGATGAAGAAGTGGCTCGTTATGAAAAGAAGCTAAGAGTCACAAACAGATATCAGGCTTTGTATTGTAAGAATGAAAATAATCCAGGAGTGTGTTCATCATCAGAAGCCAATAAACAGTTGACTGCTATTTTCTTAAAATATGGTATTCATATTGCAAATGCGACACAAAGCAAACAGTTTCTACCGCTTGGATTTGGACTTCCTATTTCGTTTGGGTTTGGGGCAGTTAATGCGACCGATTGTAATATTCCAAATAACTGTCCGTTGGTTCTCTGGTGGGGAGATATTGATAGCCCGGAGACATTAGCTGGGGCATGGTATCCGTTACTTCCTCGGCGAAACAACAGGGAAATGTATGAGGAGATTCGTAAATACGAAGCTGATTTGTCTTTGGCTGGAAATAAGGATATTCTGAAAACCGTATATCGTCTTTCAGTAGAGGAATGTAGGAAGAGCAGACAGGCTAATGCAAATTGGAAAGATTTTATAGAAAATGTTAATATATCGGAGATTCATGAAGAGATACAAGCAAGTGAGCTGTATCAGTATATGCAAAGGCTGGACATGGACATCATTAAAATGATTCAGACAGTGATGTATATTGGTCTAGATTACCATCCTGAAAGAACTTCAGAACAGGATATGGAACATTATTATGAAGCTTATGAGTATGAAGAATATACACAGATGCAGGAAGCAGAGGATGTTGGCTTACAAGTAGAAGATCCGGAGTGGCTATATTGGAGTTGGATGGAAGATTTAATATGGCAAGAAGGCTATGATGCCAAAGATATAGAAATAGATCAGATATATTCTAAACTGGAGTGCCTGCCTAAATATATGAAGAGGGCATTTAAGATACTTGGGATACAGTAGAGTACAAGCAATCTATATACTTTATAATATCAATTATAAAGAAATTATATATTTTATTTATAAATAATATCCTTCAGTTTGATGATTTAATAAAAAAATTAGAATCAATGTAAGAAGATTTTGGACTAAATTTCCATAAGATTTTTTGATACGAGTCACATTAACAGAAAGAGTATAGGAGCAATGGTTATGAATAATAAACTTAATCAAAAGGATTGCATGGTTGCTTTTATTTTCGATAGTGGAAAATTCACAACAGTGTTTTATGGAGATAAAGGTGTCGAATTGATTTTAAAAGAACCAGGACTTAAGAGAAATCAATCTAAAATAGTGGTTTCCTTAGGAGATATTTTCAAACAGGAAATGTGTGTTGATATTAGTCCCTTTGTTATTCGTGATGAGTTATGTTCAATAAAATGGGAACCTGTTATAAGTTCAGATAGAGATTTTGATTCAGAAGGAATTTTTAATGTACATAGGGGACTGAAAGATTTTCCCTTTGTGGTTTTAATGGAAGATATAGAAGTTGACTTAGTGAAAAAAATTGATAAACGGTTACATAAAGATTGTAAGGCATATCTTGGAGTAACTAGTATAGATGTTGAAAGTAAAGACCAAAGAAAACAATTTTGGAAGGATTTAATTAGATCTTTTAGTCTGGAAGACGAAATTTGTACTGTATTTGGAGAAGATGAAGCTAACTATATGTATGAAGAAACTATAAAAGAAGCTGGATATCAAGTACATTATGATGGGTTACCTAATGATCTGGAGGAAGCTAACAGAGCCAATTTATTTTCTACAAGACAATCATCTTATATTCAAAAAATAGCACAGTTGAAATACATTAAAGAATCAAATGATTCTGATAGAGGGCTGCTTAAAATGAATAGTGCCTTGGTTAAAGAGGTTGAAATAGCAGGTGTCGAAATATGGAAGGCGGTAGAAGATATCAACAAAGTATATTTAACGAAGGACTGTAAATATACTATAGTTGATTATATTTTCACATCTCTGTATCAAGCTGCGCAGGGCACGGAACGTTTATTGAAAATAATCGTTGAGTTGATTGTTTATATAAATAAAAATGACGAAAAACAAAAGACGGACGATTTACTTTATGGGCATAATCATATCGCTTTGGTAGATTATATTGCAATGAAAGGAATAATAAAATTTGATTCATCTTGCAGGAATTTATTACAAGTATTAGCTGATTTTTATAAAGATGCAAGATACCATAGATATATTGATGGAAACGATGACAGACTAGAAATTTCTATTATAGAAAAATTTGGTAAAGAACTAAGAAGTGAAAATTTTGATGAAGAATTAAAAAAGAAATATGGAAAGATACTTGGTAAGATTTCAAGGATTTGTTATAAGACGATTAACAAACTATCAAATAAATTGGGAATATTTGCATATGAGTTAAATTCGTTTTCCGTGGCTTGTATTGTATTTTGGGATTCATATCAGGAAAATTTATATAAATCATTATTAGAATTTGAAAATGCCAAAAAAGAAATACTTTGGTACTTGATTTGTAACGGACATAATATTAGGACAAGATACCCAGGGATTAATATTCCACCATTGTCATTTGATGGACCGGGAATTAATACATTCATTACTGAAATGATTAAAAATAAATTATGTGAAACAGATATTCATTCTCATATCAGCGAAGAATACAATGAATTGCGAAGCAGGGATAGAGATAAATGGAAAGAGCGTGTTGAATTTCTCAATTATTTGTTTAGTGATGAAAGAGTTTGTGATCATTTTCTTAAAGATGATGGATGGAGAGAATGTTAAAAATATAGAGGTCAGGATATTGGTATTATGAACGCTTTAAATACATCAAAAGCACATTGTGCATTTTGGGTAAGTCCTGAAAAGCCTGATTTATATGATCAGTATTCAAATGGCAGTATTGATACCTGGATGAAGACACGAAATTCAGAGTATAATTTTATTAATGGAGAAAAAGGAGATTTTAATGTTTTATTTCCATTTATAGAAAGTAAATTACAAGAAGTACCTAAACAAGAGATTAAAAGTCTAAAATTATGGAAGAAAAGTTCTTTATATAATATAATTTCCACAAGTGAACGTGCATCGATAGTCTTTTCTAATTTACTCAAAATAGAAGATGAAATTTTAAAAGAGTATATATGGACAGTCAAGGAACCTTATTTTTGTGTGGACTCTACAACTTTGTTATCAATATTAATTACGGTTTTACAGGATAAACTTGATTTTCAAAATGATATTAATTTTGAATTATATGTTGGTGCAAATTTAGTAGTGGCTAGTATTAATAAGCGCAAATTTTTATCCTCCTTATTTTATAGATAATTAAGTATTATCTATCATTAAAATTGTGCTAGACTTACAAAAAAGGCTTTGGAGGATACAAATATGAAATTACAGGAAACGATAAACATGTATTTGGAATATTGCGAATATAGAAAAGAGTTAGATTGGAACACATTGAAAGCATATAGAATTGATTTACGTCAGTTTGTAGAATTTATAGAGGGAGAGGAACCTTCGAAAGAAAAAATAGAAAGATATATTACTTATTTGCATAAAAAATATAAACAGAAAACGGTTAAACGAAGAATTGCATCTCTGAAAGTTTTTTATGCATATTTAGAAGAGGAAGAGATAATTGAAGAAAATCCAATGAGACGTGTACATACAAAGTTTAAGGAAGAACGTGTATTGCCAAGAATTATTCCTCGGGAGGAAATAGAAAAATTACTTAATTGTATGTATAAAGAACTGAGAGAGTCGGAAAAGAATCAGCGATTTATTTTACGGGATGTAGCAGTTGTTGAAGTCTTTTTTGCTACGGGAGCAAGGGTTTATGAAATAGCAAATATAAGGATTAAGAATATTAATTTGGAATCTGGAGTAATACGATTTATGGGGAAAGGGGGAAAAGAGAGGATTGTTCAAATTGGAGAAGAATCAGTTATAGAACTTTTAAATAGATATTATACGGAAAACAAAGAAGAGATTCATGCGTGTGGATATTTTTTTATAAATAAGAGAAAGAGTAGATTTACAGAGCAGTCCATTAGGCTAATGCTGAAAAAATATACAAAGCAGGCTAAAATTGAACGTAATATTACTCCTCATATGTTTCGCCATTCGTTTGCGACATATTTGATTGAAGAAGGAGTGGATATCAGTTGTGTACAACAAATTTTAGGGCATAGTTCTATTAAAACAACACAAATATATATACATGTTTCCTCTCAAAAGCAGGCAGATATATTAAGAGAGATGCATCCGAGAAATAAAATGCAGATAAGGGCTGCGTAAGTATTTTATTTTTCATTTTTCAGTAACTATAGAGAAGGTGGAAGGAGAGAAATTTATGGTATCATCAAATGATTATACAATATTTAAATTTGGTGGTAGTTCTTTGAAAAATGAAGAATATGGGATAAAAATGATGATGCAATATTTCCCTGATTATTTTACAGAAGGGGAGTTAAAGCAAAATTTAGAGCGATATAATTTACATAGAATGTTTCAAATAGTAAAGAAATATTTTGTTAAGGAGTATGGTTATACCGGTACGGAAGTGGAATTGCGAAACAATTACCAAAAGTCTATTAACAGCTATATATATAATGATGAAAAAAATCCAATTTTTGTACATATAGATGAACTATTTGAATCTACCGTTATAGGTTTTTTGATGGCGATGTTTAAGTGGTCTAAAGATTTTTCTAATCTTGATATTTATGGAAAGTGCTTTAAATATATTTTATATTTGTTAAATGATGTATGTATATTTGGAGAAATGCAGGAGGCAGAGGCGAACAGGGCGTTAATGGATACGTTAAATGGAGATATTCAAATACTTCAACTTGCAGAGGATTGTTATAAGCAATTTACCAACAAATCTAAAGTTTTACATTAGCTAATTAAGAATGTAGAATCAGTGCCCTACATCCTTAAATTAGCTAATGAAATACATAACCTATTACACGTTATAAAACTCCTTATACCATTCCGCAAAATGTCTAAGTCCCGTTCTCAAGCTTGTATCCGGTTTGAATCCATAATCTCTTTCAAGTGCGCTTGTATCTGCAAATGTTACAGGTACGTCACCTGGCTGCATAGCAACGAGTTCTTTGTGTGCTTCGAAGTCATAATCGGCAGGGAGTACTTCTGCGCGGATTAATTCTTCCTGAAGGATTGTGACAAAGTCTAAGAGGTTTTCTGGATTACTGTTTCCGATATTGTATACAGCATAAGGTGGAATTGGTAGTCCGTCTTCTCCATTTTTCTTTTCAGGTGCACCCTGCATAACGCGTTTTACGCCTTCTACGATATCATCAACGTAAGTGAAGTCACGTTTACAGTTACCGTAGTTGAAGATCTGGATAGTTTCTCCTTTAAGAAGTTTATTTGTGAATCCAAAGTATGCCATGTCTGGTCTGCCGGCTGGTCCGTATACGGTGAAGAAGCGGAGACCGGTAGATGGAATGTTATAAAGTTTGCTGTATGCGTGAGCCATCAGTTCGTTTGATTTCTTTGTGGCTGCGTAGAGGGATACAGGATTATCTACTTTATCTTCTGTGCTGTATGGAACTTTTTTGTTTGTTCCATAGACGGAGGAAGAGGATGCATATACGAGATGATCTACGCCTTTTTCTCCGTTGTCATAGGAATGACGGCAGGCTTCGAGAATGTTGTAGAAGCCAATCATATTGGACTGGATGTATGCATCTGGATTAGTGATGGAGTAGCGTACACCAGCTTGTGCTCCGAGGTTTACAACGATATCTGGTTTATGTTCAGCAAAGATTTTATCAATGATTGCTTTGTTGGCAAGGTCATCTTTGTAGAAGACGTAAGTGGAATCATTGTGTTCAGCAACACATTTTTCAATTTCTTTTAAACGCCATTCTTTAATGTTGACATCATAGTAGTCATTCATGTTGTCCAGTCCGATGATGTGGATTGGAGATTGTGTTCGTAAAAGTTCGAGAACAAGGTTACTGCCAATAAAGCCGGCAGAACCTGTAACGAAAACGGTTTTATTTTTTAAATCGATGTGATTCATTTTATTTTCTCCATTGTTATTTCTTGCATATCTTAATTATTGCTTTTTGACGGGTAAGTACCGGATTTCTGAGTATCTATTATTGCCACTATATTTTTTTGCCACTTCTCTGATAGGAAGCGTTAGATACATCAACATTTGCTTTTTATTAATCTCTTTTGAAAATATCTCTTGTGTATACTTTATCTTTTACGTCATCAAGACAAGAATCGTAGCGGTTTGCAATAATTGCCTGACTGTTCTTTTTGAATTTCTTTAAGTCATTTACGACTTCAGAACCATAGAATGTTTCGCCATTCTTTAAAGTTGGTTCATAGATGATTACTTTGGCACCTTTTGCTTTGATTCTCTTCATAACACCCTGGATAGAAGACTGACGGAAGTTATCGGAATTACTCTTCATGGTAAGACGGAATACACCGATGATTTTTTCACCCTCTTTACTTGGATCCCAGGAGCTGTTTGCTTCATATGCACCGGCCATATTTAGTACCTGGTCAGCAATAAAGTCTTTTCTTGTCCGGTTGCTTTCTACGATGGCAGAAATCATATTCTGTGGCACATCATTGAAGTTTGCTAAAAGCTGTTTGGTGTCTTTTGGTAAGCAATATCCGCCGTATCCAAAGCTTGGGTTGTTGTAGTGAGTACCGATACGTGGGTCAAGACATACACCGTTAATGATTTCCTGTGTATTTAAGCCTTTTGATTCTGCGTATGTATCGAGTTCGTTGAAGTAAGATACACGGAGTGCAAGATAAGTGTTGGCAAAGAGTTTAACAGCTTCTGCTTCTGTGAATCCCATGAAAAGAGTATCAATGTTTTCTTTGATAGCACCCTGCTGAAGAAGTTTGGCAAATGTTTCAGCTTTTTCTCTTGATTCTTCATCACAGGATACAATGATTCTTGATGGATAGAGGTTATCGTAAAGGGCTTTTGATTCGCGTAAGAATTCTGGGCTGAAGATGATGTTCTTTGTGTTGTATTTTTCCCTTACAGATGCAGTATATCCAACTGGGATTGTTGATTTAATAATCATAGTTGCATTTGGATTTACCTTTAATACAAGTTCAATAACGGCTTCTACAGCAGAACAGTCAAAGAAGTTTTTCTTGCTGTCATAGTTGGTTGGAGCTGCAATAACAACAAAGTCAGCGTTTTTGTATGCTTCTTCACCATCAAGTGTAGCAGTAAGATCAAGTTCCTTTTCTGCGAGATACATTTCAATGTAATCGTCCTGAATAGGGGACTTTCTGTTGTTAATAAGATCTACTTTTTCTGGAATGATATCAACTGCTGTTACGTGATTGTGCTGGGAAAGAAGGGTAGCAATGGAAAGTCCTACATAACCAGTACCGGCAACAGCAATATTGTACTTTTTATCAAGAACTGGCTTGCTGGATGTTACTTTGTCATCTTCGAACAAATCAACTACTTCAAAGTTAAGCACTTCAGCAATAGATTGAAGCTGGTCGATAGATGGTGTGTAGTCACAGCTTTCTAAACGGCTAATCATGCCTCGGTTGATGCCGGTCATTTCTGCAAGCTGTGCCTGAGTGAGTTTCTGTTCTTTTCTCTTGGCAATAATGGTGTCTGCCATTTTGGTAATGGATAATTTTTTCATGTTTTTCTCCTATTGTTATTAAGACGCTCTCAAAATTAAGTATAAAAAGGTTTCGAGAGTACATATGATTGTGTTTTATATAGTAGTTATTTTTGTTAGCGATTAAAACGCTTAGTATAATAGCAGTTATAAATGAAAATGTCAATTAAAATGAAAAAATAGAAAGAAAAAACATAAAAAATGGAATTGGGTGTTATTTAAAATAGAATTTGTTGTGGCATTTAGAGTTTTGAACGAGTTACTTAAAATAAAATGGAATTTACAGGGAAAATAAATAAAAAATGGTTGAATTGAGAGGCCGAAAATGATAAGATAAAACGAAAACATATGAA
>UMCY01035800.1_pt1 | contig 11179 bp, 8 predicted proteins | sample 1964351 | NCBI WGS metagenome assembly UMCY01 (sample SAMEA4835980, study PRJEB28245) | human gut metagenome | biome: gut microbiome; material: fecal sample | place: Denmark | collected 2008 | reverse complement strand
AGGAGATTATTCCAATGAGAATTTAGGTCTTATAGTTTGATTGTAGTATACATACTCAGATGTATAAACACAATTAGTCGAAGCTAAAGTAAAAGGAGTTAATTCCGGTGACTATATAGGCTGACAGTCCAAAATTCCAAAGACTTAGTTTAAGGACAGGTACAATTGATTCAGAGGAAAAGTTGATAAGCTTTTAAGCAATCTTTGTACTGATTGATATTATGAATTTTAACGGTCAAAAGACTTTTATATTCAAATTTAAGAACGGAGATAAGTCCAATGTAATACAAAGTTATTATTGTCAAGGGCATAATATCCGATATTGGAGATGAGTCCAAAGGGCATATTATTTAATTTAAAATAACAACATACCCCTTTAAAAATTGCTATTTATAAATCAACCGATTACGGAGGTGACTGCAACAGCAGTCACCTCTGTTTTGCGTGTTATACAATGTATTATCACGAGAAATAGGGGAGTTGCGTTTTTGATAAAATACACATAAAAACAGGGGACAGAAAAATCTGTCCCCTTAAATTTAGGTGCAACTATTATATGTCGATTCCAATTACTCAACGCCGAGAATCTCTTTGCTTGCAACAACAAGCTTTTCACAGATTTCTGCAGCATTATCTTTATCCTTACCGACTGAAGTAATATAGAGCTTAATCTTTGGCTCAGTTCCGCTTGGACGGATAATAACAGCGTTGTCATCCGCAAGGTGAAGAGCAATAACATTTGACTTAGGAAGGTCAATGTCGGTAACGCTGCCTGTTGCAACATCTGTTTCTTTCCTGAGAAAATAGTCGGAAACCTTAACAACATCGTAGCCTGCAATGCTCTTTGGTGTGTTATCTCTTACAGCTGTCATAATATCAGACATCTTTTGCATACCGGCGGCACCGTCAAACTCGAATGAGTATGTCTGATTGAGGTAGTAACCAAATTCTTCGTAAAGACCGTCTATAACCTCAGCAAGTGACTTGCCCTGTTTCTTATAGTAAGCTGCCATTTCACAAACGAGCATTGACGCAACAACAGCATCCTTATCTCTTACATATGTGCCTGAAAGATAGCCGTAGCTTTCCTCAAAACCAAAGAGATATCTGTTTTCTTCATGCTTTTTCTCGAGGTTGAGAATAACTTCACCGATATACTTAAAGCCTGTAAGAACATTCTTGAGTTCACAGCCGTATTTTTCGCAAAGCTTGTTGATGAGTTTTGTAGTAACTATAGTTTTTACAACAACAGGCTTTTCAGGAAGCTTACCGCTTGCCTTTTTACAAGAGAGAATGTAATTTGTGAGCATTACACCGTCCTCGTTACCTGAAATGAGTCTGTAACTGCCGTCATAATCCTTAACGGCAATACCTACACGGTCAGCGTCAGGATCGGTTGCAAGGAGAAGGTCAGGCTGTTCTTTTTCACAAAGCTCAAGACCTTTTGCAAGTGCCTCTTTGATCTCAGGGTTCGGATAAGGACATGTTGTAAAGTTGCCGTCAGGAAGTTCCTGCTCGGGGACAACAACTACATCATTAACACCAATCTTGCCGAGAACCTTTCTTACAAGCTTATTACCTGTACCGTTAAGCGGTGTATAAACAACTTTAAGGTCTGCACCCTTGCAAACGCCGGGGTTAACCTGCTGTTCCATAACTTTTTCAAGATATGTGTCATAAACGCTCTCGTCAACATATTCAATCATGCCGCTCTTAACTGCCTCGTCAAAATCGGTAATTTTAACATCCTTGAACATATCAAGCTTTGAAATCTCGTCATATACAGTGTTTGCGGCAACATCAGTCATCTGGCAACCGTCCTCACCGTATGCCTTATAGCCGTTGTAAGCTGCAGGGTTGTGGCTGGCTGTAACCATAATACCTGCCTGACATTTAAAGTAACGAACGAGGTAAGAGAGAACGGGAGTAGGCTGAAGTTCTGATGTGATGTAAACCTTAATGCCGTTTGCCGCAAGAACTCTTGCCGCCTCATTCATAAATAAATCTGCTTTAATTCTGCTGTCGTGAGAGATTGCAACAGAACCATTGCCGTACTTTTTAAGCACATAGTTAGCAAGTCCCTGTGTAGCCTGACGAACAACATAAATATTCATTCTGTTAGTACCTGCACCGATAATGCCTCTGAGGCCTGCGGTACCGAATTTTAAAGCTGTGTAGAAACGATCATAAATTTCATCTTCGTTGTTTTTTATACTTTCAAGCTCTGCCTTAAGGTCTTTGTCCTCAACTGCGTTTTCAAGCCATTCGTTATAAGTCTGCTTAATATCCATGATTATGCCCCCAACTTAAAATTTTCACAAAAATGCGACCAAATTCTGTGGCAAGCCCTTCTTGCCTATCATAATTCACTATACCATAATTCACAAAAAAAAACAAGTTTTTTATTTGTACATTTTCAAGAATATGTGCTGAAAAACAAAAAAATATCACGCAGAAATCATAATTTTTATCCCTGCGTGATATTTATGTCTGAAATCTGTAAAATATTATTTATTTTACAAGTTTATACGAAACTTCGTTTTCGCTCAAAGAGTAACCATTCTGCTGTGCCTCAAGAAGAATCTGCTGAAGATTATCCCACTCTGAGTTCTTCGGAATGTAGATATATTTCGGAATTTTTTTGCTGTTTACCGAATAATATGAGCGAAGTCTTGCAAGACTGTTTTGATTTTCACCCGTAACATATGCCGAAAGTGTTCCGTAAGGAAAATCCTCCGCCGCAAGATAAGTCCATGTTTTTTGCGTAAGGAACAGTATGTTTCCTTTTTCAAGATTCTGATACTGACTGATATCGGCATAAATCTGCTCATAGGTTTGTGCGTTATTCGGTGTTGTTTTTATACCCTTTGCAGGACCGTTCTGAATTGTCTGTGTCAGCTGTTTCGGTTCACTGTCCCAGAAGCAATGTTCTGCCTTGACGGTAATCTGAAAACAAGCCTGCAGAATAATCAGAAACGCAGTCATCACGAATGCTAAATATTTACACGGAACAGCGTAGTCAAGATTGTCGGGATTTGCTTTCATTTCTTTAATCAGATTGCCGATGAATACAAAGCTTGCAATATTTGATGCGGTGCAAGCCATTGCAGTTACATAAAAATACTGATTTGAAGAGAAACACAATGCAACAGAATAAAAAATTCCGAGAACAAAGAGTGAAGCAAACAGTTCTCTTTGCTTATTTTCAGAAAGAACATACGCTGTGATACCCATGAAAATCATCGGGAACATAATCGCATTGTAGTAAACGCTTGTCATTGTCGGCATAAACATTACAAGCGCCAAAATAACGATTGCACTTGTAAGAATAAGATAAACCGAACGGTGTTGTTTTCTCTTTCTGTCAAGCAACATAACGATTGCGGTAGCACCGTATGCCATAAGTACATATTTAAAATGAGTGTGACATTCTACGATTGTTTTAAAGTAGTAGTTCATCTTTGCCATAAAGCCCATTTGCGGATGGTCGGGATCGGCAAGAAGATAGGGGAGATTTGAGAAAATCTCATTAATACTTACTCTTGAAAGTACAAATACAAGGAAAATAGCCGCAAGTATTCCTGCTCCCAAGGTAAACCACAGAAAAGTCTTAATCGAGAAAAGTTCAGAATTGAACACATTTTTATTAAGGGCAGTTTTCTTAATTACATAGTGAACTCCTACTGCAATAATATACATTACATAAACTGCCGCAAGGTACGGACAGCAGAGAACTGCGCCTGCAAATGCAAGTCCGCTGATTATGAGCGGTAATTTTTTTGAATAATCGGCTGTTGCCATTAAAACACCCGTGAGCGCAATTAGATCAAGTCCCATTGTGTTATAACTCAATGCCATAATGTCAAACGGTGTAAAGAGGAAATAAAGCACACAACCGAATACTGAGAAATATCCGTACTTTTTAAGTCTTGAATAGATAACGCACACAATAACAGCGTGACAGATTACATAGAAAACTCTTGCCGCAAAGATTATTCCGACAGTAGATTGCGTAATCATTGTGTAGAGCCATACGAACGGCAAAAGTAAAAATCCTGAAAGCTGTGTGAGGTGCCATTCGTCACCGAGTAACGAATCACCGAGAGTTACTCGGTGCGGAATTGTAAGATAAAACGATTCGTCGTTACCGCCAAAACCGTAATAGCATTTCCAAAGTGAAAATCCAATAGTAAAAGCCATAAGCACAGCAAAAATTATGTGCTGCCACTTTCCTTTATCAGGCTTTGAACGCAAATCCTTTATTATGTTCGCAAGCGATTTAAAACCGTCAATAAGCAGTTTTGCAACAAGATTCATAATAAATGATGCGGCGGCGGAAAGCACAAAAACTATCGGAACCGTAACAAAGTAATACGGAAGTCTGTCAGGCATTAATATTACTTTTTCGCAGAGTACGGGGTAAACAATGCTGTCAAAAATAAAGGAAATGAGATAAATTCCAAGTGCAAGGTCAGAAACTTTCCAAAGTGCAATTTTAGCGGCTTTCGGAAAGTTATCGGTCTTGATTCTCTTAATCAAGAGAAAAAGCAGTACAGATAAAACAAACGGTTCAAATCCGTACCAATAAATGTATGTACCCGATTTGAATGTTGTGCCGTAGCTTCTGAAATAATTGAATGTGCTGAATATGAAAAGTGAAAAAACAAAGAGTACAAGCATGGTTCTTGTTTTCATTTTCAATCCGTATTCTCTTATGTAACAACCCACAAAGTAGTATGCAACGGGGTAGAATCCCTGCCACCAGCTTGGGACAAGTTTCTGAAACTCATCAGATGAAGTCGGATTAGTCCACCAATCAAGTGAACCAAAATTGAAAATATTAAATAACGAGGGGATGATTGTCAGAAAAATAGCTGTTACAAGGAGTACCTGCTTTTGCTTTTTGCTTTTAAGTTTTCCGTAAGCAAGATTAAGGAACGGTGTAAGCAGAAACAACCCTATGTACATTTCAATGTACCAGGAGTAGTTGGAACCGGTAAAATCAAGCGTTCCGAGTATGAAAGATTTCAGGTCAAAAACATCACCTTGTGCAATGTTTTTGTAAATCATACACGCAAGTGTTGAGATTACAAAAACAATAAGTGTTTTCGTAATTCCCGAATAGTACTTTTTACTCAGTTCTTTTTTACTCATCAAATAACCTGTCAGCAACATGAACAAGGGAACGCAAACGGAAAACAGGGTTCTCATTACAACAGCAACATACATCGGTGTCCCTTCGATTGTCTGGCTGTAAAATCCGTTGTGCAGGAAAAAATGAACCGATAAAACGGTAAAGACTGCGATTATTCGCAAAATGTCCAGCGAGGTATCCCTCTTTTTCAGCTTTTCATAATCCATAATTTTTACCTTTCAAGCTTGAAATTTGCAAATCATTGCACATATAACAATAATAGCATAATTTAGGCAGCATTACAATAAATTGCAAACGAAAATATTGATTTTTAATGAAAAAGTTTGTAATGTTGTAACATTGATTTTATGACAAAAAACAAGTGACAGTTTCGGCTGTCACTTGAAAACTTTATTAAATTATGCCTGTTTTTCTGTTTGTTGTTTAGGCTTTCTGAATGAATCAAGAAAAGCTTTTGCGGTATCCATACCGTCAACCGTAAGCAGAATAAACAGAGGCGTCATATCAAACAGGTATCTTGACCTTGTTTCCCATAAATTCAAATCTCGACTTCGTTTTAATCTTCTTGCAGCTTTTATCGGAGGTGTAATGAAAATACAATGCACATATTCCGACGGTCAAAACGGCAAAAATCAAAAGAATGAATATTTTTGAAAATGAATCGAATCTTTTGTCAACATTTTCGTCAAAGCCGATTATGATAATATCTATAAACAGGAAAACAAAGCACAGCGAAAATATGCCACCGAAAATTCCTGTCAGGACTTTGGTGATTCTATTACTGTTCATCGTCATCAAGCACTTTTTCAACAATAAATCGTGGTCTGCGCTTTGTTTCCATATAAATCTTTCCGATGTATTCGCCTATAACACCGATTGCAAGGAGCTGAAGTCCTCCGATTGCCCAAATTGAACATAAAAGGCTTGACCAACCGCTTACAGTCCAACCGCAGAAAAAGCTGATGAGTGAGTAGATAATCATAATAAAGCTGATACCGAACACGATTGCACCGAGCCATGTGATTATTCTGATTGGCTGAATGCTGAGAGATGTAATACCCTCCCACGCAAGTGCAAGCATTTTCTTTAACGGATATTTACTTTCACCTGCAAGTCTTTCGGAACGCTCATATGTAACAATATCAGACTTAAAGCCGATCATCGGAACCATACCGCGAAGGAAGATGTTTGTTTCCTTATATAATGAAAAAGCGTTGAGTGCTCTCTTGCTCATAAGTCTGAAATCAGCGTGGTTAAAAATAACCTTAGCACCCATATGATTAAGAATTTTGTAGAATCCTTCTGCTGTAAATCTCTTGAAGAATGTGTCTGTTTCTCTTTTAGAACGAACACCGTATACAACATCGCAACCGTCCTCGTACTTTGCCACCATTTCATCAAAGGTATTGATATCGTCCTGAAGGTCTGCGTCAATTGAAATAACAGCGTCAGCCTTATCTTTAAGAGTCATAAGACCGCAGAGAAGTGCATTCTGGTGACCTCTGTTTCTTGAAAGCTTGATGCCCTGGAAAATAGGATTTTCTGTATGGAGTTCTGAAATAATCTCCCATGTCCTGTCCTTTGAGCCGTCATCAATAAACACAATACGGCTGTCGGCAGAAATTTTGCCCTCTGCCATCATCGTGCTGTATTTGTTTAGCAGTTTTTCCGCCGAATCCCTCAGAACTTCTTCTTCGTTATAACAGGGAATAGCCAAATATAACTTAGTCATATAAATTATCCTCCCGAAAAATTGTCACTCAGGTGACTTGTCGCAAGACAGGCACAAAATCTGTCTTTTATCCAAGTATAATTATAAAACCTCATAATTTAAAAGTCAACAAACTTACATGCTTTGTTACAAAATATTGTTATTTTATCGAAATAGAGAGGTGAAAGCAGTGTATTTATGAACAAATTTACAGATTTTTGTAACGAAACGGTAAAAAGAATTAAATGCTTTTGTAATAAAATCTTTTATTTTTTTAAAATTGCGAAAATCCACTTGTAAACAAAAAACAATTGTATTATAATGGTAGAAGTTAATAACCTATGGAGGTAGATTATAATGTCACAGACACAGAAATCAATTGCAGTATTAACAAGCGGCGGCGATGCTCCCGGTATGAATGCGGCTGTCAGAGCTGTAGTTCGTGCCGGTATAAATAAAGGAATGAAGGTTTACGGTGTTTACCGTGGATATAATGGTTTGCTCAACGGTGATGTTGAGGAAATGAACCTCAGAAGTGTATCTGATATCATCGGTAACGGCGGTACAATGCTTTACACAGCAAGAAGCGAAGAGTACGCTACTCCTGCCGGTATTCAGAGAGCTGCCGATTTTTGCAGAAGCATCGGTGTAAGCGGTGTTGTTGTAATCGGCGGTGACGGTTCATTCAGAGGTGCTCGTTGCCTTACAAACGCCGGTATTAACTGTATCGGTGTTCCCGGCACAATTGATAACGATATTGCCTGCTCCGAATACACGGTTGGTTTTGATACAGCCATGAACACAGCTATTCAGATGGTTGACCGTATCCGTGATACAGCACAGTCACACGACCGTTGTTCTGTAGTTGAGGTTATGGGCAGACGCTGCGGTGATATTGCTCTCCAGACAGGTATCGCAACAGGTGCTACAGCTATCCTCGTTCCTGAGGTTCAGTACAATATTGAAAGAGATGTAATCGCAAGAATCATCAACACTCAGAAAACAGGTAAAAAACACTTTATCGTTGTTGTTGCCGAGGGTGTCGGCGGTGTAAGAGATCTTGCAAAGTATGTAGAACAGCGTCTTGGTATCGAGGCAAGAGCTACAATCCTCGGTCATGTACAGCGTGGCGGTTCTCCAACACTTCGTGACAGAGTTGTTGCAAGCCAGATGGGCTTTAAGGCTGTTGAACTTCTTGAGCAGAATATCGGTAACAGAGTTGTTGTAATGCAGGGCGGCAAGATTGTTGATCTTGATATCAACGAAGCACTTGATATGCCTCGTGTGTTTGATGAAGAGCTTTACAAGATTGCTATGACAATTTCTATCTGATTTAAATATAACTCGATTATTTCAGGGCGGACATTGTTCGCCCTTTATTTTCTTTTAGGGTTACGCTACACAGAATTTTCTTGAAAGGAATAATTCATAATGCTTGAACAATCTCAAAAGCTGACTGACGGCTTAATTATATATTCCGTTCTTGTTTCAGACTATGAAAAACTTGATTTTAAGAATGATGCACTTGCGGGTGTCCGTGCAAACTATTTTAATTCAGGCTGCAAAGAGCAAAAAGAAATTACCGAAATCGAACTTCACGGTATGGATTACAAGATGTCTTGTCTGCTGACGAAGAATGAACCGCTTTCGTGGAAGGTAACAAGGGATAATCGTCCTTATCAGTCCGTAAAAAGGGCAACAGGCGGAGTTTATTCTGTTATAACTTACAATGACAGGGGAATTGTATTCAAAAGACAATTTTTTGACCGTAATCATACATGGTTACGCACGGAATATTTTAACAGAAGCATTGCCGATAAGCTTATCACGAGAATATATCCACGCAAAGTCAGCGGAATTATAACTCTTGTTACCGAAGATATTGACGATAACGGGATTGTTTCCGTAAAAACTCTTTTCCCGTCTGATAAGCAGTCAAACGAAAATTCAAGGGTTTTGATATATTCAAATGTGGGTATGCTCTGGTATGATGCAAGTTTTTTACCGTCAGATATGCCGTTTACGGAGAAAAAATCCTACGGCAACAGCGGATTTGTGTTTAACGGTGATTTGTTCAAAAATGATTTTGTTCCCGAAAATGCTTATAATCTTGAAGATTGCACTTATCTTACGGATGAAGATATTCCAAATGTTTCCGACACGGCTGAACCCGTGAGTAAGAAAGATTATTCGGCATACGATATTATCGAGAAAATTCTTGTTGAGGCTCACAAAACAAATAAGGATTTGTTCGGTGAAATTATAAATCATACTGCCGAAGAAGATTTTGAACCGGCGGAAGTTAAAATTGTAACAGGGGAGAAAGACGAACAGCTTTCGGATGATGAGGTTGAAGAAAATTCTCAAATTTCAGAACTTGAAATTGCAGATGATACAGACGCTGTCGCAGAAACATCAGATGAACAGACAGAAGATTCCGAAAATGTTGTAACTGTTGACAGCTCCGGTGAAGCTTCCGAAAATGAAGAAACTGATTTTGAAAAAGTTGAAGCAAATATCGGCACACATTGCCAAATAGATGATGTGCCGACAGAAGAATCCGATGAAGAAAATCCTGAAATTGTAAACGAAGAAGAACCCCATTGTGATGTGGTGATTCTTACTAAATCGGGAAGATATACCTATTTCGGTAATCTTGATGAAAATAATTGCAGAACAGGCAGAGGCAGAACGGTTTCTCCTGACGGTATGACCTCATATGACGGTGAATACCTTGATGACAGGCGCAACGGATTCGGTGTTTGCTATTATAACAACGGCAGTATAAATTATGTTGGAAACTGGACCGATAATTCACGCAACGGCGGCGGTGTCGGTTACAGACTGAGTGACGGTACAATGCATGCGGGTAAGTGGGATAATAATACTCCTGACGGCTATGGTGCAAGATTTGACAGAAACGGAAATCTTATTGATGTGAGCAATTACGAAAACGGTGTTCGCACGGGTAAGAGCGTTTCTTTTGATGAAAACGGCAATATAGTGGTTTCAGTTTATGAGAACGGAGAGAAGATTTCCGAATTTCTTGTTGATGCAGAGGTGTAGATATGAATATCACTGAAGAAAAGTTGCTTGAATATCTTTCAAAGGCTCTTGTGTGTGTAGCTGTAATTGTTATCGGATATATAATTACCAGGTTGATTATAGGGATTCTCCGAAAAATCCTTAATAAATCACGAATGGACGGTACAGCCGAAGGCTTTGTATTGTCCGTTCTCAAGGTGATTTTCTATTTCATTGTTGCAGTAACTGCACTCGGGACAATCGGTGTGAATGTTGCGTCGCTTATTACGGCACTCGGTGCGGCAGCCCTTACAGCAGGTCTTGCATTACAGGATTTGCTGAAAAATGTTGTCAGCGGACTTGTAATTTTGATAAACAAACCGTTTGTGTCGGGTAATATTCTTGATTTTGAGGGAGTAAAGGGAACGGTTGAAGAAATCAATATCTTCTCAACAACTGTGCATACACTTGATAATAAGCTTGTGACAATTCCTAATTCAAGACTTACATCAAACAATGTTGTAAACTGCACAATGGTTGAGCAGAGAAGGGTTGACTGTACTTTCTCGGTAAGCTATGATGATGATATCGACAAGGTGCGTGAGATTATTCTCAACCTTATGGCAACAAATGAGATGATTTTAAAAGATCCCGAACCTACTGTAAGAGTCGGTGAACATCTTGACAGCGGAGTGCAGATTAAGGTTTTTGCATGGGCAACTCCTGACGATTACTACGAGGTTTATTTCTTCCTGCAAGAAAATGTCAAGAAAGAGTTTGATAAAAACGGTATCACAATTCCGTACCCTCATCTTGTTATTGCCAAAGATTAAAATTATTAAATTCCAAATTAAATATTACGAAAAATTCCGTAAATAATAATGGTACTGTTGATTCAGTACCATTTTATTTTTATAAGGATTGATTAGTTTGAAAAAATTTTTAGGTCTGTTTGCCGTAGCTTTAATTTCAGTATGTTTTATCACTGGGTGCGGCAATGATAAAAACGACAGTATGACTGACACAACAAGTCAGACTTCACAAACATCAAATACGCAGGAAACTTCAAAAAGTATGACTGAAAACGGAGAAGTTTCAGATTCGGATGGTTTCATCGGTAACGAAGAAAATGAAACAGGAAATTCGGGTTCGGATATGATGGATGATATTGAAGACGGAATTGACGAAATTATGGGTGACGGAGATAATAATGATTCTGATACTGTCACCAATCCCTCAGATACTGTTTTATAAAAACGAGAGCAGCAGGACAAAATTGCCTGTTGCTC
>UMCY01044224.1_pt1 | contig 11243 bp, 5 predicted proteins | sample 1964351 | NCBI WGS metagenome assembly UMCY01 (sample SAMEA4835980, study PRJEB28245) | human gut metagenome | biome: gut microbiome; material: fecal sample | place: Denmark | collected 2008 | reverse complement strand
CGTCCGTACGTTAAGAATGTGTGTTAAACAACAATTTAATTATTCTACTCATTCCTCAGTGCTGTCACCGGATCACTCTTTGATGCCTTTTTAGAAGGTATCAATCCACCGATAAATGTAAGAAATACACTAAGCAGTATAAGCACCATCGCTGGAATTACAGGAAGTACTGCATTGATGTTGTTCACCCCTGAAAGTGCATGAATAACAGCATTTATAGGAAGCATAAAAAGTAATGTTATACCTATACCCATAAGTCCTGAGCATAGTCCGATTATACATGTTTCTGCATTAAATACAGCCGATACATTCTTCTTGGAAGCACCTATTGCCCTTAATATTCCTATCTCCTTACGTCTTTCAAGTACACTTATATATGTGATAACACCTATCATAATAGAAGATACTATTAAAGATATAGCCACGAATGCAATCAACACATAGCTTATAACATTTACTATGGTAGTGACAGAGGACATAAGTGTTCCTACCACATCTGCGTAGCTTATAACCTGTTCATCCTTACCCTGCTTTTTCATGCTTGTATTATAGTTATCAAGTATATTTACTATCTTATCCTTACTTTCAAAATCCTTAGGATATATATCTATTTCACCTGGTACTGACAAATCTGCATAGCCAAGCTTTTTCATATTATTGTCATATGAGGCAACATCAGTATCAGACATAAGTGACTTCATAAGGTCTGAAAGGTCACTTTCGTTCATATTCATCTTTATCGCATCTGCGAAGCTGTCTGTATCTATACCAAATGCGCTGCTAAAATTATAGTCATCTGTATCTGTTCCCATGCCCATTGAACCTAGTGCAGCTGCCATATTATTTCCCATAAGCTGCATGGCATTCATCATGGCATCTGTCATAGAGGACATCATCTGTGTCATGACTGCCTCCATAGCCTGCTGCATATTCCCCATGATACTTTCCATCATCTTGTTCATGGCATTCTGTATATTGGCAGTAAACTGTTCCTGCAGACTGTTGAGCATATTGTTTATGACTTTATCAAGAATACCATCTATGTTCTGATATCCATTCTGCTTGGCATATTCTGCGTATCCATCTACTACATCCTTTTTAAATATACTCCAGAGCTGTTCTTTTGATATATCAAATGTCACAGCATCATTCATAAGTTCTTTTGCCGAATCTGATATCTGTTTTCTTGCCTCATCTGTAAGCAGGAACTTAAATACACTTTCTGCTGTTGTATCCTCAATACCATTCTTTTTAATATATTCAAAATATCTGGCTTCAAGCTTGTTTACCTCCTTAAGCACTCTGTCCTGCGATATATTTACATGCATTGAATCAGTAATAAGCTGTCTGATATCCTTACTTAACTGGGCTGATACTTCATCAGAGGACATATATTCCTTGAAACCATATAATACTTCAGATATAGATGCTTTAACTTCATCTGTAAGACTGTCTGATATCAGTTTCTTTACTGTGTCTGCATCTATACTGCCTATATCAAAGTCCATACCATTTTCCCTGAAAGCAGAAGATATATCTCCAAAACTATCAGGGTTTAACACTGATGAATCCATAGAATCAAATATAGATGGATCAAATGCCGCTGATATATCATCTGGATTAATCAATGCAGCAAAATCTGGCATACTCATATCATATATACTATCATCCACCTTAAATGCATTACTTATTGCATCTGTATCTATCTGAAAAAGTGATTCCATGTTAAATTTACTTTTACTGTCACTACTTATACCAAACTTTTCACCAGTAAATATGTTGGTATCCTTCTTTTCCTTCTGTGCTTTTACTACATCACTAGCTGCAGAATATTGTATAAGCTGTCTTGTAAGCCCGGATGTATATGCTATACCCGGTGTAAGCATTGCTGCTGTGGTTCCATCAACCTGCTTAACTATACCTGATATTTTCAGATCACTGCCTTTGCTTATCAGCTCCTTCATATATTCTTCATTGCCAGTTTTATCCTTCCATATATCATACTCTGTATCATACTGATAATAATCAGCACTATTCACCACTTTAAAGGTCATGCCAATAAAATCATCATATGAAAAGCTGTCGTTATTCTCAGGAATATCTATCTCTTTTTCTGACATAAATGCAGATATCATATTCTCATATTCAGCATTATCACGCAGACCTAGTGTGTACTCAAGCCTGTCACTTATGTTACCGCTTGAGGAAAGCACAAGAACACATTCGTTATAATTTTGTGGCCAATGTCCTGCTTTTACTTCATACTGTTCTTCATATAAACTGCTGTTTGAGGGCAGCTCATAAAACACATTTGTAGACATGCCAGATGTCATGGAATTCTCATATGATGAAGACATTCCCATCATCTCATACGACTTGTCAGGATTTATCTGCCTATATCCTGTATTATCCTCCCTGTATATCTGAGGAGTTACTATATATTTGTATTCTATGGCATGCACATAATCTTCAATATTTTCCGGATTGCCTTCTATATATGTTTTAAGCGATGCCAGATCGTTGGTACTCATCTTAGAGAACATATCAGAAACAACAGGTGTAACACCGATATCGTTCTCCTTTTTGTTGTCACCTGATGCTGACATACCGACCATCATCGCTGTAAGATCAAAGCCCGTACTTTGTATCTGTAACGGATATTCTGACAAAGTATCCTCTTCCATCGCACTTATATATCCACTGACACCATTAGATATTGAAAGAATAAGTGCTATACCTATAATTCCTATAGAACCTGCAAACGATGTAAGAAGAGTCCTTGCCTTTTTAGTCTTAAGATTCTGAAAGCTTAATGAAAGTGCTGTAAGAAACGACATTGACGACTTTCCCATATTCTTGTGCACCGGTTTTTCTATAATATTTTCATCTATCTCTAACGGATCAGAATCCGATAATATCTTTCCATCTTTAACTTCTACTATTCTTGTAGCATATTCATAAGCCAGCTCAGGGTTATGAGTTACCATAACTACAAGTCTGTCCTTTGATACCTCTTTTAAAAGCTCCATAACCTGTACGCTTGTTTCACTGTCAAGTGCTCCTGTAGGTTCATCTGCAAGAAGAATATCTGGATTATTAACAAGTGCTCTGGCTATGGCAACTCTTTGCATCTGTCCACCTGACATCTGGCTTGGCTTTTTATGTATCTGCTCTCCAAGTCCTACCTTTTCTAGCGCCTCTTTAGCACGTTTTCTTCTTTCAGTCCTTGATATGCCTGATATTGTAAGTGCAAGCTCAACATTAGAAAGAACCGTCTGATGAGGTATAAGATTATAGCTCTGGAACACAAAACCTATCGTATGATTACGATATGAATCCCAGTCTCTGTCTTTATATTTTTTAGTTGATATTCCATTGATGATAAGATCCCCACTGTCGTATCTGTCAAGGCCGCCTATAATATTAAGAAGCGTGGTTTTTCCTGAACCACTTGGACCTAACACTGCAACGAATTCACTATCCCTTAGATTCAGCGACACATCATCAAGTGCTTTCTGTACTAACTTTCCTGTTCTATATTCCTTACGGATGTGTTGAATCTGAAGCATTATCTATCTCCTGTTCATTTTATTATCATAATTAGATTTTATTATAAAACAATGTATACTTTTATTACAATACACTTTGGTTATAAAAACATTACTATTTTATAACATTTTCATAAAGTTATCTATATTTTTTCTACTACATGCCGTTACATAAGCATGTTATAATTATAAAATAATATGATACCAGGGTCAAAAGGTCTTTCACCCACATGAGCTCGCTCATAGTTGGATGAAAGACCTTGGGACCCGCCCCGATATGAGCATAAAAGTGGGATGAAAATCCCACGATATGCGAATATTGGGGAGGGTGCTATGTGCCAGTGGCACATGTTTAGCACTGACCGAAGCGGAGCGGAGACGTGGGAGTGCATAGCACGGAACAATCCGTAGGTATCAAAGTCGGGGGCTTTTGACCCCGACATCATAAAATACTAGGAGGTATACAAATATGTGGGCTTATGAAAGTGTTTTTTATCAGATATATCCTCTGGGATTGTGCGGTGCGCCTTATGATAATGATGATGTCCTTACACATCGTATCCTTAAGGTCAATGACTGGATTCCCCATATTAAAAAGCTAGGTGCCAATGCAATATATTTCTCACCTGTATTTGAATCTGATACGCACGGATATAATACCCGTGACTATACAACAATAGATAAAAGACTTGGAACCAATGAAGATTTTGCCAACGTATGCTCTAATCTGCACAAGGAAGGAATCAAGGTTGTTCTTGATGGTGTATTTAACCACGTAGGCCGTGGCTTCTGGGCTTTTCAGGACGTTCTTAAAAACCGTGAGAATTCTGCTTATGTTAACTGGTTTGCAAGAATAGACTTTAATGGCAACTCAAACTATAATGACGGTCTGTGGTATGAAGGCTGGGAGGGCTGCTATGACCTCGTAAAGCTCAATCTATATAATGAGGATGTTATACAGCATATTTTTTCAGCCATAAAAGGATGGGTAGATGAATTCGATATAGATGGCTTAAGACTTGATGTGGCTTATTGCCTGAATCATGACTTTTTAAGAAGACTCCGCTCCTTCTGCGATTCGCTAAAGCCTGATTTCTTTCTTCTTGGTGAAACTCTTCATGGTGACTATAACCAGATTATGAATGATGAAATGTTACATTCTGTAACCAATTACGAATGTTACAAAGGTCTTTATTCAAGCTTTAACTGTATGAATATGTTTGAAATAAACCATTCATTATTACGACAGTTCGGACCAGAAAACTGGACTCTTTATAAGGGAAAGCATCTGCTCTCCTTTGTTGACAATCATGATGTAACAAGAGTTGCCAGTATTCTTAATAACGCTAACCACCTTACTCTCATATACACCCTTGCATTCGGAATGCCTGGTATTCCTTGTGTATACTATGGCAGTGAATGGGGTGCAACAGGAAGAAAAGAGGATGGTGATCCTGCTCTGCGTGTTTCCTTTGATGCGCCTATATGGAATGACCTCACAACATTTATATCAAAGCTGGCTGTCGCGAAGAAGTCGTCAAATGCACTGAATTATGGAAGCTTCTCATCTATCGTGCTCACCAATGAGCAGTGCATCTTCCTACGTCAGTATAATGATGAACGTGTTCTTGTTGCCATCAATGCATCTGAACATCCTTACTTTGCTTCGTTTAATATCGGAACTGATACATGTACTGACCTTATAAGTGGCAGCGAAATTAAGCTTAATAACGGAATGGAACTTCCTGGATACAGTAGTTTTATGCTTCGTCCATTCTCTTAAGCTCCGGAAGTACTGTACATAGCATTGTTATAAAACAGATACTTCCTCCTATTACATTGGATACTGGCTCAGCCAGAAATACTCCTGCTGTTCCCATATTAAATGTATATGGCATAATATATGTAAGAGGCACGACTATAATTACTTTTCTTAATAATGAAAAGAATATGGCGTGCTTCTTTTTGTTAAGTGACTTAAATACTGTCTGTCCGATATATTGCAGATCCATAAATATAAATGCTGCAAAATACTGCTTTAATGCAACAATAGCATCACTAAGCAGGCTGCTGTCTGAGCTGAATATACTTATTAATGCTCCCGGTGCAAATATAATAATGCTCCACATAACAGCCGTATAAGCCAATGTCATAATACCAAGAACCGCTATTGCTTTTCTGATACGTGTGGGCTTTCCTGCACCATAATTATAACTGATAACTGGCGAAGAACCTTCATTAATAGCATGAATCGGAGTATCCACAAGCTGTCTTACACTAGATACTATTGTCATTACTGATATGTAAATATCTCCTCCTGTTACTGCCAATACATTATTGCAGCATATTGTAACAAGGCTGTTAGTAACCTGCATTATAAATCCCGCTGTGCCAAGACTGATAATATTCTTAGCATAACCTGCACACTCTGCAAGCTCATTTTTCTTTAAAAATCTCATCTTTAATTCGGATTTATGTGTCAGGAAATATATTGTAAACATCGCCGAGAAGCATTGTGAAATAACTGTTGCTACTGCTGCTCCCTTTACGCCTAAGCCAAAAACAAATATAAATAGTGGATCCAGTATAAAATTAAGAACTGCTCCTATTGCAACTGATATCATACCAGTTGTAGAATATCCCTGTGCATTAATATATGGATTTAGTCCTAAGGCAAGCATAGATGGTATTGTTCCTATAAGATAAATCATCATATATGGATATGCATAAACTATTGTACTATCTGATGCGCCAAACAACATGAGAATTGGTTTTGAAAACAGCATACCGCATGACATCAATATAAATGCACCTGCACAGAGCATTGAAAATGATGTATCCATAATAAGTGCAGCTTCTTTATTTTTCTTTCTTCCCCTATATATCGAAAACAGAGGTGTTCCACCGCTTCCAAACAAGTTAGCAAATGCTGTAATAATAACAATTACCGGGAAGCATATTCCAACTGCACCTATAGCTGTTGTACCGATATGTGGTATACGTGCAATATATATCCTGTCTACTACGTTATACAAAAGATTCAATAACTGTGCTACAAGCATAGGGATTGATGCACTTAAAATATTATCTGTAATTGTTCCATTCTCAAAGTCTATTTTTTTCATTTCTATTACCTGTCCTGCGTATTATACTGCATATTATTATACTGTTTTACATAATATTTTCCTCTATTATACATATTCATCTGAAAATTTCAATTTCTAAAATTTCAGTTTCTAATAATCTTTTCTGTTAAAGCCTCTTTTTGCTATGTCACAGACTCAACGCTGTTCTAACAGCTTATAACTCTTCCTGTTCTAGCTGTAACCCTGTGTGAGATTGATATAACAGTCCTGTTTTCAGATACATTTTTTAATGCCTTTAGTACTTCTCTTTCTGTATCAGCATCAAGATTAGCAGTTATCTCATCTAAAAGCAGAAGCTGTGGATTAGCAGCAGTTGCCCTTGCAATAGACAATAACTGCCATTGTCCCTGCGAAAATATTTCCTGTGTGCAGGGTGTATCATATCCCTTATCAAAGCTCATAATTGTATCGTGAAGTCCTGCAAGCCTGGCTGCATTCACAACCTCATCCATAGATATAGCTTCATCATATAATGTAATCTGGTCTTTAACTGTTCCTGGCACCATATGAAATGTCTGTTCAACATAACCAAATATTCTTCTTTTCATATTATCAGGTATATTACTAGAATCAATTCCATCAATTAGTATCTGTCCCTTTAAAGGCCTGTATAAGCCTAAAAGCAGCTTGAATATTGTGCTCTTTCCCGCACCTGTCCTTCCCTGCAGTGTAACCTGTTCACCCATATCAACATTGAAGCTCTTATCTTTAATTATAATATGGTCAGCTTCATATCCGAAAGTTACATTATTAAACTTGACATATGGTGTGCAGGCTTTTCTAGCTTTTAATTCTTCACTATTATTGATGCTAGCTGTCTGTGTTTCTAACGCAGCATTAATATCTGCACTTATATCAGCATTAAAATCCGCCATAATATCTGCTTTAATATCAACATTAAAATCTGCCTTAATATCTGCTTTAACATCTTCAAATGCTGGAAGTGCAAAGAATTCATTTATTCTTCTTACACCGGCAATTGCTGACTGTATAGTCTGGATTTCCATACCAAGGCTCTCAACTGGTGCAAATATCTGTGATATGTAGTTAATAACAGCTACCGCCGTGCCTGCCGACATTCCAAAAAGTGTAAGAGCCTTTGCATTGCCCGATGCTGAAAACAACATAACTACCGCTACTACAATTGCATTTAGTATAAGAATAACCGGTGAATATATTGCATCGTAAAAGTTGGTCTTTTCCATAGCCTTATAGCTGTCACCTATATATTCATCATATTTTTTCTCCATATACTTTTCCTTGCCAAGATTATGTATTGTACGGATGTTTCGTAGTGTTTCCGGTACATGTCCCGAAGCCTTACTTACTGCACGCCGGTTTCGCAGCTGGGCTTCAAGCATATTCCTCTGCACATATCGGGTAAACCAGAATATAAATGGCAGTAATATAAGCAATAATATTGCAAGCCCTTTATTTCTGAACCATATAACTGCAAGAATACTTATTATCTTACATGTATCCGCAAACATACTGACTATACCTGAGGTAAACAGATTCTCTACAGTATCAACATCACCAACGAATCTTGACACCACAGCTCCCGGCTCCTGCTTACTTAATGATGCGGCTGTCAGTCTGGTAAAATGCTCCATAAGACCACTACGCAGAGCATGCGTTATCTTTTGGCCAAATACAGTAAGAAGCCCTTCCCTTGCAGCCTCCATAAGACCTGTGATCACATTAAATACCATATAAAGAAATATAAGATGTAAAGGAACCTGACATCCTGCTGCCAATGTATCTACTATTCTTCCAAGTACAAGCGGTGGATAAAGTGCAGTTATAACTGCACCACATACTGTTGTTATAATACCAAGTGAAAGCCACTTTTTCTTTATTGTAGTGTGCAATATTATTGAGCCTACACTAAGTACTTTGCCGCCATTATCAACATTGCTATTATGTTTACTCATGCTTATCCACTACCCTTCTGCTGTTTTCCACTACCTTTGCTGCAGCCAGCCCTTCATTCTCTGTTTCTACAGTTCTGCATTCTTCAACACTTACCGTTTCATACATTTTTCTGTAGCCAGGACATTCCAACATAAGTTCTTTATGTGTTCCAACATTTGCCTTACCGGCATCCATCCATATAACCTTATCCATCTTCGGAAACATATAGAGACGATGAGATATAAGAATAACGATATTATCTGATGCCATATCTTTAAGCTTCTTATATATCTGTTCCTCTGTATTCCTATCGAGTGCTGAAAATGGATCATCAAGCACCAGCACCAGCTTCTTATGGCAAAGCATTCTTGCAAGTGCTATTCTTTGTGCCTGTCCACCCGACAGCCTGATTCCTTCACTTCCAATAATGGTATCTGCTCCCTGCTCCATAGCCTCAACCTCTTTATCCATGCATACTGCCCTGAGGTATTCAAAAACATCATAATCATCACCTAACAACACATTATTCCTTACAGAATCGTTAAATAATTCAGGATCATGTCCAAGATAACTTATTATTCCCGACCTTACATTATCCGCAGCGTTTCTTAGCTCACATCCGTTATATCTGATACTTCCCTCATATGGATATTCACACAGAAATGTCCTTCCAAAGGTTGACTTACCACTAGCAACCGGACCTGTAACACCTATGATCTGTCCCGGCTCTGCAGTAAAGGAAATATCATTATATACATTTTTTCCATCTGGATATGTAAAGCTTAAGTTTTGTACCTCAAGCCTTCCTAATGTCTGATTTTTACAATCTGTATCCTTAGCCTGAATAACCATAAGCGGCTTAATACGTTTCCATGAAACCTGTGCCTTATGAACTGCATTAAACAGCTTCGCCGCCTTCGAGGACTTATCAGATAACTTTATAAAGCAGGCCAGGAATGTTGTAAATGCTGCAATATCCCAGGTTCTCCATCCTGTTCCAAGTACATTTCTGCTGCCAAAATATAATATAAATAAAATGCCCATCATTGATATTATTCTATATAATGGTGTAAGAGAAGAATTCCATATATTAGCATAAATAGCTGATTTCTCATACTCAGCCAGATTATCTTCGTACGCATTTTTTCTGTCAGCTTCCCTGCCATAAACTCTGTAGGTTATAGCATTGGATGCTCTGTCGAGTGTTGCATTACTAAGGATACCAGATTGTTTTTTATACGCAGAACCTGTTTTCTGGACTATTACTTTCATCTTTTCAGCAATGATATAAGATATAGGTGGAAATATCATTGCAATAAGTGCCAGCCTTACATCATATACAAGCAACATTCCTGCATATGCAGCCAGCGCAACTCCTGTATCAAATATTTCTGTTGTAAACTTTCTCATGCCTTCAGCACAATCATCTACATCAAGTATGGCCTTTGTCATAATATCACCCATACCTTCACCTTCAAGCTCTGTCCTGCTCTTTAATACAAGTGTTCCATATAATATTTTCTTCATTCTTCTATTAACATTATTGGCGAATCTACGAACATAAAAACGTTTTATATATCTTGATACCTGAACTACTCCAATTGAAATCACATATGCAATAACAAGTATAAGCATATCCTTGTATACAGCATTCTTTGCCAATATATCTATAAGACAGCCTGCCATTTTTCCTTCAAACCATGGTCCAAACAAAAGTCCAAGATTGTATATAAAACCTGACACAGTTATTATAAGCAGTACCTTCCACTCTTCTTTAAAATATGATAGTATTCTGTCGGCTTTAAATGTTTTATGCGCGGTCACATTTTTGTTATCTGAAGGATTTACTCCATTATTTCTTAATTTAAAATCCAATCTCATCTGGTGCCACAGAACATTTCCATGAGTGGATTTATCTGTTATCCCCTCATCAACGAATCCAAACTTGGAATAATATGGAACAAGGCTTTCTTTACATGTTAATACAAGCCCTTTCCGGTTCTGTTTTCTGGCATCTAAGATGGCCTTCTTAATCAGCTCTTTCGCATATCCACATCTGCGATATTCAGGAAGAGTATTTACACCAAAAATCATCTGCCATGCACCATTCTCATTATGCATTGATGCATTTTCATACATCTCATCTGTAAGATCAGCCTCATCCGTAACAAAACCATCTACAAACGCAATGAGTTTATCATCATCAAACATAAGCCAGAAATGATTTCCATAATATTTTATTCTCTGCTCAAATTCTTCTTTAGTTGCTGCCTCTAAAACAGGAAAACACTCGGATTCAACCGATGCAATATCGTCTAAATCAGCCATTGTTGCATATCTTATATTCACAACCATTCCTTCTTTACTATGATTTTTTCATTATAGCTTCCTATAAGACAGATAATGCACATTATATGCGTATTTCTAATACTTTCTACTCTATCACATACTCGTACATTCTAAACTGCCTGTTTCCAACCACCTCATAAAATATGTTTTCAGTACTTACATATTTAAAGCCAGCTCTTCCAGACATCCGGCTGGTATCCAAGTGTTGATGCTTTTCCACTAGTCTCTCAAAAGAGGCTTCAAAGTTTAAATCATCCTTATCACTTCTTTTTCTTGGACCTTTCAT
>UMCY01026653.1_pt1 | contig 11298 bp, 10 predicted proteins | sample 1964351 | NCBI WGS metagenome assembly UMCY01 (sample SAMEA4835980, study PRJEB28245) | human gut metagenome | biome: gut microbiome; material: fecal sample | place: Denmark | collected 2008 | reverse complement strand
CGTCCGTTCGTCACCAACTAATATTCAATTAAACAACTATTTATTTTTCTTTCCCGCAAACTTTATCTTAATAGCCTGCTTAGCTCCATAAGGAAGAATATACTTAAGCTTATCTTCACTCTTTCTCATAGTACTGCATTCTGGAAGTTCTCTGTTAAGGTGTATGGCATCGAATTCGCACTTTGTAGTACATATACCACATCCGATACACTTGTTAGGATCTACTACTGATGCTCCACATCCAAGACATCTTGCTGTTTCCTTCTTAACCTGTTCTTCTGTGAATGTAAGCTTTGCATCCTTAAACGACTTCTTATGGTTAAATGAAGTATCTGTTCCTGGAACCTGTCTGCTGCTGTTATCATAGCTTTCTATACGGATATTATTCTTATCAAGCTCTATGAACTCTCTTCTGTTACGTCCTATAGTAAGCGAACTATGTGGCTGTACGTATCTGTGAATAGATATTGCAGCTTCCTTACCCGCTGCAATAGCATCTATGGCAAATCTTGGTCCTGTATACACATCACCACCGATAAATATATCTGGATCTGTTGTCTGATATGTAAGCTTATCTGCTTTCACTCTCACTCCATCAACCTGAACCTTAGTACCTTTAAGAAGCTCTCCCCATATAGTAGACTGACCTATACTTAAAAATACATGACGACAGTTTATTGTTTTCAAATCGTTCTCATCATACTGTGGATTAAACCTTCCATCCGCATCTTTTACAGATATACATCTCTTAAGGACTATTCCTGTTACATGTCCATCTTCTGTGAGTATTTCTTTAGGTCCCCAGCCACAGTCAAGCTTAACACCTTCTTCGAGTGCTTCTTCCACTTCTTCCTCTGATGCCGGCATACCTTTTCTATCCTCAAGACAGAACATAGATACATTATAATCACCTACTCTTGTACTTGTTCTTGCAACATCAATAGCAACATTACCACCACCGATTACAACAACATCACCTTCAAGTGGATATTCGTGAGTATAACCAGCCTGTTTTAAGAAATCAACAGCAGATACAACACCATCGGCATCTTCTCCTGGTATTCCAGCCTTTCTTGAACCCTGACATCCAATAGCTATATAGAAAGCCTTATAGCCCTGCTTCTTTAACTCGTCTATTGTAATATCCTTACCGACTTCAACACCTGTTTTAATATCAACGCCCATCTTATGTATAACGTCTATCTCTGCTTCTACAACATCCTTTTCAAGCTTAAATGATGGAATACCATACACAAGCATACCACCTGCTTTTTCATTTTTCTCAAAAACTGTTGGCTTATAACCTTTTTCTGCAAGATAGAATGCACATGAAAGTCCTGCCGGTCCACCTCCAATTATAGCAACTTTTTCATCAAAGCTGCCCTTTGTTGATGGCACAACTTTCTTAGGTATATAACGTGTATCCGCCTTAAGATCCTGCATAGCTATGAATTTCTTAACTTCATCTATAGCAATAGCCTCATCTATAGTTCCTCTTGTACACGCATCCTCACATCTCCTGTTACATACATGTCCACACACTGCAGGAAACGGATTTTCTTTCTTGATAAGCGCAAGTGCATCAATAAACCTGCCCTGTGCAGCCATCTTAAGATAGCCCTGGACTGCTATATGTGCTGGACAGGCTGTTTTACAAGGTGCTGTACCTGTATCATAACAGTTAATCCTGTTCTTATCCCTGTAGTCCTCAGACCACATATGTGGTCCCCATTTCTGTTCTGATGGAAGCGGCATCTTAGGATACTTTACTTCTTCTCCTGCTTTAGTACATAACTTCTGTCCAAGCTTCACTGCACCAGCAGGACAATACTCTACACATCTTCCACAGGCAACACAGTTTTCCTTTGTAACCTCTGCCACATATGCCGAACGTGACATATTAGGCGTGTTAAATAGCTGTGATGTTCTAAGTGCATAACATACGTTAACATTACAGTTGCATATGGCAAATATTTTATCCTGTCCATCTATGTTGGTAATCTGATGAACAAAACCATTATCCTCTGCCTTCTTAAATATCTCAAGTGCTTCTTCCTTAGTGATGTATCTTCCACCCTTACCTGTTTCAACAACATAATCTGCCATATCACCTACTGCTATACACCAGTCTGCGGGATCATCAGCGCATCCCTCATCATATGTTTTTCTTGACTTACGGCATGAACATGGACTTGCCGCATATTTTCCATCATACTTGTCTAACCAGTAGGATATCTTTTCCAGCGAAACAGCCTGGTTATTCATATCAATAGCTTTCTCAACTGGTATAACATGCATGCCTATACCTGCTCCTCCTGGTGGCACCATAGGAGTTATCTTTTCAAGTGGAAGACGACTCATGCGTTCAAAGAATCTTCCCATCTCAGGATGTTCTTCAAGCACTGTTGAATTCATATTGGTAAACTCTGCACTTCCGGGTACAAACATCGGAAGTACATACTGCTTCTCATGTTCAGGATTCTCCCAGTTATACTCTAACAACCCATTAAAAGACATCTGTTCAAGCTGCTTTTCAAGTTCTTTTTCATCCATGCCTGTTATCTTAACCATCTGTTTAAGAGTTTTAGGCTTACGCACCCCCATCTTTAAGGCTATTTCTGCCTGCTCATCTGTACATATAGGTGCAAGTCCCCAATATTCCGGACTATCTGCTGTCAGTTTTTCAAAGCCTAACTTTATAGGCACTCTGTCTGTTATCATTTTGCCAAGTCTTAAAACTGGCTCTCTTACCGGAAGTTCCGGATGAGGATTTTTAAATTCTTCTTTACTCATAAATATCCTTTCCTCCTAATATACTTCTAAATACTTATATATGCTTCTATTATTGTTTCCACTCAGCTACATGTTTCTTTAGCCATTCAGTCCATTCCTTCATGCCTTCGCCTGTTTTAGCAGATATAGGAATAACCTCCGCCTTTGGATTTCTCATTGCTATATATTCTTTACACTTATTAATATCAAAATCAAAATAAGACATAACATCAATCTTGTTAATAAGAACAACATCACATACTGAGAACATAAGTGGATACTTAAGTGGTTTATCATAACCTTCTGGTACTGAAAGTATCATGACATTCTTTACCGCTCCTGTATCAAACTCCGCCGGGCATACAAGATTTCCCACGTTTTCTAATATAACAAGATCAACATCACTTATATCAAGCTCTTCTATTCCCTGTCTTGCCATATCCGCATCAAGATGACACATTCCACCAGTATGAAGCTGTATAGCTTTGGCACCTGTATTTGCAATAGTCTTCGCATCAACATCCGAGTCAATATCCGCTTCCATGACGCCTATCCTTATATCCTTCTTTAACAGCTCTATAGTTTTTGTTAAAGTGGTAGTCTTTCCAGAACCAGGAGATGACATCAGATTTAAAAAAAACACTCCTTTTTTCTTAAGTTCTTCTCTTAAAAGTGCAGCACGCTCATCATTGCTTTCAAAAACACTTTTTTTCACCTCGATAACTCTTACGTCCTTCACTATATACCTCCATAGCATATTATAAGATATAGTATACATCTTTTACATAAAAAAAGCCAGCACATTGATAATGCTGACTTTATAACCTGTGTTATAACTAACTTTATTAATATACTGGCATATTTATAATACAGAAAGATAATTATCCATCTCTTCTGTTATCTGTTCATAATCCTTTTCCATAGCCTCTGATATCTCACCATACAAAAGCTTTCTAGCAGTAGTAAGCATTCTGCTGTCTGCCGACTTCATACGTCTTAGTTCTTTAGCTCTGTCATTTTTTATGTTAAATAATGCTCTTACAAGATGCATAAGCTGTACAAGATCCTGTGACTTAACCATCTCATCATATTTCATAGGATGAACCTTTTCATTAAGCTCTTCATCTTCCCTACAGTGCTTTGCCCTTTCAATAAGCTTCTTACAGGCATCCTTATCAATAATACCTCTGATCATGACCTTAGTACTGTCAACAGGAGAATATACAATTCCTTTACTGTCATAAACAGGCTGAAGAAAATAATAATCCTTATCAATACCTTTAATAGGCGGCTTTCCAATATTCTCAATCTCACACACACCTACTACACCATAAACAACTTTATCATTGATCTCAAACATATCATTACACCTCTCATATGCATAACGCAAAACTTATTAAATCATCTCTTATATCTGGGTGTAATTATACATCAATTCGACATTTTTTTCAAAATGATATTAAAAAAAACATAAAAAATACAAAAAGCAGATTATTGTATATGCCTTATTACATACACATAATCTGCTTTATAATTAATTATTTTATGTATATATCAGTCCAATAAACAGCCTGCTGATATATTAGTAAAGATCTACTTTTCCAGCAAGATTACCATTAGCTACATAATAACATGCATTATCTTCTGGCTTAAGATACATTTTAAGATCTTTTATTTCAACATTCTGGCTCTTTACATCTTCTGTTATTCTTGCAACAAGTGTCTCTTCATCTACCTGCTTACCATCAAACTGGAAAAACAGCTCTTTTTTAAATGTCTTCTTCGCTGCTGTTTTTCTTGTAGTCTTTGCTGCTGACTTGGCAGCTGTTTCTTTTTTAGCTTCTGCTGCTTTCTTAGCAGCTGTTGTCTTTGTGGATGCTGTTGTCTTCTTTGCTGCTGGCTTTCTTCCTGGTTTCTTCTTTGCAGTCTCTGCTTTAACTTCTTCTACAACTGCTTTGACCTCTCCCTTTTTTTCTTCCAGATCTGATTTCACTTCACTAAGCTTAGCTGCGATATCTTCTGTCTTCTTTACTGCAGCTTCCTTAACTGGTTTCTTCTCTGTTGCCTTTTTAGCTGTTTTCTTAGTCTCTTTAACCTCTGTGCTAGCAGCAGCCTGATTATCTACTGCTGATGTACTACCAAATATGTCCTTTGTTTCCACCTTAGTCCTCATGATTCAATCCTCCCTAATCATTCACTACATGTTAAAAAGTTTCTAATAGCATCTGCAGCTTCATTCTCATCACTGCCATCAGCGATCACTTTAACTTCGATGCCTTGTTTTAAACCAAATGCCATAATCCCCATAAGACTTTTGGCATTGATATTTTTTCCTTCGCCCTCAATCTCAATATGACTATCATATTTACATGCTATCTGAACAAGCTCAGCTATTGGATTCTTATGTGTCTTATCAATGTCTGCAACCTTAACCAATTCTGTCATCGTTAACATCCACCTATCTTTCATTAATTAATTACATTTGTAAAATATACCGCATACATACGAATAAGTCAATACCCAACTCAAGTCTCACAATACATTCTATAATCAGGCTTTATGTTTGTTTTCTACTAACGATACAAGAATCTGTGATATTTATCGACGTATATTTATCATCTTACCTGATAGTTTTATCTGCATATCCCATATGATACAGTTCATTCATCTGTTCGTCAAACTTAGGTTTTAATTCATAATCACCAAGTATTTTAATCAGCTGCTTAACCTTTTTATCATCAGTAGTTACTTTGTAAACATTATCCATAACCTCTTTATAAATGCTTTCAAGCTCTGTTACCTGGTCTTTCTCATCAAGCCCTTCAATATAACTTAAAAGGCCTAATGAGTAAGCACACTCGTAATTTCCAGTCATCCCTGCATTATCATAAAGACATTTTGCAGCCACTGCAGTCTTAACAAGTTCTGTAACCATAATTAAACATTCATCTCCTTCTTGAATGTCTGTATATAATCTTTAACTGCTTTTGTATCATAGTTATTCTCTTTCATAAGCTTTATAAAGTGTGAACCTACGATAGCACCATCTATAATATCGCAAAGTGATTCTACATCTTTAGCTGTTCTTATGCCAAAGCCCATCATAACAGGAACTGGGCTGTTCTTTTTAACTTCCAAAAGATACTCTCTTATCTTTTTATGGAAATTAGCACCCTTTCCTGTGACTCCCATCTGTGAAACACAATAAATAAATCCTTTTGCATCCTTTGTAAGCATAGGAATACGCTCTTTTGATACCGGCGATACAAGCTGTATTAATATAGGTGCTCCTGATACATTTTCAAGTGCAGCCTTTAACTCGCCCTGCTCTTCATATGGAAGATCTGGTATAATAAGTCCATCAACACCACATTCTGCACACATGGCTGCAAATGCATCCAGACCATAATGATATACTGTATTATAATACATCATGAAAACAACTGGTGTACTAAGCCCTTCATTTCTTACCTTTTTCATAAGTTCAAAAACCTTTGCAAGAGTAGCTCCGTTTTGTATAGCTTCATATGAAGCATTCTGTATAACCGGTCCGTCTGCAACTGGATCTGAAAAAGGAACACCAAGCTCCATTACATCGATACCCGCTTCCTGTTGTGCATGCATAATCTTTGCTGTTGTATCCATATCAGGAAGTCCTGCTGTTGTATATGTTATAAATGCCTTCTTGCCTTCTGCCTTAAGTGCAGCCATCTTTTCTTCTATTCTGTTCATTACTTGTTTGTCTCCTCTCCATTAATATATTTCTGAACTGTATGAACGTCCTTATCTCCTCGTCCTGACAGACACATAACAATAGTCTTGCCCTTATATTCGCCCTGTGCCATCTTTAACACATGTGCAAGAGCATGCGCACTTTCTATAGCTGGTATTATACCCTCTTCCTTGCACAGCTCCATAAATGCATCCATACACTCAGAATCTGTTATAGACACATATTGCGCTCTGCCAGAATCTCTTAAATAAGCATGTTCTGGTCCTACACCTGGATAATCAAGACCTGCTGATATAGAATGTGCAAGCTTTATATTTCCATCTTCATCCTGTAAAAGATATGACTTCATTCCATGAAGTACACCTGGCTCACCAAGCGCCATTGCAGATGCATGCTTACCTGTTTCAACTCCAAGACCACCAGCCTCGACTCCTATCAGGTCAACATCCTTATCATCTATAAAATCTGCAAACATACCTATAGAATTAGAACCACCGCCTACACAGGCAACAACAGCATCTGGAAGTCTTCCCTCTTTTTCCAGAATCTGTCTTCTTGCCTCTGTTGATATTATTCTCTGGAACTCTTTTACCATCTTGGGATATGGATGTGGCCCAACTGCGGAGCCTATTACATAGAATGTATCTTCTGCCTTTTCTGCCCATGTTCTTATAGCTTCATTAGTAGCATCCTTAAGTGTTGAACTTCCTGTAGTTACAGGCTGTACTTTTGCTCCAAGAAGTTCCATTTTAAACACATTAAGTGCCTGTCTTTCTATATCCTCAGCGCCCATATATACTGTACATTCCATGCCAAAAAGCGCTGCTCCTGTTGCAGTTGCAACACCATGCTGGCCTGCTCCTGTTTCTGCTATAACCTTTGTTTTTCCCATCCTTTTAGCTAACAGAATCTGACCTATTACATTATTTATCTTATGAGCTCCCGTATGATTAAGATCTTCTCTTTTAAGATATATCTTTGCACCATATTTTTTACTGAGTTTTTCGGCATAATATAAAGGATTTTCTCTTCCTACATACTCCTTAAGATAATATTTATACTCCTTTATGAATTCAGGATCCTTCATTGCCTCATCAAATGCCTTCTCCAGCTCATTAAGTGTATTCATAAGTGATTCTGAAACATACTGTCCTCCAAATTGTCCATAATATCTGTTATCCTGCATCATTACTCCTCTTTTCTTTTACTACTTTTTATTTTATTCTTTATTTTTATTCCTTATCTTCTTTAACTGTTCTTAAATAAATCCAGTGTTTTCACTTTCGTGCATTTAATATGAATTCTTTTACCTTTTTTTCATCCTTCCCCTTTATCAATATGTCATCATATTCAACTCCAGTGCTTATATCAACTACATCTGGCATTGCACATTTAACAGCAGCTGCAACATTTAAACTGTTAAGTCCTCCGGCAAGAAACAATTTCTTTTCTTTTAATTCAAGCTCTTTTACGCCATTCCAGTCAAATGTTTTACCCGATCCTGGAATACCCGCATCAAGAAGTATACCAACAATCTTATCCTTATGTGCTGCCTCTGATACGCTTTTTTTAATATCATCCATGTTGTCATTTTTGCCAATATTAACAGCCCTTATGATTGGAATTCTGCTCTCATTATATACATCCTCATAAAGCTCACCATGTATCTGTATATAGTCAAAACCATTATCCTGTATCTGCCTAAGCTTGTCTGTATCAGGAGATACAGTTACAGCAACCGTTTTTATATCTGATTCTTTCAATATCTTAACAAGTCTTCCTGCCTCATCGATTGTTATGTCCCTTTTACTTTTAGGATAAAAAACAACCATTCCTCCATAATCTGCCCCATACTTTATAAGAAGCCTGGCATCTGCTTCACTTGTTATCCCACATATTTTCACTTCTGTTTTTTTTCCATTTTCATCCAGTTCTTCTTTTTCACATTCATTGTCATATATACATTTAAACTCTGATATAAGCTCGCATGGATTTTCAGCCTCCATAAGCACAGTTCCTATAAGAAGTGCATCTGCACGGCTTTTTGCAAGAAGCTTTATATCATCTGTATCAGAAACACCGCTCTCGGATACAAGAAGCTTCCCTGCTTTTCTCATATCATCTGTCACCATGTCTGATAGTTTCTTCGTGGTTTCAAGATTCACCTCAAAGGTTTTAAGATTACGGTTATTAATTCCTATTATCTTAACATCAAGTGCAAGCATTCTTTTCATTTCCTCTTCATCATGCACCTCACATAACACATCAAGTCCAAGGCTGTATGCAAGCTCATACAACTCTTTAAACTTATCATCATCTAATATAGCTGCTATAAGGAGTATGGCATCCGCACCAATGACCCTGGCCTCATACACCTGATATGGATCTATTATAAAATCTTTCCGGATGATCGGAAGCTGTGTCATGTTTCTTATCTGCTTAAGATATTCTGTGCTTCCATTAAAATGATCCTCTTCGGTAAGACAGGATATTGCATCTGCACTTTCGCTATATTGTCTGATTCTTTCAACAAGCTCAATTTTATTATTCATTATCCCATGACTTGGTGAAGCTTTTTTAAATTCACCTATGACTGATAATCCATCTTTTTTTAATGCTTCATAAAAGCTGTTAATTTTCCTTGTAGAAGAAAGTGCAAGCTCTTTCATCTTTTCTTCGCTTATTCTTTTCTTATGTTCAGGAAGTCTTTTTAATTTATCTTCTACTATTACATCAAGTATCATACTTAGTTTCCTTTCCTGATATTAAACAATATATTAGTTAACTTACACGCTCATTATATCCTGCCATTAACGAAATTTTCTATCATTCTTTTTCCATGCTCTGTATATATGGATTCCGGGTGGAACTGAAGTCCTACAACCGGATATTCCTTATGTTTTACAGCCATTATCTCCCCATCCTCTGTTCTTGCTATAACTTCAAGCACATCGGGAAGTGTATCTTCTATAACCGCAAGGGAATGATACCTTGCAACCTTAACTGGTGAAGGGATTCCTTCAAATATACTCTTACCATTATGCGTTACATCTGACTGTTTTCCGTGCATGAGCTTTTTCGCATATGAAACTGTTGCCCCGAATGCCTCACCTATACTCTGATGTCCTAGACATATTCCAAGTATTGGCTTCTTACCTGCAAAATACTTTATTGCCTCTACACTTATTCCTGCCTCTTTAGGACTTTTAGGTCCTGGAGAGATTACTATTGATTCCGGATTAAGCTGTTCTATTTCTTCTATCGTTATCTTATCATTTCTTACAACCTTTATATCATTATTAAATATGCCTATAAACTGATACAGGTTATATGTAAATGAATCATAATTATCTATTAACAGAATCATAACTTTTCCTCCTTAACAAGGGTCTTTGCAAGTGCCATAACCTTGTTACAACACTCCTGGTATTCAAGCTCCGGCTTTGAATCTGCAACAATTCCTGCACCTGCCTGAAGATATACCTTGTCACCTTTTTTAATCATTGTCCTGATAGTTATGCAGAAGTTCATATTGCCTCCGAAATCAAGATAGCCTGTAGCACCTCCATACAATCCTCTTCTGACTGTTTCCAGTTCATCTATGATTTCCATTGCCCTTATCTTTGGTGCTCCGCTTAGCGTTCCTGCAGGAAGAAATGACGACACAAGATCAAGCGGATGATATTCTCCGTTTTTTCTTCCTTCAACAAGTGAAACGATATGCATTACATGTGAGTATCTTTGTACATTCATAAACTGTGATACTCTTACTGAGCCCAGCTCACTTATCTTTCCGCAGTCGTTTCTTGCAAGATCAACAAGCATAACATGTTCCGCCCTTTCCTTCTCATCTGCAAGAAGTTCTTCTTCTAAGGCTAAATCCTCTACCTTGTTTTTACCTCTTCTTCTTGTTCCTGCTATAGGACATGTATATACCTTAGAATCAGTCTGCTTGACTATCATCTCCGGCGAACTTCCTATTATCTCAAAATCGCCAAAATTATAATAATAAAGATAAGGCGATGGATTAAGTTCTCTTAGCTTTTCATATAACTCAAAGCCTGTCTGTTTTGTTTCAATCGTCCATCTTTGCGATAAAACTGTCTGGAATATATGTCCATCTTTTATGTACTGTTTTATCTTTTCAACCTTTTGGCTATATTCATCAAGCGTGTCTGATTTTTTCAATATATGTCCATCTAAATCCATATTTACTTTTTCATCGTGATATTTATCTATGCCTGTTCTTGCCTGTCTGATAAGCTGTTCTGCTTCCTCCATGGCTCTTTTTCTTCCAGCCTCATTATCCTCATCAAGCACTACTGCTGTGAATGTTTCTGCCTCATGGTCAATCGCTATAAACCTTGAAGCAAGCATAAGCTGTATAGTTTCTATTCCAATCTCATCAGGGTTATCATCTGGCAGTTTCTCAGTGTATCTTATATAGTCATAACCAAGACTTCCAACAAGACCTCCCATAAATTCAAGTTCTTTTGCATCTTTTATTATCTTGAATTCATCAAAATATTCCTTTAACCGTTCAAGTGGATTGCCATATCTTATATCTTTCGTCCCATCAGCTCTTGTTATAACAAGACTATCTTTATCTGACTGGATAATCTCTTCCGGATCAACCCCCATAAATGTATATCTGCCGTTTTCTTTATCATTGCTTTCCATAAGAAAGCCCTTATGCTCTCTGCCAAGACCCTTGTATAGTTCTATCGCTGTTTCATCAACTATACTGACTGTTTTCTTATAAGCCTTTAATACTCTCATACATTCAATCCTCC
>UMCY01034108.1_pt1 | contig 11428 bp, 17 predicted proteins | sample 1964351 | NCBI WGS metagenome assembly UMCY01 (sample SAMEA4835980, study PRJEB28245) | human gut metagenome | biome: gut microbiome; material: fecal sample | place: Denmark | collected 2008 | reverse complement strand
AATTGATAGAACAAAGTTATCAATTGACAAAGTAAAGTTAAATACAAATAGTAATTTATAGTTTTGACTGAAATTTTTTTGCAACTTTAAAATCACTAGAATCAATAAAACTTACTTTTAAGTAACTATATTACAAAAAAGTGCGTACTTCCCAAGTATAAAATACCCTGCTATAATGCAAGTATAATAAAAATTTAGGAGGTATTAAAATGAACAAAGAAAAAATTGATTTATCAAAAGGATTTGTTGAAATATATGATTTTGGAGGTATAAAATTACACGCATATCAAACTAATGATTTAATGAATGATGTATGCTTCATATTGTAAAATGCAGAAAATGTTTTAATAATTGAATTACCACCATTCCATTCAAATGCAGAAGAATTTGAAAAATATGTTAAAGGATTAAACAAAAACATAATAGGAAAAGTATTTTCAGATCACCCAAATGGAGGAGTATCATTATTTAATGATGTAAAAAATTATGCAAGTCAAGGAACTATAAATAGTATGACATCTGGGACAATCAGACATTTAAATGATGGATTCATACCAAGTTTTGGAGCAGATTTTGATGAAAAATTACCTACTATTACTGAAATATTAACTGAAAAATCATATAATATAGGTGGTTTTGAATTGAATATCATATATCACAATGAAAATATAGAAATAGAATTACCACAAATAAATAGTGTATATACACACATGTTAGGACATGATTGTCATTCAATAGTTGCAGGAGAAGGTCATGCAAATGCTATAATCGAACAATTAAAAGGATACATTGAAAAGAATTATACATTAGTATTGTCAAGCCACTATTTACCTGAAACTATTAACGATGTAAAAACAAAAATGGATTATTTAGAAGAATTAAAAAATATAGCCAAAGAATCTTCAAATGGAGATGAATTTAAAGAAAAAGTTAAAGTAAAATATCCAAATTATAGTGGGTTAAATTATTTAGACATGACAACAGGATATTTCTTTGCTTAAAGAAAGGAAGTTTTGTACTATGGCAAAAGTTTATACAAATTGTCCAGTAGAATATACTGCATCAATATTATCAAATAAATGGAAATGTTTAATATTAAGAGATTTAATAGAGGGAACAAAAAGATTTAATGAATTAAATAAATCCATTGTAGGAATTTCAGCAAAAGTATTAACAGAAAATTTACGAGAGCTTGAAAATGATGGTATTGTAATAAGAAAAACTTATGCTGTAGTTCCTCCAAAGGTAGAATATTCATTAAGTCCAAAAGGAAAGGAATTAAAGCCAATAATTGATTTAATGAAAGAATATGGAAATAAATATAAAGACTAAAACTAAATAATTATTGTAAGGCTGGTATTAAATATCAGTCTTATTTAATAAAAATAAAGTATAAGATTGCTAGATTTGCAGAAAAAATAAAAAACAAGGAGTAATATGGAAAAGTTAGATTATTTAATAGATTATTTACTAAAGGAATCTGAAAGAACAGACTTTGATTATTCTAATATAGATAAAAAATCATTATATAGAGTATTAGTAAATATAAGAAAAGCAAAACCTATTTCAGAAGATTTTTTACAAGTAGAAGATGAATATTTACAAGACGAATTGAAAAAACAAAATGTAACTAATGTAGATGATATTAAAACAATCAACGACCAATATCAAAAATCTAATTTGGTAAATAGGGATAAAATTTGCTTATGGCAAGGAGATATAACAAAACTAAAAATAGATGCCATTGTAAATGCTGGTAATTCACAAGGGTTAGGTTGCTTTTTACCAAATCATAATTGTATAGATAATCAAATAAATACATTTGCAGGTGTTAGACTTCGTTTAGCTTGTAATGAGATTATGAAAAATTTAAACTATAATCTAGAAACAGGAAAAGTAATAATAACAAAAGGCTATAATTTACCAGCCCAAAATGTTATTCAAACAGTTGGACCAGTAATTGACAGTAGGGTAACAAAGCAAAAGCAAATAGAACTAGCAAACTGCTATAAAAATTCACTTGAATTCGCAATAGAAAACAATATAAGAACAATAGCATTTCCTTGTATATCAACAGGAGTATTTAGATTTCCAAAAGAATTAGCAAGTAAAATAGCTATTGAAACAGTAGATGAATTTATAAGTAGCCACAAAGATAAAATAGACATAGTGGTATTCAATTTATGGGGTGATGAGGATGTGATAATATATGAACGAAACATTAAATAATATAAAAGAACTAATTAAACAAGCAAATTGTATTTTAATAGGAGCAGGAAGTGGGTTATCTACTGCAAGTGGAATTGATTATGTAGGAGATGAATTTAAAAAAGAATTTGCACCATTTATAAAAAAATATGGTTTTACTGATTTATACACATCATCTTTTTATGAATTTGGTACACAAGAGGAATATTGGGCTTATTGGGCAAAACATATAAATTTTTCAAATATAGGAAGAAAAGGAACGGAGCTTTATAAAAAAATATATGATTTAGTAAAAGAGAAAGAATATTTTGTTATAACAACAAATGTAGATGACCAATTTTATAAAACAGGATTTGATAAAAATAAAATTTTTAGAGTACAAGGTAGTTATGCTTTAAATCAATGTTCTAAAGGATGTCACAACAAACTTTATTCTAACAAAGAATTGGTTGCTAGAATGTTAGAAAATATTGATAATGATTTAAAAGTACCAACAAATTTAGTACCAATTTGTCCTGTGTGTGGAGAGAGTATGGAGCCAAATTTAAGAAAAGATAGATACTTTGTCCAGGATGATTTATGGTACAAACAAAATGATTTATATGAAAAATTTATAAGTGATAATTTAGATAAAAAAGTTTTATTGCTAGAGTTTGGTGTTGGTTTTAACACTCCTGGAATAATAAGATTTCCTTTTGAGCAAATGACAAGTCAAAACAAAAATTGGACACTTGTAAGATTCAATAAAGATACAAGAAATTTTTATGACTTAGAAGATAGATTTATTGAGGTACAGGAAGATATAAACCAAGTAATTAAGTAAAGGAAGTATTAAAATGATAATAAATACAGGAATGAGAACAGATATACCTGCATTTTATTCTAAATGGTTATTGAATAGAATAAAAGAGGGATTTGTCTATGTTAGAAATCCATATTATAAACATCAAGTAACTAAATATAGTTTAAATCCTAGTGCAGTTGATTGTTTAGCATTTTGTACTAAAAATCCACATCCTTTAATATCTCATCTGTCAGAGCTAGATAAATATAAACAATTTTGGTTTGTAACAATTACACCTTATGGAAAAGATATTGAGCCTAACGTTCCAGATAAAAAACAGGTGATTAGTGATTTTAAAAAGTTATCCGAACATTTAGGAAAAAATGCAGTTGCAATTCGTTATGATCCGATATTTATAAATGAAAAATTTGATGTATCTATGCACATTAAATGTTTTGAAAGATTATTAAAAGAGCTTAAAGAATATACAGAAGATTGTACCATTAGTTTTTTAGATATGTATGAAAAAGTAAAGAGAAATGCACCAAATTTGAGACCACCAACTACCGAAGAACAGATAGAAATTGCAAAAGCATTTTCAAAAATAGGTAAAGAAAATAATATTACAATACACGCTTGTTGCGAAAAAGAATATTTAAAAGATTATGGGCTAGATATAACAGGTTGTATGAGTCAAGAAATAGTAGAAAAAGCAATTCAAAATAAATTAAATACACCAAAAAATAATAGCAAAAGAATGCAATGTAATTGCTTAATGGGAAATGATGTTGGAGCATATAATAGTTGTATGCACCTTTGCAAATATTGTTATGCAAATGCAAATCAAGGTTTAGTTAAAGAAAATGTAAAAAAACACAATCCTGATTCTCCTTTTTTAATTGGAGATTTAGAAAAAGAAGATAAGATTACAGAGGCAAATCAAAAAAGTTGGTTAAACAGTTATAATCAAATTAGTTTTGTTTAGCTACACAAAATATAAATTATAGAGTAGATAGTTAGTTGCTAATTATCTGCTTTTATGATAATATAGGTGAGAACAAAATAGTAAGTTGTAGGGCAGATAATTAATTAATAGTTGTCCTTATGACTATTTATTAGACTGGATAAAAAATGAAATATTTTGTAACAAAATAACAACAAAAGATACTAAATAAGTGAAAGGAGGAAAATGTTATGCAGGATATGGATACAATATACAAAAAATACGGTGAAATTGTTTATAAATATGTATTCTGCTTAACTGGAAATGAAGATACAACTGAAGAAATTGTCCAAGAAACTTTTTTAGTAGCTGTTAAAGATATAAATAAGTTTAGAGGTGAGTGCAAAATATCAACTTGGCTATGTCAAATTAGTAAATATATATGGTATAAAAAATTAAAAAAGGAAAAAATAAAAAAAGAAATACCATTAGATATATTGAAAAATACATTATCAATAGAAGAATCAATAGAAGAAAATTTTTGGAATAAAGAGAAAAAGATAGAATTATTTAAAAAATTACAAAATTTTGATGAAGATACTAAAAATGTAATGTATTTAAGGATATTTGGTAATTTTGAATATAATGAAATTGCTGAAATTATGAATAAAACATCAAATTGGGCAAGAGTTGTATTTTTTCGCGGTAAGCAAAAATTAAAGGAGGAATTAGAAAATGAAAAATGAATGTGATATTGTTCAAGATTTATTATTTAGCTACAATGATGGTGTTTTAAGTGAAACTTCTACAGAATTAGTAGAAGAACATTTAAAAAAATGTGATAAATGTAAAAAAAACTTAGAAGAAATAAAACAGGAAAGTGTTAAAAAAAATCAAGTCAAAGAAATTGATTTCTTTAAAAAGATTAAAAAGAACATAAATAAAAAAAATATAATAATATTAGTATTTTTTATAATTCTAACAATTGTAATTCTATTTAATGTACAAGTATATAATAATTATAATGAAATTGCTTCTACAATGGAAATATATCTAAAAGATGATATAACAGATCAACAAATAGAAAATATAAAAAACAAAATAATTGAAAAAAGTGATAATATAGAGCTTGAATATGTTTCAAAAGAAAGTGCATTGGAAAGATTAAAAAATAATTTAGAAGAAAATGAAAATTTATTAAATAATTTTGATAATCAGAGCAACCCTATACCTGCCTCTATTGAAATAAAAACAGATACAAAAATCCAAACAATAGTAGAAAGCATTCAAGATATGCCAGGAATAGCTAATATAACAACGCATATAAATTCTAATCCATACGAATTATACATACAAAGAATTATGAAAAAGTAGTATTTTATAGCAAAACTTATGAGGTGGATAATTAGTTGAAAATTATTTGTTTTTTATGCTTACAATCATCCCTACAGCTTACAATAAGTTGGGTAGATAACCAGTTGAAATTATCTACCTTTTATTATATAATCGTAACAAGAATTAGTAATTTTAAAGTGATATTTTAGTGGTAAAAGAAGCTGAAAATAATTATAATAGCACATTTAGTTAAATTATCATATATTATAATATAAGTAATATATGAAAGGAATTTAATTAAATGTATAATATGAATGATTTATATAAAAACTATTATGATAATTATAGACAATATGATGATGTATATGGCTATATAAACTATTATAATATGGATTATAATAGGATGAATCCATATTATATAAAAGATTATGGAGCAGAACCATTTGTGATTAATATAAATGAAATAACAAAGCAAAACAAAAATTTTCGTACAGCATTATGGACAGGACAACATTTACAAATTACATTAATGAGTATAGATGTAGGAGAAAGTATTGGATTAGAAATGCATTCAAATTTAGACCAGTTTATTAGAATTGAGCAAGGATTTGGTTTAGTTCAAATGGGTGATAATAAAAATAATCTTAATTTTGAAAGAAAAGTAAGTGATGATTTTGCTATCGTAATACCAGCAGGAAAATGGCATAATCTTACTAATATAGGAAATCTTCCAATTAAATTATATTCAATATATGCACCACCACAGCACCCAAAAGGAACAATCCATAGTACAAAAGCAGATGCAGAACATTAATAAAAATAGAATGTTATAGGTTAATCTAAAATAGGTTAATCTATATTTTTTAGTAACACATTGAAAATTTTAATCATATATACATATAAGGGGGAGTTATATATGCCTAAAAAAAGTTCTATTTTAAAATTTGAAATTATAAGTACTATTTTTATAATGATAGTAGGAACACTTTTACATTTTACATTTGGGTGGTCTAATAATAATCCATTAGTAGGGACATTTAGTGCTGTAAATGAAAGTACATGGGAACATTTGAAATTATTATTTTTCCCAATGCTAATAAGTACTATTATAGGTTTTTCTTATAAATGGAAAGTTATACCTAATTATTTATGTGCTAAAGTGTTAGGAATTATATTAGCTATGTCTTTTGTAGTAATATTTTTCTATACATATGTTGGAATAATAGGAACAAACTTTGCTATTGTGGATATTGGTAGTTTTTTTATAGCAGTAGGGTTAGGGCAATATGTGGCATATCAAAAAATGCAATCAACATCTTCTTGTAGTAATGTAATACCTATTATTATTTTATTAGTATTATGTTCGTGCTTTTTAATTTTTACATTTTTTCCACTTCATATTGCATTATTTGAGGATCCAATAATTGGTTCGTTTGGAATATAATAAGTAGAAAATATTGATATTATAATAATGTAAAAGATAGATTATAGTATGCTATAATCATCTTGATAAATTACAAGTTATAGGAGAAATAAATGATAAGAAAATTTGAAAAAAATGATATAAATACTGTAATGCAAATATGGAAAAATGAAAATATAAAAGCTCATAAATTTATATCAAAAGAATATTGGAAAAATAATTATAATTATGTAAAAGAAATTCTACCTAATGCAGAAATATATGTTTATGTTTTAAAAGAAAATATTGTAGGATTTATAGGAATAAATGAGAATTATATTGAAGGGATTTTTATTGATACAAATAATCAATGTAAAGGAATAGGTACATCTCTATTGAATAAAGTAAAAGAAAACAGAGATAATTTGACATTAAGTGTATATAAGAAAAATATAAGTGCTATCAATTTTTATAAAAAGAATGATTTTATAATTACAAGCGAAAATATAGATAAAGATACAGCTGAAATAGAATACACAATGACTTGGAATAAGTAAGAGCCAAATTACAATAAGTAAGGTAGATAATCAGTTGAAAATATCTCTCTTTTATTATATAATTGTAACAAGAATTAGTAAGTTATGGAGAAGATTAAATGAAGAAATTATTAAAATATGGAATAATAGCTATTATTTTAATAACTATTATTGTTTTAGGAATAAATTTATATGTAAGAATATCCACAAATAAACAAATTATTAAAGAAAATGACTATACAGCATTATCTGATGTAGATTGTATAATAATTCTAGGAGCTGGAATATGGAAAGATAAACCTAGTCCTATGTTAGAAGATAGATTATTAGAAGGTATAAAATTATACCAAAATAGTGTGTCAGACAAGATAATAATGAGTGGTGATCACGGAAGAAGAGAATATGATGAAGTAAATATAATGAAAAATTATGCGATTGAAAAAGGCATACCATCAGAAAATATTTTTATGGATCACGCAGGATTTTCTACTTATGAAAGTATATACAGAGCAAAAGATATTTTTGAAGCAAAGAAAGTAGTAATAGTAACTCAAGAATACCATTTATATAGGGCATTATATATTGCAAATCAGTTAGGGTTGGAAGCCTATGGAGTAGGAGCAGATCCAAGACAATATGTAGGAGCAACATATAGGGAATTAAGAGAAATATTAGCGAGAGATAAAGATTTTATAAAATGCATATTTAAGCCAGAGCCTACTTATTTAGGAGATACAATTCCTGTAAGTGGAAATGGAGATATTACAGATGACGGTAAACAAGATATTTAAGAAATATTGGAGTTAGTATGAAAAAAAGAATTTTTATAATTGTTATATTTATAATTATTAGTGTGATTTTAGTAGCGTTATTATATTTTTTTAACACTATTCCACACAAACAATACTCTAATAGCGATTTTAATATTGAAACTTATATTAGTAGTGTTGATAAAGACAATGATGGAATAGATGACCAAACAGATATATTGAATAATGTAAGAACTTATATTGCTAAAAAGCCAAAATATAAAAGTAAATATTATGAAACTGGATATCCAGATGATGAATATGGAGTTTGTACTGATGTTGTTGCAAATGGATTAAAAGATGCTGGATATGATTTAAAGGAACTTGTAAACGAAGATATTATAAATAATAAAGAAAAATATAATATTGAAGTTATAGATAAAAACATAGATTTTAGGAGAGTAAGAAACCTAGATGTATATTTAAAAAATAATAGTATTTCTCTAACAAAAGATTTATCACAAATAGAAGAATGGCAAGGTGGAGATATAATTGTATTTAAAGACCATATAGGAATAATATCAGATAAGAGAAATAAAAAAGGTATTCCATTTTTAATACACCACGCAAATCCAATACAAGTAAACTATGAAGAAGATGTTTTAGAACTATACGGACAAGATTATATTATAGGACATTATAGAATCAGTTAAACAAATTACAATTTAGTAATTAGTTAGAAAAATAGTAATTTGAAAGTGAGGTAATCTTATGGAAAAAAGAAAAATAATTATTGTTTTTATAGTTTTAATTTTAATTGTTATAGTAGGATTATGGGGGAGTGGTATAATTCCAAAACGAGAAGAATATAGACAAAAATATGAATGGCAAGATACAAACATAGAAAATAATGAAGAAAGTTATTTTTATGGAAAAGTAATTGAATCTAATGCAAAATATATTATAGTAGAGCCAAACGAGAATGAAGAAGAAAGAAAATCAGCAGATAAAATTTCTGTAGGTTTAGGAGAAAATAATGATGCACTTTATACCATTGGAACTAATGTGAAAATAACTTATGATGGTACTATACTGGAAAGTTATCCAGCACAAGTTAAAGCAACAAAAATTGAAATAAAATCTGCTGAAAACTTTGAAATACTTTTCAAAGATAGACAACCAATAGACAGCTATAATAAAATTTATGCTATATTAGATAAAGCAGAAACGGACAAATATAATTATACTATATATGCATATGATGGAAGTGTAAATATCAAAATTGATGGTAAAGAGTATTCTTTAAAAGATGCATTATTAGAAAGTAAAATAACAATGGAAGAAATAATACAAAAAGCAAATAAAGATTTAGATAATAACAAGATAACAGGAGATATGTATAAAGATGGTGGAAGTATGATATATCAATATGATACTTATACAATAATAAAATGTCATACAATAGAAGGAAATAGAGATGTGTATATTGGGACAAAAGAAATGACATTAAATGATGTTAAATAAAAATTAGTTGCTAATTATCTATTCTTATGCTATATTATAATAAAAATAAATTGATATGGAGGAAATTTATGGAAAAAGAATTAGTAATAAAAAAATGTTCTAAATGTAATACTTTAATTGAAGTTATAAAAGATTGTAACTGTGATAATTGTATTATTAAATGTTGCGGAGAGGAAATGATAGAATTAGTTCCCAATAGTGTAGATGCTGCTTTTGAAAAGCATGTACCAAATTATGAAGTTATAGATAATCGAATAATTGTCACGGTTAACCACGTTATGGAAGAAAATCATTTTATAGAATGGATTGCAATGTCATCAAATAACAAAATCATAAAGAAATTTTTATTGCCAAATGAAAAAGCAAGTGCAATATTTCCATATGTTAAAGGAAGCAAGATTTATTCTTTTTGTAATAATCATGGACTTTGGGCAAAAGATGTTGAATAAATATATATAATTAAGGTTGAAGGATAATTAATTTTTTTCAATCAGGTTTGTAACTAGGAAGGAATGTGATTAAAAATGAGAGATATTAGTATTTCTAATGATATCATATATATTGGAGCTGATGATAAAGATATAGAATTATTTGAAAATCAATATGACGTTCCAAATGGAGTATCATATAATTCATATATAATAATTGATAAAAAAATTGCAATAATGGATACAATCGATAAAAGAAAAACTAGTCAATGGCTTAAAAATTTAGAGAAAGTATTAAATGGTAGAAATCCAGATTATTTAGTTATTTCACATCTGGAGCCAGACCACGCTTACAATATAGATACTTTAATAAAAAAATATCCAAATATAAAGTTAGTTGGAAATTCAAAAACTTTTACCTTTTTACCACAATTTTTCGAAATACAAGATTTAGAATCAAGAAAAATTGAAGTAAAAGAAGGGGATATTTTAGACTTAGGGAATCATAAATTGAAATTTATTATGGCACCAATGGTACATTGGCCAGAGGTAATGATGACATATGAAGAAAAAGAAAAAACATTATTTTCAGCAGATGCATTTGGTAAATTTGGAACATTAGACACCATAGAAGATTGGAATTGTGAAGCCAGAAGATATTATTTTAATATAGTTGGAAAATATGGTATGCAAGTACAAACACTATTAAAAAAAGTTATGAATTTATATATAGAAAAAATTTGTCCTTTACACGGGCCAATATTAAAAGAAAATTTGGAACATTATATTGAAAAATATAATATTTGGAGTAGTTATAAAACAGAAAACGAAGGAGTGTATATAGCTTGTGCATCAATTCATGGAAATACATATAGTGCTTGTGAAAAATTAAAGGAGATTTTAGAAGAAAAAGGCGAAAGAAATGTTGTTTTAGTTGATTTATCAAAAGAAGATTGGTCAGAAGCAGTAGAAGATGCATTTAGATATGGTAAAGTTGTATTCGCTTCTTCAACGTACAATATGGAAATATTTACTCCAATGAGGAACTTATTATTGAATTTAAAAGAAAAAAATTATCAAAATAAGATTGTTGGACTGATTGAAAATGGAACTTGGGCTCCAAATTCTGCTAAATGTATGAAAGAGATATTGAGTACAATGAAAAATATAGATATAATAGAACCAGTAGTTACAATTAAATCTAGACTTTCAAAAGAAAATTGTTTACAGTTATTTGAAATGGCAGATGATTTAATAAAAAAATAAAAAGGAGGTTTGTGATATGAAATATAAATGTACAGCTTGTGGATATATTTATGATGATAATGTAGAAACAGTAAAATTTGAAGATTTACCAGCTGATTGGGTATGTCCTTTATGCGGTCTTGGAAAAGAATTTTTTGAAAAAATAGAAGAATAAGAAATGATTTAAGAGTTTAATTCAGTATTGAATTAAACTCTTTTTGCAAGAAAATTTAAATTAGATAAAACTTGTACTGATTTGAACTTTAGCGACAAC
>UMCY01018998.1_pt1 | contig 11722 bp, 7 predicted proteins | sample 1964351 | NCBI WGS metagenome assembly UMCY01 (sample SAMEA4835980, study PRJEB28245) | human gut metagenome | biome: gut microbiome; material: fecal sample | place: Denmark | collected 2008 | reverse complement strand
CCGTTTTGCTCGTGGTGCGGCACAACAAAATGATATCGTCTTTATGCCGTGGTGCAGTGATTTACATCACATTTTTAAACTGACTCATGTACAGATCGTAGTAGAAGCCCTTCTGCGCAAGCAGCTGCGCTGCATTGCCCTCCTCGATGATGCGGCCGTCGTCGATGACAAAGATCCGGTCGGCCTTCTGGATCGTGGAAAGGCGGTGTGCAATGACAAAGGAGGTACGTCCCTTTAAAAGCTGTTCAATGCCCTCCTGCACGAGGATTTCCGTGTTGGTATCGATACTGCTGGTTGCCTCGTCCAGGATCAGGATGCGGGGATCGGATACCATCGTGCGGGCAAAGGCGAGCAGCTGCTTCTGACCGATGGAAAGACCGCCGCCGCGTTCGGATAATACGGTGTCATATCCTTTTTCGAGTTTTAGGATAAAGTCATGTGCGTTGACTGCCTTTGCGGCTGCGATGATTTCTTCATCCGTCGCATCGAGTTTTCCGTAACGGATATTGTCCTTGATCGTGCCGGAGAACAGGAAGTTATCCTGCGTCATGACGCCCATCTGCTGCCGGAGGCTTTCGATGGAAATTTTCTGCACGTCGTAATCGTCGATCAGGATATGACCGGTCTGGATATCGTAAAAGCGGCTGATCAGGTTGACGATCGTCGTTTTGCCTGCGCCGGTAGGACCGACTAAAGCAATCGTTTCGCCGGGTTTGATCTGGAAGCTGACGTCGTCTAAAACGCGCTTCTCTCCATCATAGGAGAAGGAAACATGATCGAAGGTAACAGCTCCTTTGACCGGAGGCAGCTTGGTCACGCCGTCAGCATCGGAAATTTTAGACTCTGTGTCCAGAATCTCAAAAATACGTTCGGCTCCGGCGATATTGGTGATGATCTGGTTGTAAAAGTTGCTCAGGTTCATAATCGGATTCCAAAACATCGAAATATAGGAGCCGAATGCGATCAGGATACCGAGGGAAATCTTATCGGGACCGAGAAGGACAATGCCGGTAAAATACAGGGCGAAAGTGCCGATTGCCCAGCAAATATCGATGGCGGAACCGAACGCGTCATTTAAGCGTACTGCGTCGATAAAAGAATCCCGGTGCTCGTCCGTCAGCTGATGGAACGTAGCCATCGTTTCCTGTTCGGCGGAAAAGCTCTGGATGATACGGATTCCGGACAAATCCTCGTGGACAAACGCGTTTAAGTTGGAAGATTTTTTGCGGTGGATCTGCCAGCGCTTATGCGAGTACACCTGGATAAACCACATGCAGAAGATCATCAGCGGCAGGCTGATCAGGGAAGCCGCTGCGAGAACCGGATTTTTGAAAAACATGATCACGACGACGGCGCAGATTGTGAAAAAATCCGGGATCAGCGTCGTGACGCAGTTGCCGAGCACGTCCTTTAAGGAGTTGATGTCGCCGATAATACGGGCGAGGATCTTGCCGGTGGGACGGCTGTCGAAAAAGGAAAAATCCAGGGTCTGGATGTGGGTATAAAGCTGCTGGCGGATCGTTACGAGGATACTGTTGCAGACCTTTGCCATAATCAGCATCCGCAGCTTGACAAAAAGGATCATGATCACGTTCAGCACAACGGCGATTCCAATCAGTTTTGCCAGTCCGGGAAAATCGCCGGTGGAAATATGCTTGTCAATCGCGTTTTCCATGATCAGAGGGTTTACGAGGCTGACAAACACGCAGAACGCCATGATCGCCAGAACAGCGAGGATCTCCTTTTTATAGTCCAGCAGATAGGAAAACAGGCGCATCAGCGTCTTCATTTTACCGACGTCTGTGCTGTGTTCGTCCTGCTTATAAGAATTAACAGCCATAATCTGTCACCTCCTTCTGGTCAGGCATCATGCCAAATTGAGCCTGCCAGGTTTGATAGTAAAGCCCGTGAAGGGCAAGCAGTTCTTCGTGGGTACCACGTTCTGCAATGTGTCCGTTTTCCAGGACGATGATTTCGTCTGCATGACGGACGGCACTGATACGGTGCGCGATGATGAGCTTGGTCGTATGGGGCAGCCGGGTGAGGGTCTGCTGGATGGCATATTCCGTTTCCATATCCAGTGCGCTGGTCGAATCATCCAGCACCAGCACAGGTGTATGCTTTGCAAGCGCCCGCGCGATGGAAATTCGCTGCTTCTGACCGCCGGACAAGCCGACGCCGCGTTCGCCGATTACGGTATCATACTGATCGGAGAGCCGGTCGATAAATTCCGAAGCCTGTGCATCGCGGGAAGCGAGCCGCACGTCGGAAATGTTTAAGTTTCCTTTCTGACCGAGCATAACGTTTTCCTGAATTGTGTCCGAGAACAGAAAGACGTCCTGCATGACGGTGGAAATACAGCTGCGCAGCTGGCGCAGGCTGAGTTTGCGGATATCCACGTTGTCGAGATAAATCGTGCCGCCCGTCGCGTCGTAAAGGCGGCAGAGCAGCTGGATCAGGGACGTCTTGCCGCTTCCGGTCGCGCCCATGATACCGATCGTTTTGCCTGCCTCCACATGGAAATGGATGTCGTGAAGAATCTCATGCTGGTCCTCTTTATGGAAAGAAACGTGCTCGAAGCGGATATCGCCGGTCACTTCCGGCAGGACAATCGGTTCTTTGGGTTCCTGAATCGAAGGCTTCTGGTCGTATACTTTGCGGATTTTGCGGTAACTGCCGACCGCGGAGGAAAAGTCGTTGGACAGCCAGCCGAGCATTTCCATCGGCCATACGATGTTGGTGGAATATTGTACGAATGCGCTGAGTGCACCGAGCGTCAGCTCTCCCTGCAGGAATAAGTAACCGCCGATCAAAAGCACCAGAAGCGGCAGCAGTTTTCCAATCAGGGAAAAGTACGGAGAGTAGCGGACAAACACGCGGGACTGCGTCATGTTCAGCTCGTAGTAGCGCTTATTGTGGGAAAGAAACTTTTTGATTTCGAATTTTTCCCGCGCAAAGGCTTTGACGGTGCGCACGCCTGCAAGGTTTTCTTCTGCAACGGTGTTTAATTTTGCGTTTTCCTCACTGATTTCTTCGTAGATAGTTCCGAGTCTGTTTTCCATCAAAATTGCAAGGACAGCGCAGAAAATCATGCAGAGCGTGGGCAGGAGCGCAAGTTTCCAGTTTAAGCTGTACATGCAGAATAAAATGACGGTGACATGGAACGCAACCTCCATCATCAGCATGCCGACGTAGCCGAGCGCATTCCAGATGCGGTCGATGTCGTCCTTGACGCGCGCCATCAGCTCACCGGTGCTCGTCTTGTCAAAAAAATTGGCGGACAGCGACTGAATGTGCGCGAATAAATCGCGGCGCATGTCTGTGGCGATGGTAGAGGAGATTTTGTCGAAGGTAAACTCCTTGGTGTACTGGAAAATACAGCGTCCGATGCCGATGAGTAAAATCGCCAGCAGCAGATATTTGAGCTTCCCCATCTGACCGCCCACAAGGACGTCATCGACAATATGCCGGGTCACCTGCGGGGTGAGCAGATCCAGGCTGACCGCGATAACCATCGAAAGGATGGCAAACAGATAGCCCGGAATGTGCTGTTTTAAGTAGTAGGACAACTTTTTCATGAAAATAAATTCCCCCTTCTTTTGAAGTTGATATATGTGGAAAAAATCCCGCCAGACAGGATTTTTGCTCCATTTGTAAAAAACATAACGTCGAAAGGGACGTTTGCTCATAATGCCTGCAAAGGCAGGACATACCCCTGGGTATAAAAAAACGCAGAAGCATGAAAGCATGTTCTGCGGCAAAAAATCTCTTTTTCAGGAAAGCCCCGGAGCTTTCTGAGAGCGGTAAAGAAACCGGATCAGACAAGAGGCAGGCTACCCTGATTGACAACAAAATGCCTGTTTTTCAACATTCTGTTGTATAAAAAAAGCCACAGCATGAGAATGCCGCGGCTCTTGTCAGACGAATCAAAACGTCAGTTTGGGCGGGAGGCATTCTTATGATATTCAAAATAGCTTCGATTTGATCCGACGAACAATAACATCATAACATACCTCCTTTCCTTTCTTTTATCAGAAAATCCCTTCCGGATCTCCCGTGATTGTTAATGTGTATCGCATATGCCAACCTTAACACTGCATCATACAGTTGTCAAGCAAAAGATTTTTCAGTCAAACTCACACAAAAGTTTTTAAAACGAAATCACGCCGAGGTGTTCCAGCAGAATCTTTATGCCCATCAGGATCAGGACAAGACCGCCCGCAAATTCTGCGCGGGAGCGGTTTTTTGCGCCGATGATGTTGCCTGCCTTTAAACCGATTGCGGAGAGCAGGAAAGTGATGCAGCCGATGAAGCTGACTGCCGGAACGATGTTTACCCGCAGGAAAGCGAAGGTAACGCCGACGGCAAGTGCGTCGATGCTGGTTGCAACAGCAAGCGGAAGCATGGTTTTGAAATCGAAGCGGTCATTGGATTCATTTTCTTCATCGCTTCTGGCTTCGCGGATCATGTTGAAACCGATAAATGCCAGCAGGACGAAGGCGATCCAGTGGTCGATGCTCGTGATCAGAGAGGAAAACGTGATGCCCAGAAGATAGCCGAGAAAGGGCATCAGCGCCTGAAAGCCGCCGAACCAGATGCCGACGGTGAGTGCCTGTTTCATACTGCCGCGGCGTACGGACAGGCCCTTACAGACGGATACGGCAAAAGCGTCCATCGACAGACCGACAGCCAGAAGGAATAATTCGAGTAAGCTCATGATAAAAATTCTCCATTATAAAAGACGAAATAAATGGTAAGATTGAAAAATAAAATTTTTCAATCACGAGATTTGTGTCTGCGCTCACTTGACACAAACTCGGCATGCGCAAAAAGCGTGCGCAGAAATGAGGTAAAAAACGATATTTCACACGGAGCCCAAGATCCGCTAGTTTTTGTCGATATTGATCACACAGAAATAGGACGGATCGATCTGCTTGATCCGTTCATCGAGCCAGCTGCGCAGCTGGGCATCAGTCATTTTAAAATGAAACGGAACCACAACATCGAAAATGACGTTTGTATGGGTAGGACCGCGTATAATACGAAAATCGTGAAGGGTCAGCTGCTCATCGAGCCGGTAGACGATATCGGTGACCTTATGGCGCAGCTCATTGATCTCCGGATCATCGGTGATGACCGGGTCCATATGGATGACAGCACTGCAGGAAAGCTTCTGCTGCAGCTCGCGCTCTATGTTATCAATCAGATCGTGCAGCTCCACAAAGCTGCCCTGGGCATTGACCTCCGCATGCAGGGAGATCATCCGTCGCCCGGGACCGTAATCGTGAACGAGCAGGTCGTGAATGCCCATGATCTGTGGATGGGAAAGCACAATGCTGCGGATTTTTGTGACAAACTCCGGGTCGGGAGCCTGACCGAGCAGCGGATTGATGGTATCCCGGGCAGAGCTTACGCCGGAATAAAAGATGAAGATCGCGACCAAAAGACCGCACCAGCCGTCGATGGCAAGACCGAAAATCCACCCAATAACAGAAGAAAGGAGGACGACAAAGGTAGCGAGCACATCGCCGAAGGAATCAGACGCTGTTGCGTTCATCGCAGAGCTGTCGATGGCACCGGCAATTTTGTGATTATAAAAATACATATAGAACTTGACGAGAATGGAAACGACCAGAATCAAAAAAATAACCGGAGAAATTTCCGGCAGGGTCGGGTGCAGGATCTTCTCAAAGGAGGATTTGGCAAGCTCCGCTGCCATGATGAGGATAATGGCAGAAACGGAAAGCCCGGCGAGATATTCGATTCTTCCGTGCCCATAAGGATGGTCGGAGTCTGCTTCCTGTCCGCTCATCTTAAATCCGATCAGCGTAATGACCGAAGAACCGGCATCCGACAGGTTGTTGAATGCGTCCGCAGTGATGGCGATGGAATGGCTGATCATACCGGCGACGATCTTTAGCACAAATAGAAAAAAGTTAAAAAAAATGCCCACCGAACCGGTGAGAATGCCGTATGCCTGGCGAACCTTCGGGCTGGAATAATTCTCGTAATCCGGGATGAACAGTCTTGACAGAAGCGTAATCATGGTGTAATCCCTCCATAAGTTTGAAATGCTTCCTGAAATTTAAGTTATTTTTTCAGTATACCATTTTATGTGAAAAAAGCAAGGAAAAGTGATAGAAAAATCTCTTGACAAGAACCAACATTCTGTATATATTCAAAGCGTACTAATACTGATAATACACTTAATACAATCAATACAGTTCTGGATCGATAAAAAATCAAAAAGAATCGGAACAGAAGAAGGAGGAAAGATTGAAAAATAAAATTTTTCAATCACGAGATTTGTGTCTGCGCGCACTTGACACAAACTCGGCATGCGCAAAAGGCGTGCGCAGAAATGAGAGGAAAGGATGATTATACTGGATTACCGGGATACCAGACCGCTGTACGAGCAGATCGTGGACAAGTTCCAGATGCTGATTTTAAGCGGTGCGCTGGAGCCGAACAGCCGGATGCCGTCCGTACGCTCCCTGGCGGTGGAGCTGTCGATCAATCCGAACACGATTCAGCGGGCATACAGTGAGCTGGAGCGGAACGGATTTTTATATACAGTAAAAGGAAAGGGCAATTACGTTGCCTACAGTGACAGTCTAAAGGATGTCCGGAAGCAGGAAATTTTGGAAAAGCTCCGGGATCTGAAAAAAGAAGCGCTGAGCATGGGGATGACGGTTAAGGAGCTGACCGAGTTTCTGGAACAAGAGGATACAGCTGCGGCAGGGCAAAAAGAGACCAAAGTCCCGGCAGCGGAATGAGAGGAAGATTGAAAAATAAATTTTTTCAATCGCGGGATTTGTGTCTGCGCGCACTTGACACAAACTCGACATGCGCAAAAAGCGTGCGCAGAAATGAGCGGAAAACATGATAGAACTGAAAAACGTGAGCAAATCCTTTGACGGGATTGAAGCTCTGAAAAATGTAAGCGTGACAGTCCGGGAAGGAGAGGTTTTCGGGCTGATCGGGACAAACGGCGCGGGCAAAAGTACGCTGCTGCGCCTGGCGTGCGGGGTATTTAAGCCGGATGACGGATTAGCGATTGTGGATAATATGCCGGTATACGACAATGTGCATGCAAAGGCGAAGCTGTTTTTTATCGCGGACGAGCCGTACTTTTTCAACGGTGCGACGCCGAAGGACATGGAGCGTTATTACAGCAGCGTGTACCGGAATTTTGACCGGGAACGGTTTTACTTATACTTAAACAGCTTCGGGCTGGAATCGAGACGCAGGATCAGCACCTTTTCCAAAGGGATGAAAAAGCAGCTCGCGATTCTGCTGGGGCTGAGCGCAAAGACGGAGTACCTTCTGTGTGACGAGACCTTTGACGGGCTCGATCCTGTAATGCGCCAGAGTGTCAAAAGCATTTTTGCAAAAGAAATGCAGGAGCGGCAGTTTACTCCGGTGATCGCCTCCCATAACCTGCGGGAGCTGGAGGATATCTGCGATCATGTGGGGCTTTTACATCAGGGCGGCGTGCTCTTATCGAAGGATCTGGAGGAGATGAAGTGCAACATCCAGAAAATCCAGTGCGTCTTTTCTTCCAAAGAGGAAGAGAAGCGGCTGTTAAAGCAGCTAGACATTGTAAAATGCGATAGACGGGGATCTTTGTTGACTCTGACAGTCAGAGGAAGCAGAGAAGAGATGATCGCCATGTTTGCAGCGGCAGACTGTCTGTTCCACGAGGTGCTGCCCCTTTCCCTGGAAGAAATCTTTATCAGCGAGACGGAGGTGCAAGGTTATGATATTAAAAAAATCGTACTGGGCTAAATGGCTGGAAAATAACAGAAGAAGAAGCTGGACTTTTTTGCTGTGTCTGGTGATGGCACTCTTTTGCGGTCCGCTGTATCTGATGGTTGTACTGACTGGTTTACAGAACAATTATGCAAATGACAGTGTTTACAATGCAGCGCAGGCCGCAGAGTCCCTGCGGGAACTGATTCAGTCCAGGATCACGGATGTGATCGGCTTTTCCTCCATACACGTCCTGTTTGCTGCTTTTTTTGCAATTCTATTTGCCGTGCAGGGCTTTTGCTGGCTTTACAGCCGCAGAAAAACAGATCTGTACTTTTCGGTCCCGGAATCCTTAAAAAAGCGTTATATGCTGATCTGTGGAAACGGAATTTTGGTCTATAGCTTTTCTACCCTGACAGCACTTTTGCTGGACTGGATCATTGGCGCAGCATTTCATGGAATGACAGGAATTCTGGCGGCACAGTCATTACTGGCATGGTTCGTGGAGCAGCTTGCGTTTATTGCGATGTATCAGGTGGCGCTTGTGGCAGTTATGCTGACCGGAAATATCCTGACGGCGCTGTTGGGATGCGCGGTGTTTTTTTCCTATGAGCTGGCAGTGAGATTCCTGATCGATGAATTAAAAACGATGTTTTTTGCCAGCTATTGCAGTGCAGATGCAAGACAGTGGATGCAAAAAAGCTATCTGACACCCTTTGCAGGCTTTTGGGACTTGCTGAATCATATCTGGTACAGAGACGAAGGACGACTGTGCAGCTATAAAAATGCAGGCGGCTGGGGCAGGGCTGTGGGGGTAGAATGTATTTTGCTTCTTGCCTGTGCGGCGGCTGCAGGCCTGTTTGCATTCTGGCTTTACCGCAGGCGCAAAACAGAAAGCTATGAGCATGCCATTGCATTTGCACCCCTCAAGGGTATTTTGGAGGCTGCGATGGCAGTGCCCTTTGGCATTGCTGTTGGCATGATCATTTCCCGTGTAGCAGCAAATAAGGGGCTGTTTTTATTTGGTGGCTGCATTGTAGGTGTCCTTGTCGGACATGTGGTGATCCGCCTGATTTACCGATGCGAGTTAAAAACCATATTGGATGGAAAGCTTGCCGGAATTTTCAGTATAGCGGCAGCGGTTTTGATCCTTGCAGGTTTTCAGTTTGACTGGGCAGGCTATGATCGCTGGATTCCGGAGAAAGGGAACATTGCAGCCGTGTCTGTGACGATGGAAGATGACTATACGGCTTTTGGTTATTATCAGGGCGAAAGCTTCGGCTCCGATGACATTATGTATGAGGCTTTCGATGATCGGATGCTCCGACGGATGAATTCAACCGAGGAAAAGACGATCGATGCAGCAATCCGGATGCAGAAGAGATGGCAGGATGCCGGAATGCCGGGGAGCTTTAGGGAGGAGGAAGCGCAGACAGAGATTTCTGCAGAGGAAATTAACCCAAAGGAAGAGAAACGCTATGTCAGATGGGTGGTCTGCTATACCATGGAGAGCGGCAGAAAGGTATACCGTCGCTTTTTGGCCGATTCAAACGAAAACCGTTCTGAAATTGATACTGTAATGCGGGATGCTTCCTACCAGCGGGAGCGATATCAGTTAAATGACCCGGATTTTCTGGCAAATGTCGGTAAGATGAAAGTAAGCTATTATAATGGCGTTACGGAAAGCTTTTACACCGGAGATAAGCAGACCCTCTTAAAGACGCTGCAGGAGGAAATGAAGAAGTATGATTACAGTCTGATCTCGTCGGAGCTTCCAAACGGAAGACTGACCTTTGCTATGGCGGATCCGGAGGAGAAGGATGCATCGATGATGACCACCTGGACCTATCCGGTCTATGGGTCCTATTTGGCCTTAAACGACCTGCTTGTGCAGGATGGTGCTGAGGTTTATGCCCGTGCCGGCCACCAGAGCGCAGATGACATCGAATCGATCAAGGTAGATTACTATTATTATGACGATGACAGCGAAGAGGAAAACAGTGACAGCTTCTTTGAACCCGGAGAAATCTCGGATCAGGAAATCCAGGTGACCCTTTCCGATCCGGAGGATATCGAAAAAATGCTTGACGCAATCTATCCGGTGGAATTAAGCTGGATTAGTGGAGAGGAATTCGGCGTTTACAACTGGGATTATCGGATTGATGTGACAGTTGTGCCGAAGGAAAGCAGCTACAGCAATCTGGATGAGCAGGTGCGGATCCTGAAAAGTCAGGAACCTTCCTTACTTGCGGAGAGGATCCGACAGGCGGCGGTGAGGGATTAAGCTGTCTGCAAAATCAAATCTATCAGGGGAATGGAGAATGCGTATGAAGTTCAAAGACATGCCCTATAAAAGGGTCGATTATGACAAAACAGCGGAGCAGTTTAAAACTTTGACCAAACGGGTCAAAGAAGCAAAAAGCGGAGAAGAACTCTGGGAGATCCATCAGGAATATTATAAAGTTTATCAGAATATGATGGATTCCATGACGATTGCGGAAATCCGTCACGACGGCAATACCGCAGATCCGTTTTATGCGGCAGAAAAGGATTATTACGATGAGACAGCGCCGATGCTGAGCAGTCTGGCAACCGATTATCAGCGCGCCCTGTACGAATCGCCGTATCGTTCTTTTATGGAAGAAAAGATCGGCAGGGTTGCCTTTGCGACGATGGACAATGCGATCAAGAGTATGGATGAAAGCATTATCGGCCTGATGCAGGAGGAAAACGCGTTGACGACTCAGTACAATAAGCTGATTGCGTCCGCAAAGATTCCGTTTGACGGGCAGGTATGCAATCTGTCCCTGCTGCGTCCCTATCTGACCGGAAACGACAGAACCGTAAGAAGACAGGCATGGAAGGCTTACAGCGATTACTTTATGACAGTTGCGGATGAACTGGATGACATTTATGACAAGCTGGTAAAAAACCGCACTGCGCAGGCAAAGGCGATGGGCTATGACAATTATATCCAGCTGGGCTACTACAGAATGAACCGTAACAGCTACGACAGAAACGATGTCGAAAATTTCCGCCGACAGGTGAAGGAGGTATTCGTACCGTTTGCGGAGCGCGTACACGAGATCAGAAGAAAGCGCCTCGGTCTGGAGAAGCTTTCTTATATCGATAACGAGGTTTATTTCAAAGAAGGCAATCCCGATCCGGTGGGCACTGCACAGGAAATTCTGGAGAGCGGACAGAAGATGTATGCGGAGTTGTCCCCCGAAACCAAAGAATTTTTCGATTTCATGATGGAGAATGAGCTCTTCGATGTGTTCGGCAGAAAGGATAAAAAACAGGGCGGCTATATGACCTATCTGCACCAATATCATTCTCCCTTTATCTTTGCTAATTTTAATGGAACCAGCGGCGACGTAGACGTGATCACGCATGAATGCGGACATGCATTTCAGGGCTATCTGTCCGGGCAGGATCCGATCATGGAGCATGCGGACATCACGATGGAAACTGCGGAAATCCACTCCATGTCGATGGAATTTTTCACGGATCCGTGGATGAAGGAATTTTTCGGAGATCGTGAAAAGGACTTCTTAAGCATGCAGCTGGAGGATGCGATCCGTTTTATCCCATATGGAACGATGGTGGACGAGTTCCAGCATATCGTCTATGAAACTCCGGAGCTGACACCGCAAGAACGCCGCCGGGAGTGGAGCAGACTGGAAAAAATCTACATGCCCCATCTGGATTATGAAGAGGATCCGTTCTTTTCCAAGGGGGGATTCTGGCAGAAACAGCAGCATATTTACAACAGCCCGTTTTATTATATTGACTATGTGCTGGCACAAAGCTGCGCATTCCAGTACAAGGTGTGGATGGATGAGGATTACAGAGAGGCATGGAAGAGCTACCTTGCGCTCTGTAGATTGTCTGCTTCAAAATTTTATCCTGAAATGCTGCGGGAATGCGGCTTAAAGGTTCCGTTTGAAGACGGATATTTTGAAGAAAT
>UMCY01041850.1_pt1 | contig 11766 bp, 10 predicted proteins | sample 1964351 | NCBI WGS metagenome assembly UMCY01 (sample SAMEA4835980, study PRJEB28245) | human gut metagenome | biome: gut microbiome; material: fecal sample | place: Denmark | collected 2008 | reverse complement strand
AATACAAGAAAAATAAAATTGTTATTCAATAATTATTGACAAAAAAAAGATTTTAATAGATAATATCTAAAAGAAAAAAGAAAAAGTTACCAAGGAGGACAAGATAAATGTACATATTTAATAAAATAACTGTAAAGCCACAGTTACCAAAAAGTATAAATAAATTAGACGAAATAGCTAATAATTTATGGTGGAGCTGGAATTCAGATTATTTAAAATTACTAAAGAAAATAGATAGAGATTTATGGGAAACAGTAGAAAAGAACCCAGTAAAATTCTTAAAAAGAGTATCACAAGAAAGACTCGAAATGGCAGCAAAAGATTCAAGTTTTGTAAAAGAATATGAAAAAGTGCTAAGAAATTATGAAGACTATATGTCAAGTAAAGACACATGGTTCAATAAAAAATATTCAAGTAATAAAAATGACTTAATAGCATATTTTTCAGCAGAATATGGGCTAGATGAAACAATTCCTATATATTCAGGAGGACTAGGAATCCTATCAGGTGACCATCTAAAATCAGCCAGTGATTTAGGAATTCCATTAGTAGGAGTAGGACTTTTATATAAAAATGGATATTTCAATCAAAAAATAGAAGGATATGGAATACAAAGATCAGAATATAGCAATATAGAAATAGAAAATATGCCAATCATACCAGTAAAAAATGAAAATGATGAAGATATGTTAATAGAAGTAAACTTCCAAAAAAGAAAAATTTACTTAAAAGTATGGAAAATAAATGTGGGAAGAATAAGTCTATATTTACTAGATTCAGATATAGACAAAAACAGACCTGAAGATAGAGAAACAACACTAAAACTATATGGTGGTGACCAAGACATGAGAATACGTCAAGAAATAGTTTTAGGAATAGCAGGAGTAAGATTACTAGAGCGATTAGGTTTAAAACCAACAATATATCACATGAATGAAGGACATTCAGCATTTTTAACACTAGAATTAATAAAAAATACAATAGCAAAAAAACAAGTAACATTTGAAATTGCAAAAGATATAGTAAGTTCAAGAACAGTATTTACAACACATACTCCAGTACCAGCAGGAAATGATATATTCCCAATAGATTTAGTAGAAAGATATTTTGAAGGATATTGGGCAAAACTAGGATTAGGAAGAGAAGAATTCCTAAAATTAGGAATGAAACCATGTGACGCATTAGAACCAGGATTCAACATGGGAATATTAGCACTAAAAATTGCAGGAAAGAAAAATGGAGTAAGTAAACTACATGGAGAAGTATCAAGAGAACTATTTGGAGATGTATGGCCAAATATTGCAGCAAATGAATCACCAATAACATATGTAACAAACGGAATACATACATGTTCATGGGTTCCACAAAATTTAAAAGAATTATATAACAAATATTTATCATCACCAACAACACCATATTGGCAAGATAAAATACACTTAGATGAAACATGGAAAAGAATAAAAAATATACCAAACCAAGAATTATGGAATGCACATATAGAAAGAAAAGAAAAGTTAATAGAAATTGTTAAAGAAAACACAACAAACAGATTAAGAAGAGCCGGAGTAAGTTATGAAGACATAAAAGAAATGACATCAGGCTTATCATCAAGTGATTTAATAATAGGATTTGCAAGAAGATTTGCAACATACAAAAGAGCAACACTAATCTTTAACGATTTAGAAAGAATAACAGAAATACTAAATGATAGTGAACGTCCTGTAAAATTAATATTTGCCGGAAAAGCACATCCAGCAGATAAAGAAGGACAAGACTTAATAAAATATATACATGAAATATCAATGAAACCACAATTCAGAGGAAAAATATTCTTATTAGAGAACTACAATATAGCAATGTCAAGATATCTAATAAGTGGTGTAGATGTATGGCTAAATAATCCACGTAGACCGATGGAGGCATCTGGAACATCTGGTCAAAAAGCATCAGTAAATGGAGTAATAAACTTCAGTGTATTAGATGGATGGTGGGCAGAAGGATATGACCAAACAAACGGCTGGACAATAGGAACAGAAAAAGAATATAATTCTTATTCAGAACAAGATATAGCAGACAGCCAAAGCATATACAAAACACTTGAAACAAAGATTATACCAACATTTTTCAACAGAAAAAGTAAAGAAGAGCCTTCAGAAGAATGGATGCAAATAATGAAACAATCTATAATAACAACAGGAGGAAAATATAGTACAGCTAGGATGTTAGTAGATTATACAGATAAATTGTATATACCATTAATAAATTTATATGATGAGCATTTTTCAAATGTTGAAGAAGCGGCAAACTTTACAAATTGGAAAGAAAAAATGAAAAGTAAATGGGAAAATATATCTATTGAACAACCAGACAATCCTGAAAATATCAAAATAGATGCTGGAGAATCAATAGAAGTTAGTTGTAAAGTAACACTTCCAGAAATAGAAAAGGAAGACATAAAAGCAGAAGTATATTGTGGAAAAATTTCTGATGATGGACGTGTTGAAAATATTACAATAGTACCAATGAAACTTGTAAATGAAGAAAAGGAATACAGAAGATATACATACACAGCAAAAATATCTTTAATTTCAGGTGGAAATTATGGATATACATTTAGAGTTATGCCAACAAATGAATTGCTTTTAGATAGTGAAAATTTAGATTTAGTAAAATGGATAACAAAATAATTTTTCTGATTGGGGACGGTTCTTTTTGCGAAATGTTCCATTGGGACCGGTTCTTTTTGGTACATTTTTTGCGAAAGTACCATTGGGACCGGTTCTTTTTGGGACATTTTGTGAAAAGAACCGTCCCCAATCCAAAAAAGGAGTTGATTAAGTGCAAAAAGTAATTATTTACACGGATGGAGCATGTTCAGGAAATCCAGGACCTGGAGGATGGGCGGCAGTTTTAATGGCAGGCGAATTGAAAAAAGAAATTTTTGGCGGAGAAAAAAATACAACAAACAATATAATGGAACTTACAGCAATTATTCAGGGGTTAAAAGCTTTGAAACAAGAATGTGAAGTTGAAGTTTTTAGTGATAGCAGTTATTGTGTTAATGCATTTAATCAAGGTTGGATTTTTAACTGGCTGAAAAAAGGTTGGAAAACAGCGTCTGGTGAACCGGTAAAAAACAAGGAATTATGGCAAGAGCTTTATAGTTTGACAAAGAAACACAGGGTGACTTTTAATAAGGTAAAAGGTCATAGTGATGTTGAATTAAATAATAGGTGTGATGAATTAGCTAGAAATGCTATTCCTAAAAATTAAAATATAAAACATATTTTGACAAAATAATGATAAATGCTAAAATATAATTTAGTAAAAAACATAAAAATACAAAAGTATACTTTATATAAAAAATGACATTTACACAAATATATTTTATATGTATCTTTTGATAATCCTATTTTAAAGTTTTGTAAAATAAATGAATTACTTGATTATTATATGACCAAAATCCAAATTCACATGTAATTGCAACATGTAGTGCAAGTTCTGTAATAACAGAAGGAGTTGTAGAAAGTGGAACAGGAAGATGGGTTACAATAACAGTTCCGACATTATCATTTTATGAATATTGCAAGCTAGTAGAACAAAAGGGGATGCCGTTTACAGTTGATGATATAGATGGATTGTCAGTTGAACAAGTAAACATATTATTAAACGGACAATTCTTTAATCTAAATAAAAAGACAGAGATATCAGGTTTAGATGAAAAAATACCAAATGATTTTACTATTGAAAAGTTAAAAAGCATAAATGAAAAAGAATTAGGTGAAATTGTAAATACGTTATCAGTGCAATAAGAAATGCAGTACTTATGAAAGATGATATAATAACAGACCCAAAAGAAATGGGATATAGTGTTGAAACAGCTGTATATAGGCATGTTTATACATATATGAAAAAATATAATGGAAAGGTTGGTTATTATAGAGATAACAAAACCGAAAAAGAAATTGATATAATTGGAAATTCAGTAAAAGAAAATTTATATATTGAGGTAAAATATAGAGAAAAAACAGAATTAAATAAAGAAAATGCATTATATAATGTTCCAAATATAGAGGATTATATTTATATTATAACTAAAGATGCATTGGATTATGGAATAGTCAAGCTTAAAGATGGAAAAACTGTGATAAAAGTACCAGCGTTTGCGTTTTTATATATATTAGGAAGGCAAGAAGAAAAAAGTAATGAGGTAGAATAATATGTTCTATCTCTTTTTTGAGTTGATGAGAATTTGGTAAGTTTGGGATAGATTTGATTATATGCAAGAAAAAGTTAATAATGCAACCCAATATGTAAGATAGAGCAAAGACTGCTAGCAATTATAAAAAATATTATAAATAGAAAAAAGTAGAAAATAAAAAATTTTATGCTTCTTTTTGTTGAAAAAAAATTTCCAAAATTTTTCTGTTTATTTTTTCATTTTTTGCACATTCTATATTTAGAAAAAAGAAAACTTTTTTCTATGAAAATGAAACAGAATTTTAATATTTTTAATAATAAGAATATAAGTTTCATAATTTTAAATGTTAATATTAACAGGAGGTGAAAGAAATGGCAAATTCAAATAACAGCAACAAAAAACTAGTTCCAGAAGCTATGGATGCATTAGAGAAATTCAAATACGAAGTAGCAAATGAAGTTGGAGTAACTTTAAAAGACGGTTATAATGGTGATATCTCTTCAAGAGATGCTGGAAGAATCGGTGGAAACATGGTTAAAAAGATGATACAACAAGTAGAAAATAACATGGCTAACAAATAAATTTGAAATAATCTTTTAGATTTAATTGCTAGAAAAATTGTTATGATACGATGTGTTTTTTAGCTAGAATTGGCAGAAGTATTATTCTTGGTTTTATAGTTCTATTTTGAGTGGTTTTGTCCAAAAAGTAGATACATAAAGGCAGGAGTTGTGCTCCTGCCTTTTAATATTTTAAACAGAAAAAATAAATAACAAAAATGTAACTTTTTTTGATAAAATATCAATATATAAATGTAAGGTATCTTAAAAAGGAGTTTAGATCTAAATGAAAAATAAAACAATAAAGGAATATGAAAGTATTGATGAAAAGAATCTTGATTTAGAAAAAATAATAGATGAATATAGTGGGTACATATACACAATTATACAAAATATGTCTGCAAATATTTTTAATCAAGAAGATATTGAAGAAATAATATCAGATACATTTTTTATATTATGGAAAAATCAAAATAAAATTGACAAAGAGAAATCTCTTAGCTCATATATAGCAGGAATAGCGAGAAATTTGGTAAAAGAAAAGCTAAGAAAAACAAAGAATAATTATAATGTTAATAATTTAGAAAATGATTTTTTTGATATACAGATTATAGATTTAGAATATGAAAATAGAGAAAAAATTGAAATTATAAAAAATACAATGGAAAAAATGAAGGAACAAGACAAAGACATTTTTAATCTATATTATTATGGAAATAGAAAAATAAATGAAATATCTAAAATATTAAAAATAACGGAGTTTAATGTAAAATCAAGATTACACAGAATTAGAAAAAAACTAAAAAATGAATTATTAAAAGGAGGGTATAGTGATGAATATTAATAAAGAAAGAATTTTAGAAAAAACCAAAACCAAAATTTCTATATCCGACTTTATTAAGGAGGAAAAGAAAATGCCTAAAAAGATTAATATAATAAAACCATTAGTTGCAACAATTTTAATGATTTTATCGTGCTCAGGAATGGTATTTGCAAAGGAAATATCCCAAAAAATATATGACAACTTTTTTGGAACCAGTAAAGGTATGGAAACAGCAATGAATGAGGGATATGTCGAAAACATAGATATGGAAAATCAAACTTCAACAGGTAATGCTAAAAATGAGGAAAATGGCAAAATAATTCAAAATATAAATACAAAAATAAAAGTAGAAGAATTTGTAATGGATGATTTTAATTTAAGTATGATAATAAAAGTTACTCTTCCAGACGAGGTAAAAGAAGTAGTAAATCCTAAAGATATTTGGGAGGTTAATTTTCCAGACTTAAAAATAACAGATGAAAATGGAAATAATATATCAGAAAATGCAGGATTAAATGCATACATACAAAACAGAGGAGAAAATCCTATAAAGGTAGTTTACAATATGTATACAGAAGGAGAAGCTTTTCCAAAGAGCAAAAAGTTGAATTTTAGTTTAACAAAAATCAAAATTTCAAATAAAGAAGAAACCTTGCTTGGAGACGAAGAAATTACCATACAAGGTTCGTGGGATTTTACAGTTGATGTACCAGAAAAGATGTATAATAGAAAAACAACAATATACAAACAAATAAGTACAACAAATAATGATTTTAATGTGCTATCTGCAACCTCATATACAACAGGAATTGATTTGAAACTAAAATTTAAAGCAGAAAAACATCAAGAAAGGCCAACAACTCCGGAATTAAAATATTGGGATTTATTGCCACAAGATGATGAACTAAAAACTACCGATATGTTAAATTATTTAGAAAGAAAAATAAGATATACACCAGAATATATAGAATGGCAAAAAAGAGAGGTAGAAATTTGGAAATATGATAAATACATAGAAAATGAAAACGGAAAAAAATTCGAAATGTCAATGAGTCCAAGAGCAAATGGAGGAGGATTTATTGATGATGATGGAATTTACGAATCTAATTGTACATTTGATTTAACAAAATATGATTTAACAGATAAACTTACTGTTTATGTTGATTATCACGGAAATAAAGCAGAAATTTTATTAGAAAAGGTGGGTGAGTAAATTATGAAGAAACTATATATATCGTTTATATTAATATTTATAATGTTTGCATTTTCAAGTAGAGTTTTTGCAGATTATGATGGAATAGAAAATATAAAAATAAGACAAGCTATTAATACAGCAGGTAGTGAATGGTTAGATACATTTAAAAGTGAGGAAACACCTATTGAGAAAAGAATAACAAGTTATGAACTTGCGGGATATTGTATATCATATGACGAAAATGGGGAGTTGGATGTATCAATAAATTTTAATGTAACACCATATTCAGAGGAAAATACAGTTTGGGAAACTAAGGGAAATAATATAGGATTTATCAAATTTAAGAAAGTTAATGGAGAATATGAGGTGGAAAGAATTTCGGAAATTCCAGAAAATTATGATAAGTTTCTAGAAAAATTTGAGGAATATAAGAGCAAGCATCCAGATATATTAGAAAATAATACACAAACTCAATCTATAGCAGGAAAAGAAGATAATTACAATGCAAATGAAACTATAGAAAAAATTTCTAATGGGGTTTTTACAGTTTCCTTGATTGTTGGAATTATAGTTGGTATAATTATAATTTTAACAATATGCAAAAAGAAGATAAAAAATGCGGGAAAATAATTCCTGCATTTTTTGCTAGTGAAATTTGTTGTAAAAAACTCAAAAAAGGTATATAATAATGCAAAAAAGCGAAAGGAACGAGAGAAAAAAATGTACAAAATGGTAGCAGTAGACTTAGATGGAACAATGCTAAATAGCTATGGGGAAGTAACAGAAAATACAAAAAGAGTAATAAAACAAACAATACAAAAAGGAACAGAAGTAATAATAGCTTCAGGAAGAAGTATAGATTCGATAAAAACAATTGCAAATGAAATAGGAAGCACAAAATATATGATAGCAGGTAATGGCGCGGTTGTGTATGATATAAAAAATGATAAGATAGTATATGAAAAATATATTCCGAAAAACAAGGCAATAGATATAATAAAAACTTGTGAGCAAAACAGCATTTATTATAATGTGTATACAAATAAATCAATAATAGCAAGTAGTTTAAGATTTAATGTTTTATATTATTATAAGGAAAATATAAAGAAAGAAGATTCTAAAAAAACACATATTACATTAGTAGAAGATATTTTAAAATATGTAGAAGAAATGCAAGACGAAAAAATAATGAAAATATTTATATGTGATAGCACTCAATCTGTTTTTAATTCTATTATTAAGAAATTTGATGGGGTGCAAGATTTAGAAGTTTTAGATGTATCTCACATGTCAAGAAAAGTAATAAAACACGGAACTACAGATGTACCAATTGAGTATTATTATACAGAAATTTCTATGAAAAATGTTGATAAATGGTATGCTATTGAATATTTGATTGATAAATTGAATATTGAGAAAAATGAGGTTATGACAATTGGTGATAATATGAATGATAAGAAGATGATAGAAGAAGCGGGACTTGGAGTTGTTATGAAAGGTAGTACACCTGTTGTAACTGCTGTTGCAGATTTTGTAACTGATGATAATAATAATGAGGGGGTAGCTAAAGCTATTGGTAAATTTATATTGATATAGTAGAATAAATGTTTTGTTTTAGCTATTGATAAAAAGAAAAAAACATGGTAAAATAATGTTCGGTATAAAAAAGCAAAGGGGCAGAAAAGATGAATGATAAAATAGTTATAAAAGGTGCAAAAGTGCACAATCTAAAGAACATAAGTTTAGAAATACCAAGAGATAAATTAGTAGTAGTAACAGGACTTTCAGGTTCAGGAAAATCAAGTTTGGCATTTGATACACTATATGCAGAAGGCCAAAGAAGATATGTAGAAAGTTTATCATCCTATGCAAGACAATTTCTAGGAATAATGGAAAAGCCAGATGTAGAAAGAATAGATGGTTTATCACCTGCAATATCAATAGACCAAAAAACAACCTCGAAAAATCCTCGTTCAACAGTAGGAACAGTAACAGAAATATATGACTATATTCGTTTATTATATGCTAGAATAGGTGTGCCATACTGTCCAAACTGTGGTAAAAAAATAGAAAAACAATCAATAGACCAAATAATAGACAAAATCCTAACACTTCCAGAAAACACAAGAATACAAATATTAGCACCAATAGTAAGAGGAAGAAAAGGTGAATACAAAAAAGAACTAGAAAACTTCAGAAAAGAAGGATTTGTAAGAGTAAGAGTAGATGGTGAAATTTACGATTTATCAGATGAAATAAATATAGATAAAAACAAAAAACACGAAATAGAACTTGTAGTAGATAGAATTGTAATAAGAGAAGATATAAGATCAAGAATTACAGAATCAGTTGAAACAGCACTAAAAAATGCAAATAATATGGTTGTAATAAGTGTTGTACCAAAAGAAGATATGGATTTAAGTTCATTTGGTGGAATAAAAAGAGAAGATGGAACAACAGAAATATTATTTAGCTGTAATTATGCGTGCCCAGACTGTGGATTTAGTTTTCCAGAATTAACGCCAAGAATGTTTTCTTTTAATAATCCTTTTGGAGCATGTCCAGATTGCTTAGGAATAGGTTATTTAATGAAAATAGATGAGGACCTAATAATTCCAGATAAAGACAAAACCCTATATGATGGGGTAAAAGCATTTGGTGCAAGTACAATGAAAAAAGGCGAAACGATGGCAAAAATGTATTTTGAGGCAATAGGAAAACATTATGGAGTAGATATTAAAAAGCCAATAAAAAAATTACCAAGAGAATTCATAGAAAAAATATTATATGGAACAGATGAACCAATAAACTTTGAATTTCAATCAGCATATGGGACAAGGAAATTTGCAGCTCCATTTGAAGGAGTAATTCCAACATTAGAAAGAAGACATAGTGAAACTAAATCACAAGGAATGAGAGATTTTTACGAAATGTATATGAGCAATTTAGATTGCCCAACATGTAAAGGTTCGAGGCTAAAAAAGGAAATTTTATCAATAAAAATTGGAGAAAAAAATATAAATGAACTTACAAATATGCCGATAAACAAAATACAAGAATATTTAAGAAATTTAGAATTGTCTGAAAAAGATAAAATGATTTCAGAATTAATATTAAAAGAAATAGATAAAAGACTACAATTTTTAATAGATGTAGGCTTAGAATACTTAACACTTTCAAGAAGCAGTGGAACACTATCTGGTGGTGAATCTCAAAGAATAAGACTTGCAACACAAATAGGTTCAGGTCTAACAGGAGTACTTTATATATTAGATGAGCCAAGTATAGGATTACATCAAAGGGACAATGATAAACTATTAGCAACATTAAAGAAACTAAGAGACTTAGGAAATACTTTAATAGTAGTTGAACATGATGAAGATACAATGTATGCAGCAGATGAAATAATAGATATTGGACCAGGTGCAGGTGTTCATGGTGGAAACATTATGGCACAAGGAACTGCAGAAGAAATAAAAAAAGTAGAAAATTCTATAACGGGTCAATATTTAAGTGGAAGAAGAAAAATAGAAGTTCCAAAAACAAGAAGAAAAGCATTAAAATCAAAATGTATAGAAGTAAAAGGAGCAACTGAGCATAATCTAAAAAATATAGATGTAAAATTCCCACTTGGTGTATTTACTTGTGTAACAGGAGTTTCAGGTTCTGGAAAATCAACATTAGTAAATGAAATTTTATATAAAACAGTTGCCCAAAAATTAAATGGTTCAAATGAAAAGCCAGGAAAGTGTAAGACTGTTAAAGGAATTGAAAATATTGATAAAATAATAAATATAGACCAATCTCCAATAGGAAGAACACCAAGAAGTAACCCTGCAACATATACAGGAGTGTTTGATGAAATAAGAAATATATTTGCAGAAACAAATGAGGCAAAACTACGTGGATATGGGAAAGGTAGATTTAGTTTTAATGTACCAGGTGGTAGATGTGAAAGCTGCCAAGGAGATGGAGTTCATAAAATAGAAATGCATTTCTTGCCAGATGTTTATGTACCTTGTGAGGTATGTAAAGGAAAAAGATACAACCACGAAACTTTAGAAATAAAATTCAAAGGTAAAACAATATCAGATGTATTAGATATGACAGTTGAAGAGGCATTGGAATTTTTTGATAAAGTTCCTAAAATAAAAAATAAAATGCAAACATTATATGATGTAGGTTTAGGATATATCAAATTAGGACAAAGCTCAACAACATTATCTGGTGGAGAGGCACAACGTGTAAAGCTTGCAACAGAACTATCTAAAAGAGCAACAGGAAAAACTTTGTATATATTGGATGAACCAACAACAGGTCTTCATATAGCTGATGTTCATAAGTTAGTTGATATTTTACAAAGACTAGTAGATACTGGCAATACTGCAATTGTTATTGAACATAATTTGGATTTAATAAAAACTTGTGACCATATTATAGATTTAGGACCAGAAGGTGGAGATGCAGGAGGAGAAATTGTAGCGGTTGGAACACCTGAGCAGGTTTGTAAAAATGAGAGAAGTTATACTGGATTGTTTTTGAAGAAATATTTAGAAAAATAATAATAAAAGACTTATGAATTATGAATTCGTAAGTCTTTTATTGCGAATTGTAGGAAAAATAGTGATAGATTAAATATAGAGCATAAAGAGAAAAATGTGAAATTTGGACTAAAAATGTCAGGAATTTTGTGAAAAAACTCATAAAAATGACTGGAATTTTGTGATAGAATATAAAAGATATTAAATATGGAATAAAATTATGTAATAAAAATATCGGTTATAATGGAAAATTTTATACATTTCCTTATTTTTTAACATTTTTATTAAAAAAATATTTAAAAGAAAAAAATACATAAAATTAAAATGAATATGAATTGTAGTTTCTTAGGTTACATAACTTTACAAATGTGAAAAAAGATATTATAATAAATAAGAATTTATGTATGCAAAAATCAGAAAAATTTTTTCAGGTTTGCAACATAAAA
>UMCY01051644.1_pt1 | contig 11992 bp, 11 predicted proteins | sample 1964351 | NCBI WGS metagenome assembly UMCY01 (sample SAMEA4835980, study PRJEB28245) | human gut metagenome | biome: gut microbiome; material: fecal sample | place: Denmark | collected 2008 | reverse complement strand
CCAATGGTCCCACCAGCGGTAGTCGCCTACCCTTCTATAATTTTCAATATACTCTGCTCTAAATCTTTCATCTTCTCTTTAATTCTGAACATATCTTCATCTTTCAAATCATTATTTTCCAAATCTTCTTGAACAGAAGCCTTCATATCATCAATTTGAGATTGCAACCTAGAAAGTCTTTGAACAATTTCAGCTTTAATAGTCTTAGGTTTATGAGTCTTAATAGTTGATAACAACTCTGGCATTTCCTTAACATCATAAGTTTCTCCATAACTTGGTATAGTAACTGGGATTTTAGCCTCATCTACTATTTTTTCTTTTAAAGCCTCTTCAGATTGTTCTTCTCCATGTATTAAAAATATATGTTTAGGTTTTTGACCATTAAATGAATATACAAAATTCATTAATCCCTCTTGGTCGGCATGACCTGAGTATCCTTCTATATATTCAATTCTAGCATTTACTGCTATTTCTTCACCAAATATTTTTACTTTTTTTGCTCCATTTACTATGCTATGCCCTAGTGTTCCTGGAGCTTGGTATCCTACAAATAATATCGTGTTTTTAGGATTCCATAAATTATGTTTCAAATGATGTTTTATTCTTCCAACATCACACATTCCACTTGCTGATATTATAATTGACGGAATGTTGTTTTCATTTAATGCTTTTGATTCATCTGCTGTTGTTGTAAAATGAAGTCCTGGAAATTCTAGTGGATTATCTCCTTTTTCAATTTCTGCTTTTGTTTCATCATCAAATAAATCCATGTTTTCTCTAAACACCTCTGTTGCGGAAATTGCCAATGGACTATCTACATATACAGGTGCATGCATAAGTGTTTTATATTCTTTGATAAATTCTTCATCTTGTGTATTTTCTTTTATTTTATTTAGTTCATACAAAATTTCCTGAGTTCTTCCAACTGCAAATGATGGGATTACTACATTTCCTCCACCATTTAAAGTTTCTGAAACTATTTTCAAGAAAAATGCTGCTTTTTCATCATTTCTTATATGAAGACGGTTTCCGTAAGTTGATTCCATTACTAAATAATCTGTTTCACTTATCATTGTAGGTTCACTAAGTAATGGGATGTCATTGTTTCCAATATCGCCTGAAAATACTATTTTTTCTGTTTTGCCATCTTCTTCTACCCAAATTTCTATAATACTTGAACCTAGCATGTGTCCTGCATCATTAAATCTGACTTTTATTTCTGGTGTTATTTCTAAAATTTGACCATAACTAACTTCTTTAAAAATCTCCAAACATCTAGCCGCATCTTCTGCTGTGTACATTGGAGGAAGTGCTTTTTCTCCTCTTCTTTCTCTTTTTCTGTTTTTCCATTCAATTTCCATTTCTTGAATATGTCCACTGTCTGGCAACATTAAACTACACAAATCACATGTTGCTTTATGTGCATATACTGGATTTCTATATCCCTCATTATATAATTTGGGTATTCTCCCTGAGTGGTCGATATGTGCATGTGTTAATAACATAAAATCAATTTCATTTACATTAAAATCAAATGGTGCAAGATTATCAAATTCATCCTCTGCCGCACCTTGATACATTCCACAGTCGACTAGAAATTTTTTTCCTGCTGCTTCTACTAAATAATTTGAACCTGTAACAGTTTTTGCAGCTCCTAAAAATGTGATTTTCATAAAATTTTTCTCCCTTCATATAAACAATTTTGTTTTCTTTTTATTTCCTATCTTAAGCTTTTTTTTTGTTATATTCTCTAATTCTATCCTAGTATCTTCAATTTCTTCATCATAAATTATTAAATAATTCTTTTTTTCTTCTTCTATCAATTTTAAATTAATATTTTTTAATTCTATAATTTTTAGCAATAATAATTTTCCTGTAATACTATAATTTTCTTCTTGATTTTCTGTCAATTTACTAATAACCTTCATTTCTATTGACTTATCTATCATGGCTCTAGTTAATTTATTTAAAGACATTTTTAATTTATCAATTTCATAAATATTTTTTCTATTTTCTATTGGCAATAAATTATAATATCTATATTTATATATAAATTCAATCATTTCATTTTTCTCTTTTATATTTTGTAATTCAAAATACATACATTTTATAATTTCATTTTGAAGTTCTATAACCTCATCTTTTAATTCTAAATTTTCTATATCATCAAAATATTCAAATTTTCTTTCAGTCATCTTTTTGATTTCTATAAAATTCTTTGGATTCATTATTTCATTGCAATTTTTAATTTCTTTTAAAACTTCTTCTCTCTCTTTCTGCAAATTATTTTTCAAAACTCGAATACTAAAAATCTTATTCTCTAATGATAATTTTTTATTTCTTTTATTATATTCTTCAATCAATAAATTTTTATCATTCATTATTTGGTCTAATGTTTTTATTTTATTTTCTTTTTGCCTCTTTTCTTTTGACAATTCCGCCAAATATGATTCTTTATTCTTAAGTTTTATTACTTCATTAAAAAATTCTTTTTGTTTATTAATAACTTCAATCTCAAACTCTCTATCATAAAGCATTTTTAATTTTAAAGAAATCCTTATCAACTTTTTCATAATTTCATCTTTATTTTTGGTACCATATTTTTTTTCAATCTTATTTTGGAATAATTCAAAATAATCAATTAATGGTTCATAATTATTTACCCATTTGTCTACAAATTTATTTTCTCCAAGAAAAATTATATTTTGGTAAATCAAATTATAATTCAAATCTTCTATATCATTTATTATAATATTCCATGAAAACCCATTAAAATCCCTCAATGGCTCGACAATATTTATATTGTTACCTGTATTTAACATAAATGAAAAAGCTTTAGCCAGGCTTTCATCAACATATTTTACGACAATATTTCTTTTCTGAATTTTTGCCAAACTATATAAAATTCTATTTTCAATTGGTAAACATTTAATTTCTTGATTCTCACTATCCACCACTTCTTTTTCATTACTATTTATAGGTAAAAATGTGATTTTTTTGCAATCTTTGTCTACTATATTTATTAATTTTTCTATATATTCTTTTTTTTCGAATGTTTCTCTTTTTACATTTTTGTAATCTTTATAACCATTTTCTATTTTATAGAACATACTAAGTAAAGTATTTTTTACTTCCTCTGAGAAGTCTTTTTGACTTAGCACTTCTTCTAGTTTGTTATTATAGTCTTTTTTTACAAACTTTGTTAAAAAATTACTTTTCTTTTGCAAAGTTCTCTACCTCTTTTCTGGCATTTTTTGTATTGGGGACGGTTCTTTTCGCGAAAAGAACCGTCCCTAATACGAAAAGTTACTCTTCCGCCTTACTTCCCATCTTCATTTCAGCAAGTTTCTCCAAGGTCCACAACACCTCTCTTGGCTTGCTACCTTGATATCCTGAAATTACACCTCTTTCTTCCATTTGGTCGATTATTCTTCCAGCTCTAGCATATCCAACCTTAAACTTTCTTTGTATAAATGATGTAGAAGCCTGACCTGTTTCAACAACAGTATCAATTGCATCTTGTAAAAATGGATCTGTGTCATCCTCAGCTGCTTGGTCTGCTGCTAGATTTTTAATTTGTTCTTCTTTTCCACCATTTTCAATTGTATCTAATATATCCTCGCTATAAACTGCTGTTCCATTTGATTTTACAAAATTGACAATTTGCTCAACTTCTTCATCTGATACGAAAGCTCCTTGTACTCTTGTTGGTTTTGATGCTCCTGATGGGAAATATAACATATCTCCTTTCCCTAAAAGCTTTTCTGCCCCAACTTGGTCTAAGATTGTTCTTGAATCTACTTGTGATGATACTGCAAATGCTATTCTTGATGGTACATTTGCTTTGATTAAACCTGTTATTACATCTACTGATGGTCTTTGTGTTGCAATTACTAAATGCATTCCTGCTGCTCTTGCTTTTTGTGCTAATCTACAAATTGATTCTTCAACTTCTTTGGCTGCTACCATCATTAAGTCTGCTAACTCGTCTATTATTATTACTATTTGTGGAAGTTTTCCAGCTCCTTCATGCTCAGCAGCTTTGTTGTATCCAACTAAATCTCTTACACCTTTTTCTGCAAATAAGTTGTAACGGTTGTCCATTTCTTGTACTGCCCAGGCTAATGCTCCAGCTGCTTTTTTAGGGTCTGTAACTACTGGTATTAATAGATGTGGTATTCCATTATATACTGAAAGTTCAACTACTTTCGGATCTACCATTACAAGTTTTACTTCACTTGGTTTACTATTATATATTATACTTGTTATTATTGTATTTATACAAACTGATTTACCCGAACCTGTTGAACCTGCAATTAGCACATGTGGCATTTTAGCAATATTTGCAATAACTGCTGAGCCTGCTACGTCTTTTCCAAGTGCTACACTTAGTTTTGAGTCATTATTTTTAAATGCCTCACTTTCTATTACCTCACGAAGTCCTACCATTTCTTTTTGTTTATTTGGAACTTCTATTCCAACTGCTTGTTTTCCTGGAATTGGTGCTTCTATTCTTATTGTTTCCGCAGCTAAGTTAAGTGCTATATCATCTGCTAAGTTTGCTATTTTACTAACTCTTACACCCTCAGCAGGTTTTAGTTCATATCTTGTAATTGCTGGTCCTACTGTTACGTTTTCAACTTTTGCTGATACCCCAAAACTGTATAGTGTTTTTTGAAGTCTTGCTGCTGTATCTGTAAGTGATTTTGTTCCCCCTTTTAATGATGCTTTTTCCATTTTGCTTAATATGTCAATTGGAGGATATACATAATTATCTTCTTCAACTGATATTGTATGTTCTAGTTGTAAAACTTGTTTTGTTTTATCTTGTTTTTCTTCTTCTTTTTGGACAAATAGATTTGCCTGTACAGGATTGCCTTCTTCTAATATTTCTCCTGTTTCTTCATCTATTCTCATTATACTACTTGCAGTTTTAGTTATACTTTCTTTTTTAGGTACCTTAGATTTTTTTAGCAACCCTTTTATTCCTTTTTTCTCTTGTGGCTCTTCTTCAATTACCCTTCCATTTAGATTTATTTTTATTTGTTCTGGTTCTATTTTATCATTTTGAACATCTTGTATTGCAGCAATTTCCTTATTACGCATTTTATAATTTTCATGTTCAATTTGCTTTTGTTTTTTCTGTTCTGCCATTTCTTGTCTTTGTGCTGCCAAATATTCTTCTCTCTTCTTTTTTCTTTCTTCTTTTTCTATCTTCTTTTCTTCTTTTCTTTCTATATGTTCTTCAACTTTCTGACTTATATATTCTGATATATCTATTCCACATACAAATGCAAATAACATCACAGATATTCCAACACTTAGTACAACTGCTCCAACATTTCCTAGCATTCTTACCAAAAATATTGCAGCTAGTGTTCCAATAGCTCCCCCACCTTTATTACTTACTCCTAATGCATATGCTTTTTTCAAATTTTGCGTTAAATCTCCAGTTGTTTCAATATTTCCTTCAGAAATTTGATATACACTCATTATTATAGAAATACATATCAAAAGCACAGCATATTGTACTAGTTTTTTTGTTACGTAATCATCTTCATCTTTACACGCCATTTTTATTGCTATTGCAAAAGTTCCAATTGGTACTACATATCTTAATATTCCCATTAATCCACCTAATACCTCATTTAATTTTTGACCTAATTCTCCTGAATTCATATATAATAAAACTGCTAATAATATACTAAAAATTATTGTTCCTATTATATTTAAATTGAGTTCTTGATTTTTACTTGCTCTTTTGGCTGTACTTTTTCTTTTTTTTGATGTTGCTTTTCTTTTTGCCTTTGCCATTGTTTATCATTCCCTTCTTCTTTTATATCTTTATCTATATTTTTCCATTGTTTTTTTCTATATTTTTACAAGCTACATTGTATCAAAACTAAAAAAAAATAGCAACAAATTTTTGCTATTTTTTCTTATTTATTGTAATTCTTTTCTACTATTTTGAACCGTTTTTATAGTGTCTTCTAATGAAATTTGCATCAAGTTTAAAGCCTCTGACATATTCTTTTCTAGTTTTTGTAAAGTGTCTGCTAATACTTTCTCTGTATTTTGTAATAAGTTATCAGCATATTCTTTTGTTCCATTTGTAATTTCCCTAGACATTTCATTTGCAGTTTCTATTATTTCATTCTTTTGGTCATATGCTTTTCTTGTAATTTCATGTTCATCTATCATAGAAATAATTCTACTTTCTGCCTCTTTTACTACGCCATCTGCCTCTTTTTGAGCCTCTAAAAGAATACGTTGTCTTTCTTCTTTTATCCATTTAGCTTGTTTAAGTTCATCTGGCAATTTCAATCTTATTTCTTGAATAATTTCAACAATTTCATCTTTATCCACTATTACTTTATTGGTAAATGGTACTTTCTTGCCTTTTTCTAATATGTCCTCTAAAGTTTCTAATAATGTAAATATCTCCATCAATTTATTCTTCCTTTCCGTTCTTTTTTCTTTAAGAATATGATATTTGCTCTTCCATATTTTCTTTGATCTGTTAATTCTATTTCATTAGTTTTTTCTATTTGTTTTATTACTCTTTCTTTTTCATCTGTTTCTATTATTATTAAAGTGTCTTTTGTTATAATCTCATTTTTTATTAGCTCTTCAATTGCTATTTTTATAAAGTCGGTTTTATAAGGTGGATCTAAATATATTATATCAATTTTTTCTTCTCTCATCTGATTTATTGCTTTTAAAAAATCACTACATAGAAGTGTTACTTTATTTTCCAAGTGTGTTTTTTCAATATTTTTCTCTATTATCTTGCAAGCATCTTTTGACTTATCACATAAATAAACTTTCTTTGCACCTCTACTTGCAAATTCTAACCCTATTGCTCCACTTCCTGAAAATAAATCTAATACTGTACTTTCCTCAATTTCATTATGTATTATATTAAATAATGATTCTTTCACCCTGTCTAATGTTGGTCTTGTTTCTAAACCTTCTAATGTATATAATTTTGTTCCTTTTGCTGTTCCACTAATAATTCTCATAAAAACCTCTTCTTTAAAGAAAAATTTTGATAAATTCTCATATTACTATTCTATATTTTTTTCGGCTAAAGTCAATACTATTAACAAAAATGTAATATAATATTAATATTCTTGTAATATTACAAACATATTACAAACATTTAAGGACATAATAAAACATTTCTTTATATATATTTTTATAATATACTATAAAGAAACATTTTATTATGTCCTTTTTATTACTAATTTCATATTTATGATAATTTTTTTGTTATTGCCTTTAAAGCTTTCTCCCTTGGCAATATAACAGTATGTTCACATCCTTTACATTTTAGTTTAAAATCGACACCAACTCTTGTTATCTCCCATATTTTGCTGCCACATGGATGCTGTTTTTTTGTTCTTACAATATCTCCTACTTTATATTCCATATATTTAAGCCTTTCTTTTATAAAAAAGCTAATTTTATGAAAATTAGCTTTTTCAAATTATTTTTTTGCTTTTTTAAATCTTTCTTCCATACTTTTCTTTCCAATAACAGCCATAATTTCATACATATCTGGCGTGTTTGTTCTACCAGTTAATGCAATTCTTAAAACTGTACTTACATCTCCAACATGAGCTTTATACATTCCTGGGTTTGCTTTAAATTCTTTTACTTCTTCTGCATATCCCATTTCTCCTGCTAGTTCTTTTATTTTGTTAAACCATGTTTGTTTGTCATCTTCTGGATTATAGTATTTTTCTATATACAAGTCTAAAATTTTATTAATATCTTCTTTTTCATTTATGACTTGATATGGATAATCTTGTTCTTCATTTAAGAATTTATCATCATACATATAAATTATATTTTCTTTTACATCAGACCATTTTGCAATATCTTTACGAGGTTTTGTATTTCCTCTTTCTATTCCTAAAACTTTTAGTGAATATTCTTTATTCTCTAACATTTTAGCTAATTCTTCATCATGTCTATTTGCCCATTCTAAAGATTTTTCGTAAACTTCCTCAGCTGTCATTTTTGATATTACAATTTTTGATACATCTTGTAATTTTACCATATCAAATAAAGCTCCACTTACACTCATTTTGCTTAGTTTGAAATCAAATTCTTCTAAAGCTGCATCTTTGTTTTGTCTTCTCCAATTTTCAAATGTTGAATTTGCTATATTTAATAAATATTCTTTTACTGCTAAACTTGGTATTCCTATTTCTTCATAATAACTTGTAGCTGCTTCTGGGTCTTTACGTTTACTTAATTTTCTCTTATTTCCATTGTCATTTTTCATGATAGGTGAAATATGAGCATATTTAGGTGCTTTGAATCCTAGTTCTTGGAATAATTGTAAATGAAGTGGTACTGATGACAACCATTCATCTCCTCTTATTACATGAGTTGTATGCATTAAATGGTCATCTACCGCATGTGCGAAATGGTATGTTGGCAAGCCGTCTGATTTAATAATTATAATGTCTTGGTCGTTTTCAGGAAAATCTACATTTCCTTTTATTAAATCTTTATGTTTTATTTTTCTATCTTCTCTACCTAGTGATTTAAATCTTATAATATATGGAACTCCTGCATTTATTTTTTCTGCCATTTCATCTAATGATAAATTTCTATATTTTGCCCATACACCATAATATCCTGTTCTTACTTTTGCTGCTTCTTGTTTTGTTCTCATTTCATCTAATTCTTCTGGAGTTGCAAAACATGGGTATGCTTTTCCTTGCTCTAACAAATATTTCGCATAACTTTGATATATGTCTTTTCTTAAAGATTGTTTGTATGGTCCATAATTTCCTATTTCTTCTGTTTCTGAAATCATTCCTTCATCTGGCATTATATCAAAATCTTTTAATGCATTTACTATATTTGATATTCCATTTTTAACTTCTCTTTTTTGGTCTGTATCTTCTATTCTAACAAAAAATACACCATTTGATTTTTTTGATACCATTTTAGCAATCAAGGCTTGATATAAACCTCCTATATGCATCATTCCTGTTGGACTAGGTGCATATCTTGTAACAATTGCTCCTTCTTCTAGTTTTCTTTCTGGATATTTTTCTTCATAATAACTAATTTCTTTTGCATTTGGAAATATTAAATCCGCTAATTCTTTATATGTCATATTTTTCTCCTTTTTCCCCTTGTTGCTAGTTATTTAAGGGATTTTATTTAATTTAATAATTTTAATTCTACATTTTGGGCTTTATATTTATTTGTTTCTGTATCTAACTTGAATTCTGTTAAAGTATTTTCAAGTGATTCACTGTTTTGTTTTAAGTCTGTTGTATAATATAAATTTATTTTATCAAATTCTATATTATGGGTAACTAATTCTCTAAATGTTTCAGCCATATGTCTATCATCTTCACATACTATTATTAGTTGTGGTAATGATTTAAAGCCTGAATCTAATGGTACAAAATTGTCATAAAAATCCTTATAAAACTTCATTTTGTCTACTACCTTTTTTTGCCAATCATTTTCTCTTCTTATAACTTCAAATAAGAATTGAATAGATTTTCCAGATTTAGTAAGTGTTACTTGTCCACCACTTGGTTTGAATATTTTTCCCATTGTTTTTGCAGTTAATGCTGGCTTTACAACATATGAATCAAATACTTTAACTTTTTTTAGATATGCTATTAATACTTGATTTCCTGCTAATCTTTTCTTTATCATTGCAACCGGTTTTGTATTATCTGATGGTTGCCATTTACATTCTACATCATCTCTTGTATCTAACAAATATTTTCCCATCTTTTCTAAACAATATATTCTATATATTCCTTTTCCTTCGTCAGATGTAAAATAATATCTTGTTAGAATTTTTGATTTTATTAATCCTTCCAACTTATTATTTAATTTGTCTTGTGATTTTACTTCATATCCTTTTATTTGAAGCATTTGCATTAGCTGTCTTGATGTGATAAATTCGAATTCGTTTACTAAATATAGTATTGCAAAATGTATGTCTGTTATATGTCCTATATTTATTTTGTGTACAACTTGATTCATTGATACATATCCATCTTGACCATCAAATGTTTTTATTTCGCCTTTTCTAATAGCAAATGGCGATACTTGTGCCTTTATTTGGTTATCTTCTACCATTTTATAACTCCTCCTTTTTTTAGTTATGGGTTTATTTTATCACTTTTTAGGATAATTGTCTATATATTTGGGTTAGTTTTTTGTTTACATAATTATCAATGGCTTTTCTTTTAATATGGCATTATTCAATACTCGAGAATATTCTTTTTTCACATACACCGTAGCATACAAATGCTTTAATTTAATCTATATTTTTCCCCTACACATACTCCAATCAGGATAATCCACAAAACTAACCAACTCTTTTTTTACAGGGTGTTCAAATTCAACATTATAAGCCCACAATCGAATTTGCTTATTTTTCCCTCTTACTCCGTACTTTTGGTCACCAAACAAACTATGTCCTGCATTTGCCATTTGAACCCTAATTTGATGATGTCTTCCGTGTATGTAAATCAATTTTAACCAAACTTAAATCTCTCTTATCATCATAATTCAAAACTTCATAATCAAGTTTAGCAAACTTAGAATTTTTTTTATCTTTATTTACAACTTTACTTATATTATTTCTCTCATCTTTATAAAGATAATCTTCCAAACTTCCTTTCAAATTTTCAAATTTACCATCTACAACTGCTAAATATCTCTTTTTAAAAGTCTTATTTCTAATTTGTTCACTTAGCCTTGATGCTGCTTTTGATGTTCTTGCAAATACCATTATTCCACCAACTGGTCTATCCAATCTATGAACTAAACCAATATATACTTCACCTGGTTTATTATACTTTTCCTTAACATATTTTTTTACTAAAGATAACATATCCTCATCACCTGTTTTATCTGCTTGTGATGGGATATTTGGCTCTTTTTCTACAACTATTATGTGATTATCTTCATATAATACTTTCATAATCTAATCTTCCCATCTTCCATAAATTCCACAAGGTAAAACAAGTTTTGAATTTTCCATAGGCAAACCTATCTCACCTGATTCTATTTTACCTCTATGTTTTTTATTTACAGTTAAATTCAAGATATTTGCTAAAACTGTACTTGATATTCCTGTTGTATATGAATTTATTAGGAAAAATAACGGATTGTTTGACAATACCTTTGTACATAATTCTACTAAATCATAAATGTTATTCTCAAATTGCCAAACTTCACCTTTTGCACCTCTTCCATATGATGGTGGATCCATTATTATTGCATCATATTTATTACCTCTTCTAATTTCTCGTGCTACAAATTTATTTACATCATCAACTATATATCTTACTTTTTTCTCATTTAATTTTGAACTTGAAACATTTTCTTTTGCCCAAGCTACCATTCCTTTTGAACTATCTACATGACATACTGATGCACCTGCTGATAAACAGCTAACAGTCGCTCCTCCTGTATATGCAAATAAATTTAATACTTTTATCTCTCTTTTAGCTGATTTTATTTTATTTATCATCCAATCCCAATTAACTGCTTGTTCTGGAAATAGCCCTGTATGCTTAAATCCCATTGGTTTTATATTAAATGTTAAATTTTTATATTTTATTTGCCAATTATCTGGTAACTTCTTATTATATTTCCAAGCTCCTCCACCTGTTTTACTCCTAGAATATATGGCGTCAAGCATTTTCCATTTTTCAGGAAAACTTTTACTTGTCCATATTATTTGTGGGTCTGGTCTTGAAAGTGTAATATTTCCCCATCTTTCTAATTTTTGACCATCTGCCATATCTATTATTTTATAATCTTTCCATTCATTTGCTATTATCATTACTTCATCTTCTCCTTGAGGGTATTTTACTATAAAAATGGTATTTTTTCAATTATTTATTTTAAAATTTTCCACAATTTGTAATAAAATCTATATACTCAGAGTTAGGCTCTCTTAGGTATACCAATTAATTTTAGATTATTAATG
>UMCY01036855.1_pt1 | contig 12180 bp, 7 predicted proteins | sample 1964351 | NCBI WGS metagenome assembly UMCY01 (sample SAMEA4835980, study PRJEB28245) | human gut metagenome | biome: gut microbiome; material: fecal sample | place: Denmark | collected 2008 | reverse complement strand
TTTGTCTTGCAACAAAACGGGACTTTCTCTATAAAAAAACTACTACCTATCGTTTCTTGCTCAAGAAACGCTTTGCCAAATATTTACGCAAAGGTTCATCATAGAATTTCAAGCTTAGATAAGCCAGTACAATGCATAATGCGTAAACACATAAAGCTACCTGCCAAGTCTCGCCCAGCGTATAGAGTTGATTCTTAATCAGCCATGCATAGAACAGATACATCAACGGATAGTGTATCACGTAGATCGGATAAGATATATCTCCCAAGAACTTACATATCTGCGTTGACCGCTTATCCGTCGTACTTCCCGACGCACCCAGCCACACAAGGATAGGGAAAGCTACGACAATGCAAAACGCTTCATACACACCGTTCGTACAAACCGGCTCTGCGCCCTCCAAATAAGGAACGGAAAACAGGGCAATCAATACAAGGGTACATATCCAGAAAGCGCCTTTCACTTTCACTGGTTTGAAGTTGCGGGATAAAAGCATACCCAAAGAGAAAGGGAAAAGCATTCTCAATGATCCGCCCAAGAAGTTTACACCATCCAGCGTCCATCCTACCCCCATGTTTCCATAACCGGAGACATCGAAGATGGCGAATGACGTCAACGCCACTCCCAACAATACCACCATCACAGTCAACGCCTTATTAGACAAACGGCGAATGAACAACGCATAAAGGATATTGCCTATATACTCGAAAAATAACGACCAGCACGGCCCGTTCAGCGGAAACATCTCGCCATTGCCGCGAACCTCATAGCCCGCCCCCGGCATGGCAGGAATGAAAAATATCGTGCAAAGAAGAGACAACATCACCATGGATATGGCAACGTGTGTTCCATCCCATTGCACAGAGCCCTGAATGCAGAACGTGATAGCTCCCAGAACAGCCCCCAGAACAACCATGGGATGAAGACGTATCAACCGGCGTTTAAAGAAATCTTTCATAGTGAGACTCTTACCCCAACGGTCGTCGTAAGCGTAACCGATCACAAAACCCGAAAGGATAAAAAAGAAATCCACGGCCAAATATCCGTGATTCAAAGTTTCAATAGCACTATTACTGGCAAAAGCGAAGCCCTCGAATACATGATACCAGATCACCATAAGAGCCGCCACACCGCGAAGTCCGTCAAGAAGATCATAATGCGCCTTGGTGTCTGAAAAGGCTGAAGCAGAAATGTTCGACATTTGTTTTTCTATTAGTAAGTTAGTATTTTCAGAGGACAAAGATACGGTTTGCGCTACGAAGTTTCTTTGCTCTAAAGCAAAAAAGCCCTGCTAATCGCTATTTTTTAGCGCGCACCCGGCTAAGGGTATAGATGGAAATACCCAAAAAAGCAGCCACATATTTCAGCTTCACCCGGTTTATAAGTCCGGGATAGCGGCGGTTGAACTGTTCGTAGCGTTCTTTGGGCGAAAGTTGGAGGCGTTCCACAAACATGTGGCTAAGCTCCTTGTTTACATTCTGATGCAGGATTCTTCCCCAGTTGGCTATGTCGATATACGTTTCGTAGAGGGCATTCAGCTTGTCGATGTGGATAACGTAGATTTTGCAAGCGGAAAGCGTTTCAACGCTTTCTATCGATGGTTGCTGATAGTAGAGCGAATCCATGCCGAACGTAACGTCACCCTCCTGACTGAACCACGTAGTGGTGTCCTCTCCGTTGTGATGGAATATAGAACGGGCAATGCCCTCTTCAATGAAATAAACCAAGCGGTCTGTCACTCCTGCCTGAACAATATAGGTATCTTTGGGATAATACCTTAATTCCATATTCGCCTGAAGCGCTTGAAGTGCTTCGTCGGAAACCGGATAGATTTGCCTGATTTTACGAATGATATTTTCCATTTGGGGGAATGGCGTATTGGGGGTTAATGACGTACTTTAGGATATTTATTATTAAAACGGAAACCAAGACCGAGCATCAGATAATTAGGAGTCTGGAAATCCTGAAGATTGTAGCCGATGTGAAGGAATGAACTCCGGGTGACGTCTATCTTCAACGCAAAGACCTGATACAGTCCGCGCAAATCGCCACGCCCCAGCACATTTGTTCCCAAGCCGACACCGATAGTAAAAAACGGCATCACGTATTCTGCCCGTCCGGAGAGTCCCAGCGCAAGCTGATGCTGAATGCCCGGCACGAGAAATTTACGACGGGAGGAACCGCTGCCGCCATCGTACTCTACCAGCGCATCTTCGGTGTACACATTGGCACTACCGTCATAGACACCATCCAGCGAGACTCCGAAGCGCAGCTTATAGTTGAGATTGTACATCGGAGCAAAGTTGAATCCCGCTACGGGATAGCTGCCCGGTGATGCAATCTGTTTCTCGCCCACATAGACACCTTTCCGGCGCCACGAGCCGAACAACACAAGGTCATAACTGACGTGCCGCGGAAAACGGGGAACGTAGGGATGAACCAATGATTTAGTGAGGTCGGCTTCTTCCCGGTTGAAGTTGTACACCAGTCCGATTTTCGCTCCGGTGGTGTTGACACCTGCATTGGGAAACTTGGTGTTGCCGTTAGAGAAATGCGTGAAGTCTCCGCCGATGATAAAGTCGAAATAACGGGAAAGCGACCAGTTAAGGTAGATACCTGCGTTGAGATAGGCATTCACCCGTGAGCCTACGGCTCCGTTGTAAGAGTTGTAATCGTTGTCATAAGGTTTCCATCCGGCAGAGATACCGAAATTCCACTCGTAATTGAGCGAAAGGCGGGGATTGAAACGGGCAATGCGTGCACCTTGAAAGACATAGAACGTCACAGGATCACCCAGCTGCTTTTTATCGCCAAAGGTGGTGAAGGCCAAGCCGAAACCTTGATAGGCTCCGCCATAGATGCGGTCGGCACAGGTGTTGGGACGAAACTTGAAAGAGTATTTCAGATGAGCGGCAAATGAACTCTGGATGGGTTTCCATCGTTCGTTCTCGCCTTGCAGGAAAGGATTGGTGGGGAACACGTATTGCGGCCGCGCCTCTATCCCCAACCGGTGAATGAAATGGTGGGGAACGTAGGGAGCTACGGTGTCGGCTCCGCATTGCGGGAAACTGTTGTGCCGGAAGCCATGAATTTCTTCCTGCAATCTCCGCACTTCTTCACGAAGTTGGCGGACGTCCTGCCGGAGCTGTTTCACCTCTTGCCGCATTTCCTTCATCTCTTTCTCTTCCTGCCCTACCTCCTGCGCACAAAGCGAAGTGCCGGGAAAAAGCAAAGCGGAACAGATTACGGCAATTTCCCATCTGGGTATCTTTACTCTCATATAATAGTCTGGTTTGTCTTTTCAGAACGGAAGTTACAAATGGAGCTTCTCAATAAACTGTGCCACATGATAGCCGTCCATCAATCCATGATGGCAGGTTACGGAAACGGGCATCATCAGTCTTTCTCCGTCGCGGAAGTACTTTCCGGTGGAGATTTTGGGAACACTATCGCCCGAACGCATATTGATGGGATGCTTCATGTCGGTGAATGAGAGCCACGGCACTGCCGAATAATGAATGGCATTGGGATGGAAAGTGCCTCCTTTGTTGAGTCCCGTAGTGGCTTGCAAACGTTTCATCTCTGCTTTTGCCCGACGGATAAAGACGAGTTCGTCCGGATCGTATTCAAAGGCGGCAAAAGAAAAGGTATGGTCGGCACGGCCTACGGTGGCTTCGGGCAGAAGGCTGTCATAGCACACCACCTTATCGCCTTCGATGCGGTAACGGAATTCTTCTACCGCAGCAGCGGCTGTCGTTATCCGGTGGAGGACTAACAGGGAAAAGGATATGCCTTTGGCTTTGGCTTCCTGATACGCGCGCGTACAGTCTACCTGAACGGTTACTCCGAAAAACGGATCGTCAAAAGCACTGAAATGTTCGTAATGTTCTCTTCTGTTCCAAGTAGCAATATCGATGATCTTCTCTATCTGATTCATTCTAAACACTCTTTTTTAAGTTTCACCACAGAGGACACAGAGGACACAGAGTTTTTTCGGTAAGGTAAGACCGGAAACAATGGAATCAATTGCATTAATCCGGTGAAAAAGTTCTATAAAAGCTCTATAAAATCTCTGTGTCCTCTGTGTCCTCTGTGGTGAATAAATTACTGATGTTGCTCACGCAACAGGTCGTTCACTGTTTTTACCGGGTTGAAGGTGGAAAGTGGCACTTCTACGAAGACGGTATTCCAGTCGCTCATCGCACCGTTCCACAAGCCGGGAAGTTCGAGAGCTTTCAGGTCTTTGCCGTTCTTCGATTTGTAGGAGATGAAGCCTGTTGCCTTATCTACGTACTTCACCAGGTCGAATTTATGTCCTTTATAATCGCGCACAGCACATACGAGGTCTACCGGATTGAAGTGTGTGCCTTTCTCGAACATTTCTTTCTTCTCCGGATCGTCCATGTCAATCTGTGAGCTTTCGAGGATTTGCAGGGAGATGGTTCCGTCGCTGTTGTAAGCAAGGAACGGGCCGCCACCGGGTTCGCCTACGTTCTTCACCATTCCGCAGACACGCATCGGGCGGTTGAACTTGTTTTTCAGGTAGATGGCGAGTACGGAATCTTCGAGGTCTTTCGTCTCCGGATTCTTGCAGAAGAGTTTCTTTTGCAGGAATTGAAGCATTTCCATCATCTGGTCATGGGTGTATTTACCGCTGTCGAGCAGGGTAAGATATTCGAATACTTGTTTTTGCAAAGTCACGAGCACTCCGGCAATCAGTTTCTTATAAGTAACGGTGTCGGCCTTCAGTCTGTCGGGCACTACGTTGTCGATGTTCTTGATGAAGATAATATCTGCATCGAGGTCGTTCAGATTCTCAATCAGTGCACCGTGGCCACCGGGACGGAACAGCAGTTTGCCGTTGTCGCGGAAAGGTTGGTTGTCCATGTCGGCGGCAATCGTGTCGGTACTCGGCTTCTGTTCGGAGAAGGTGATGTAATAATCCACTCCATAGCGTTTGGAAAATTCGTCTACCTTTTCGGCTACCAATTTCTTGAAAAGTTCGCGATGTTCGGTAGATACCGTGAAGTGCACATTCACTTTACCGCTCTTTCCGGCAGCATACATGGCTCCTTCGGCGAGATGTTCTTCCATCGGTGTGCGTGAACCTTCGGGGTACTTATGGAATTTGAGCAGACCTTTCGGCAATGCGCCATAATTCAGTCCGGCAGTTTCGAGCAGGGCGGACACCACTGCTTTATAGTTACCTTCTTCGATCAGTCCGGAAATATCTTTTCCGTCGATACGCTGGCAGGCTACATTCAGATCGTCATAGAAAGCAAAATCCTTGATTCCGTCAAAGAATGCCTGTTCGAACTTGGTAGTCGGCCGGTCATAGTCGGCGGACAGGAACTCGAATAGGTTCTTGAACATACGACTCGCTGCACCGGAAGCGGGCACGAACTTCACAACAGTCTTACCTGTGTTTGTATACGCATCCCAAGCGGCCAGATAAGCCTTCTGTTCTTCTGCATCGGGAGCCAATATTCCTTTTTCGATGGAAGCGGCTGCATCCAGTTTCAAAAAGGGGAAACCCGTCTGGAAGCATGCTAATTGTTCTGCAATTTGCTCTTCCGTAATGCCTTTCTTGGCAAGCAACTCTTTGTCCTGTGTCGTTATCATAATATCTAATTTTATTAATTGATGCCCAAAAATACAAAATGTTATTTACTTCTTGCCGAATAACCGGGAAAAAAACTAATTTTACATCGAATTAACAAGATTGAATATGGACGACTTTTTTACATCGGAGGAAAAAAAGGAGCTTTTTTCACTCTACCGGCATTTGTTGCATTCCGCAGGAGATAGTATTTCCTGGAAGGATTGCCTAAAGTTAAAGAGACATCTTATCAAAGCGGCCCAGTGTAACGGTCTGCAACGCAATAACTTCGGGATGAATCCCGTCATCAGAGATTTACAAACGGCAGTGATCGTTGCCGAGGAAATCGGTATGAAAGGTTCGTGCCTGGTCGGTATCATGTTGCACGAAATCGTGAAAGGGCATGTCTTGTCTATCGACGAGGTGAACGCCGAATATGGGGATGACGTGGCAAGTATCATCAAGGGATTGGTGAAAACAAACGAGCTTTATGCGAAGAGTCCGGCTATCGAGTCGGAAAACTTCCGTAATCTGCTGCTTTCTTTCGCGGAGGATATGCGTGTAATCCTGATAATGATTGCGGACCGCGTGAACGTGATGCGCAAAATCAAAGATACGGGCAACGAGGGGGACCGGATCAAAGTGGCGAACGAAGCTGCATATCTGTATGCTCCGCTGGCGCACAAGCTGGGACTGTATAAGCTGAAATCGGAACTGGAAGACTTGTCTCTCAAATATACGCAGAAGGAAACGTATTATTTTATCAAGGATAAGCTGAATGAGACGAAGGCTTCCCGCGACAAGTATATCGCTGCTTTTATCGAGCCGATCCAGAAGAAGGTGTCGGAAGCAGGATTGAAGTTCGACATCAAGGGGCGAACCAAGTCGATTCATTCGATATGGAACAAGATTCAGAAGCAGAAAACGTCTTTTGAGGGGATTTATGACTTGTTCGCCATCCGTATCATCCTCGATTCGGAACCGGATCCGGCTAAAGAGAAGCAGGAATGCTGGCAGGTTTATTCGATTGTTACGGATATGTACCAGCCGAACCCGAAGCGTCTGCGCGACTGGCTCTCTATTCCGAAAAGCAATGGTTACGAGTCGTTGCACATCACTGTGATGGGCCCGGAAGGGAAATGGGTGGAAGTGCAGATACGTACCCGCCGCATGGACGAGATCGCGGAACGCGGCTTGGCTGCTCACTGGAGATATAAAGGTATCAAGGGTGAAACGGGTCTGGACGAGTGGTTGACTTCTGTGCGGGAGGCGTTGGAGAATGCGGACAACGACTCGCTGAAAGTGATGGATCAGTTTAAAATGGATCTCTACGAGGATGAAGTGTTTGTCTTCACGCCCAAGGGGGATTTGTTCAAGCTCGGCAAGGGGGCTACGGTATTGGATTTTGCGTTCCATATCCATAGTAAGTTGGGATGCAAGTGTATCGGCGCGAAAGTGAACGGCAAAAATGCACAGCTTAAACAGAAACTGAACAGTGGCGACCAAGTGGAAATCATGACTTCAAACACCCAGACTCCGAAGCAGGACTGGCTGAACATCGTGACGACTTCCAAAGCGCGCACCAAGATAAGGCAGGCTCTCAAGGAGATGGTGGCACGCCAGCATGCTTTTGCCAAGGAGACGCTGGAACGGAAATTCAAGAACCGTAAGCTGGAATATGATGAAGCGACCATGATGCGCCTCATCAAGCGATTGGGCTTCAAGAATGTGACGGAGTTTTATCAGCGGATTGCCGACGGTGGACTGGACGTTAACGAGATTCTGGATAAATACGTAGAGCAACAGAAACGGGACAGTGATACGCACGACGAAATTGTGTATCGCAGTGCCGAAGGGTATAACTTGCAGGCTACGCAGGAGGAAACGACGTCTAAGGAAGATGTACTGGTGATCGACCAGAATCTGAAAGGGTTGGAATTCAAGTTGGCTAAATGTTGTAATCCGATTTACGGGGACGATGTGTTTGGTTTCGTTACGGTAAGCGGTGGTATCAAGATACACCGGGCGGATTGTCCGAATGCCAACCAGATGCGTGAGCGTTTCGGTTATCGTATTGTGAAGGCTCGTTGGGCGGGGAAATCGGTGGGTACACAATATCCTATCACGCTGCGGGTTGTAGGACACGATGATATTGGTATCGTGACTAATATCACTTCTATTATATCCAAAGAGAATGGTATCACGCTGCGCTCCATCGGTATTGACTCGCACGACGGTTTGTTCTCCGGAACACTGACGGTCATGGTGGGTGATACGGGACGTTTGGAGGCTCTTATCAAGAAATTACGTACTATAAAGGGAGTAAAACAAGTTAGCCGGAATTAATTCCGGCTACTCTCCTATCTTACTTTCTTCTTTATATAATAAGGATAGGTAATCAATACAAAGAAGAGTAAAGCAATGGATGCTACTATCTGTCCGGTATGTAGCATTTTATCTGTATCCAGTTCCATGTAGCAGGCGGTAGCGATTCCCAGAGAAATGCCGATTTCGGTTGCCAGCAGATGGGTAGTGTTGGCTGTTCCGCGTTGGCAATGGTGGGATAGCTTTACAAACATCACCAGGAATTCCGGCAGGATAAAGCCTAAGCCCAATCCCAAGAGTACGGAGGAAATGCCTATGGAGATGTCTGTATTCAATAAAGACATGGCTATCATTTCCAATCCGATTCCCATAATGACCAGTCGCAAGGTTTTCTCTTTCAGGAAAAACAGACGTGCAAAGAACAGGGAAACAATGTATCCGAGGGCTGTTCCTACAAAGAACGGTACGGGGATTCCTGTGTTTCCGAGTACGAAATCGTTTAGGAAAGGGTGTACCATGGGAACCAGCAGTCCCGGAATGAAGGTTATCAGGATCAGATTGATGGCAGGAACCCATCCACGAAGCAATAAGAAGCGGTCGAAGGAATAGAGTTTGGTGACAATCGGCGCACGGAAAGGTACGTAGACTCCTGATAAAATGAGGATTCCGACAACTCCGGTTATGACAGATACAGTGAGCAGGGTTTGGAAGGATTGGCTTTGATAAAGCCATACCCCGAGGATAATGCCTGCGATCATCCCCATACGTGCCATCCAGGAGAAACTGACGTTTCCCGCACTGCGCAGCGTGGAGTTGGTGATGTCGATGGCCAATGTGATGCCAGCTGTTGTGCCTATGCCAAAGGCAAGCCCTTGCACGGTGCTCAACAGAATCAGTTCTGTGAGGTTGGTGACAAAGGCGTATCCGATGGTCGCCACTACCATCAGGGCGGCAGCAAACATACACACGTATTTACGCTTGTATGCATCTACCAGATAGGCATGGAAAGGACCGATGAGGAACATCCCCAAGGTGAAAAAGAGAAAAATTACTCCTGTCTGTGCAGCCGGCACTCCGAGACGGTCGGCCATCTCTACGGAAAGCACCGGAAATAACACATACAAGGATATAAACAACAGCAAATTAGCTACACATATCCGCATAAAATGAACTGTCCACAATTTAACTGCCATATACTATATTTAATATTGTTCCTTCTCGTTGGGAAAGTAGCAATTCTTCACGTCAGAAACATAACGGCTGATGGCATCGGTCATCACCGTGTACAAGTCAGCGTAACGACGCAAGAAACGGGGACGGAATCCGTTGTTCATGCCAAGCATATCCTGAATCACCAATACTTGACCGTCTACGTGTCCACCGGCACCGATACCGATAATAGGTATGGTCAGTTCGGAAGCTACGCGTTCGGCAAGGGTTGCGGGAATCTTTTCGAGTACAATGGCAAAACAGCCTGCTTCTTCCAATAGATGGGCGTCGCGAATCAGCTTCTCGGCTTCGGCGTCATCCTTGGCACGCACGGTATAGGTACCGTATTTATTGATGGATTGAGGCATGAGTCCCAGATGTCCCATTACCGGAATGCCGGCGCATACGATGCGTTTCACCGTGTCTATGATTTCTTCACCACCTTCCATCTTCAAAGCGTCAGCGTGGCTTTCTTTCATGATGCGGATGGCAGAAGCAAGTCCTTCCATCTCGTTGCCCTGATAGGATCCGAAAGGCATATCAACCACTACCATCGCACGCTTTACACCACGTACCACGGATTTAGCATGATAAATCATTTGGTCGAGTGTGATAGGTAGTGTAGTCACATTACCTGCCATTACATTAGAAGCAGAGTCGCCTACCAGAATTACATCCATTCCTGCACCGTCTACAATCTGCGCCATTGTGTAATCATATGCAGTCAGCATAGATATTTTTTCACCTCTCTGTTTCATTTCAACCAAGCGATGAGTAGTCACCTTTCTTGTATCATCCGATATATAACCAGCCATGTCTTTTTAAATTAAAAATTAATGATTAAATATTAAAACGACGCCAAGCGCCTTCAAAAATCGCGGCAAAGTTATAACATTTAATTCATAACAGAGAAGGAAATGCAAAAAATCCTTTCAAACGCCTCGCTTAGGTAGCTGGGAAGGCGTTTGAAAGGATTCTGTGAGGTATAATAAAAGCTCCTTAACGATATAAGGAAGCGATTTATCAAGTGCAATAATGCGTTTCGGATTTATTCTTTCTCTTAACGATGCAGAGTCAGGAGCTTGTCGTAAGTCATGTCGGTGAAGTCGTCTATTATATAATGTGCTTTGCCGGTGATGGCTTCGCGTGAGTTGGTGGTGGCAAGTCCGATCACTGTTGCCCCGGAAGTCATTCCGGCTTGCAGACCGTGGAAAGAATCTTCAAAGACATAGGTATTTTCGGGAGTGGCTTCAAAGATTTCCATTCCGAGCAGGAAGCAGTCGGGAGCCGGTTTGGAACGGGCAAACATCTCTCCGGTCAGAATGCGGTCTACCATTCCTTTAAATTCGGGGTGGGCATTATAGACGTTGGCCATCTTCTCTTCGTTGGAGCTGGTGACTACGGCTATCTTTGCACCGTTACGGCGAAGATCGGCTATAAAGGCTTCTACTCCGGGGATATATTCGTAGGACATCTTTTGCTCGTAAACGTAGAGTTCAGCGCTTATTTCAAGCTGGGCTTCGGGTTTGTCCGAGAAATACTTTTCATAGATTTGCAATAATGTCTGTCCCTTGATCCGGCGGCCGAAATCTTCTTCGTTCAGATATTTCCGTCCCTGCTCGTCCCAGAAGACTGTGTACTGCGTTTCTGTATCCATAATGACACCATCAAAATCGAAGAGTGCCGCAATCGTTTTCGTTGTATTCATATATAAACTTTCTTTTTACCTAAACGTTAAACCTTGTGTATCCATCGCTGCAAAGTTCCGAATAATCATCGAATCAGGCAAATAATTCGTACCTTTGCAAAGCTAAAAAAAACGTAACATACGTTTTTATCCAACAAAATCTACTAGCGCATGAGCAAGAACGACCCACATATCTTAGGCAAAGAAAGTATCGGCAAATTGCTGTTACAATATTCCATTCCTGCAATTATAGGAATGACGATTACTTCTATCTATAATATTATTGATAGTATCTTCATCGGACATGGCGTAGGCCCGATGGCGATTGCCGGACTGGCCATCAGCTTTCCGCTGATGAATCTGGTGGTGGCTTTCTGTACATTAGTGTCGGCGGGCGGTTCTACGCTGGCGTCTATCCGTCTGGGACAAAAGGATATGAAGGGGGCTACGGAAATCTTGTCACACACGTTGATGCTCTGTATCACTAATTCGTTCTTCTTTGGTATTTTGTCTTTCATCTTTCTGGATGATATATTGGTTTTCTTCGGGGCCAGTAACGAGACGCTTCCTTATGCGCGGAGCTTTATGCAGGTGATCTTATTGGGTACTCCTATCACTTATACGATGATTGGGTTGAACAACGTGATGCGTGCTACCGGATACCCGAAAAAGGCGATGTTGACTTCGATGGTGACGGTGGTGGCGAACATTATCCTCGCTCCTATCTTTATTTTCCACTTTGAATGGGGAATGAGGGGAGCTGCTACGGCAACGGTGATTTCGCAGTTGATCGGTATGGTGTGGGTGGTGAGCCACTTTGTCAAGAAAGACAGTACGGTGCATTTTGAGGGGAATATCTGGAAGATGAAACGGAGAATTGTGGAGAGTATCTTCGCCATTGGTATGTCTCCTTTCCTGATGAATGTGTGTGCGTGTGCCATTGTGATTATCATCAATAACAGCCTGCAAAATTACGGAGGTGATATGGCGATTGGAGCTTATGGGATCATCAACCGTTTGCTGACGCTTTATGTGATGATTGTGTTAGGTCTGACGATGGGTATGCAGCCTATCGTGGGGTATAACTTCGGAGCGCAGAAGATAGACCGCGTGAAACAGACGTTGCGACTGGGGATTATCTCCGGGGTTGTGATTACCAGTAGCGGGTTTATTATCTGCGAGTTCTTCCCGCATGCTGTGTCGGCTCTTTTCACGGATAGCGATGAATTAATTGATTTGGCCGTAGACGGTATCCGGCTGGCTGTATTGATGTTCCCGTTTGTAGGGGCGCAGATTGTGATTGGTAACTTCTTCCAAAGTATCGGGAAGGCTAAAATAAGTATTTTCCTTTCGCTGACGC
>UMCY01034989.1_pt1 | contig 12255 bp, 10 predicted proteins | sample 1964351 | NCBI WGS metagenome assembly UMCY01 (sample SAMEA4835980, study PRJEB28245) | human gut metagenome | biome: gut microbiome; material: fecal sample | place: Denmark | collected 2008 | reverse complement strand
AAAGGGAAGTACCGGAAGCAGTTTTTGTTCAGATCGAAAGACTTTTGAAAAAAGGAATATTATTTGCGGCAGCGAGCGGCAGACAGTACAGCAATCTGAAAAATCTGTTTGCTCCGAAGGCGGAAGAGATGACGTTTCTGTGCGAAAATGGTGCGATTCTTTATCGAAAGGATCAGATTTTAAAGAAACGGCCGATGCCGCGCAGCCGAGCAGAAGCGCTTGCAAAGCAGATTCTTGCCAATGACGATATGGAAGTTCTGATTTCCGGAGCCAATACCAGTTATCTGATGCCAAAGCATGACGATTATATTTATCATATTCAGTATTTTTTGGGAAATCGTGTAGAAATTGTTCACAGCCTGGACGAAATTAAAGAGGACATGATAAAGGTATCAGCTTATTGCAGAAGCGGCGCGGCAAAATATGACAAGCCGTTCGGTGATCCGTGGAGAGGAGAGTTCTCAGCGGCGGTTGCAGGAGAAAAATGGCTGGATTTTATGCTGTCGGACAAAGGAACAGGGATGCGGGATCTTTGCAGTGTACTGGGGATTTCTCCGGAAGATGTGATCGCGATTGGGGATAACTATAACGATTTGCCGATGCTGGCAGAGGTCGGGCATCCGTGGATTATGAAAAATTCGGCACTCGATCAGGCGGGCTTTGGGCAAAGCCATGAATTTTTACGGGCGGAAAGTGTAGAAGAAATTTTGAAAAAGCTTTGAAAGGAAAGGTAACAGGATATGATGGTTTCAACGAGAGGACGATATGCGCTGCGCGTGATGATCGATCTGGCAGAGCATAATAATGGAAAATTTATTCCGCTGAAGGATATCGCGGAGCGGCAGGAAATTTCAGAAAAATATCTGGAAAGCATCGTGAAATCCTTAACGAAGGCAGACGTGCTGGAGGGTCTGCGCGGCAAAGGCGGAGGCTACCGGCTGACCAGACCGGCGGAGGAATACAATGTATATGAGATCCTGAAGCTCACGGAGGGCAGCATGGCTCCGGTGTCCTGTTTAGAGGACGCTGCAAGGGAATGTGAGCGAAGAGGAATGTGTGCGACGCTTCCGGTCTGGGAGGGGCTGGAAAAGGTTGTTCGGGAATATTTGTCGGGTATCACCATTCAGGAGCTGACCAAGCAATGGCAGCCCGGAGATAATTATGTAATTTGAATGACAAAACTGCTTTATTTTGCAAATATTTCACGGTTTGTACGTAGTAAGTAAAGGCAAAATGTGGTATACTATAAAACTGTAAAAAAGCGCTGTTTTATGAAAAAGAGCAAGTGCCGACAAAAGAACGGCATAGATTCGTGTATCGGCACAGGAAGGCCGGAATATGACGAAGGACGAGCGCAAAGAGCAGAAGCGCAAAGAAGCTTTCCGGAAATGGGCACGGCAGCATGCAAAGCTGCGCAGGAATCTGAGAAAGCATGGTGGGGACATTCTGCAGTCCGGCAACTTTAAAAGCACCAATAGCTTTATCCAGCACGGAAGCGTGTCCGTACACAGCCATTCGATCCGCGTGGCGGAATGCAGCTTAAAGCTGGAAAAATTTCTTGAAAAACTTGGCATCCACTGTCACGAACGGGATCTGGTCCGGGGCGCACTGCTCCACGACTACTTCCTCTATGACTGGCATGACAAGTATTCCCACGAAAAGCTGCACGGCTTTCACCATCCGAATGTTGCGCTGGAAAATGCGAGCCGGGAGTATCAGCTGACACCGCGGGAACGGGATATTATCCGGAAGCATATGTGGCCGCTGACCCTGTTCCACATCCCGCGCTGTCGGGAAGCATGGGTCGTGACGACTGCGGATAAATACTGCTCCTTGAAGGAGACGCTTCTGGAGCGCAAGGGGCGTAATAAGAACAGAAAGAAATCAGAAAACGATGACGCAGAGGACACTGGCTGAGAGTCTGGCGGCTTATGCAGACAGCGATTACTATCCCTTTCATATGCCGGGACATAAACGGCGGCTTACAGAGACGCTGCCGGATTTTCCGGAGGCGCTGCAAAGGGCGGCGAGACTGGACATTACAGAGATCGACGGTTTTGACAATCTGCACGATCCCGAAGGAATTTTGAAAGACGCTGAGGAAAAGGCGGCGGCGCTGTATGGTGCGGACAGCTGTTACTACAGTGTCAACGGAAGCACGGCAGGGCTTCTGACCGCAATTTCAGCAGCAGTGCCGGAGGGTGGAAAGCTGATTCTGGCGCGCAACTGCCACAAGGCGGTTTACCACAGCATTTATCTGCGGCGGCTGACGCCGGTTTATCTGTATCCGGATATCGTGCCGGGGACATCCCTGGCAGGCACGCTGACAAAGGAACAGATCGAAGCTGTGCTGATTCAGAATCCGGACGCATCTGCAGTGCTTTTGACCTCTCCGACCTATGACGGAATCACGGCAGACATTGCGTCGATTGCAGAGACCGTTCACCGGTTCGGGAAGACTTTAATCGTAGATGCCGCCCACGGAGCACATTTCGGATTTCATCCGGGATTTCCCAAAAGTCCGGTCGCACTGGGGGCAGATCTGACGATCGTAAGCCTTCATAAGACGATGCCGTGCCTGACACAGACCGCACTCCTGTTGCAAAAAGGCAGCCGGGTCAGTACGGAACGGCTCCGGTTGTTTGAAGGAATTTATCAGACGAGCTCGCCCTCCTATCTGATGATGGCGGCGATGGATTCCTGTATGGACATGGTGAAAAAACATGGCGCAGGACTGTGGGACAGCTTTTTTACGGAAAAAGAACGTTTTCTGGAACGCTGCAGCAGTCTGAAACGGCTGCAGGTTTTGACGGACGGCACGAAATGGAGCCGGAAAATGACGTCAGAAACCGGTTTTTTGATGGATTCCGGCAAAATTTTATCAGAAACTTCAAAAACATGTTTGACCGGAAAGCGTTTTTACGATATTCTTTTAAAGCAATATCATCTGCAGATGGAAATGGCGGCCGGAAATTATGTGACCGCGATTATGACCTGTTGTGATACAGCAGACGGTTGGCAGCGTCTGTGGGACACCCTGAAAGAGATCGATGATTTCTGTGTCGCCGCGGACGAGCCGGTACAGGAAAACCGTAAGCTGCTTGCGTATCCGGTTTTAAAACAGCAGATCAGTCTGACGGATGCGCTGGATGCGCCAAAAGCGCAGATGCCGCTTACAGAAGCGGCAGGACAGACAGCTGGTGCGTTTATCAATCTGTATCCGCCCGGAATCCCAATTGTGGCGCCTGGGGAACAGATCATACAGGAAGCTGTCGATGTGATTACGCGTTACAGGCAAATGAATCTCCCGGTTCAGGGAGTCGATCATGATGCCATAACAATACTCAAATTATGCTAAAAGGAGATTTACAATGAGAAGAACCAAAATTATCTGCACAATTGGTCCGTCGTCTCAGGATGAAGACATGCTTCGTAAGATCATTCTGGCCGGCATGAACGTGGCGAGATTCAACTTTTCCCACGGCGACTATGAAGAGCATGGACTGAAGCTTGAAAGAACCAGAAAGATCAGCCGTGAGCTGAACCTTCCTGTTGCAGTACTGCTTGATACAAGAGGTCCTGAAATCCGTCTGCGCGACTTTGCAGAAGGCAAAGTAGAATTAAAGGCAGGCCAGAAGTTCACTCTGACCACCGAAGAGATCATGGGTACCGCAGAGCGCGCAACCATTACCTATAAGAACCTGCCTCAGGATGTTAAGCCTGGCGATTCCATCCTGCTGGATGACGGTCTGATCGGTCTGAAGGTTGAAGAAGTGCAGGGCGACACAGAAATCGTCTGCACCGTTATGAACGACGGCCCGATCTCCAACCACAAGGGCGTTAACGTTCCCGGCGTAAAATTAAACCTGCCCTTCATCGATGAGAAGGATCACGCAGATATCGTTTACGCTTGCGAAAAGGGCTTTGATTTCATCGCAGCTTCCTTCGTAAGAAGCAAAGAAGACGTACTGCAGATCCGTGAGATCTTAAAGGAGCACAACTCCAAGATCCAGATCATCTCCAAGATCGAGAGCCTGCAGGGTATTCAGAACCTGGAAGAGATCATCGAAGTTTCCGACGGTATCATGGTAGCCCGTGGCGATATGGGTGTTGAGATTCCGATGGAAGAGGTTCCGATCATCCAGAAGAGAATCATCAAGCTGACAACTGCAGCTGGTAAGAACGTTATCACTGCTACACAGATGCTGGATTCCATGATGAAGCATCCCCGTCCGACCCGTGCAGAGGCAACCGACGTTGCAAACGCTATCTACGATGGCACAACCGGTATCATGCTTTCCGGTGAGACAGCAAACGGCGATTACCCGCTGGAAGCTGTTCAGACCATGGTTCGTATCGCAGAGCGCGCAGAAAAGGATATCGACTATGTAGGCCGTCTGCAGAAGACTGGTGCAAGACTTCCTCAGGAGCAGGATACAACCACTTCTATCTGCCACGCAACCTGCACCGTTGCTACTGACCTGAATGCAGCAGCAATCATCCCGGTATCCATGTCTGGCTTTACTTCCGGCATGGTAGCACGTTTCAAACCCAACTGCCCGATCATCGCATGCACAACCAGCCGTCTGGTATGGCGTCAGATGAACCTGCAGTGGGGCGTAACTCCTCTGCTGATCGCAGAAGAGAACACTGCAGAGGATCTGTTCCGTGAAGCAGTTAAGGCTGCAGAGAACGCAGGTCTGATCAAGAAGGGCGACAAGGTTGTCCTGACTGCAGGTATGCCTCTGGGTATCCCCGGCAGAACTAACATGCTGCGTGTTGTAGAGGTTTAATAGACAATAACATACTGCCGCACTGAAGAGGTTCAGCGCGGCAGTTCTGTTTTTACAGGAAGAAAAATTTCAGAGGAGGGGTTTTCTTTCTGTAAAAGCAGGACTGCTGCAGCTTACAGGTCCAAAGGTACAGACAAGACAGATGCAAAAATACGATACAGGGGGTATGGGTATGCAGAAAGCGAAGAAGTACGTCATGGCACTGGATCAGGGAACAACGAGTTCCCGTTGTATTTTGTTTGACAGGAGCGGAAAGGTATGCTCTGTTGCGCAGAAAGAGTTTGCACAGTATTATCCCCAGCCGGGCTGGGTAGAGCACAATCCGATGGAAATCTGGTCGTCCCAGCTTTCCGTAGCGGTCGAGGCGATGGGACAGATCGGCGCGGAGGCGGACGATATTGCGGCAATTGGCATTACGAATCAGCGTGAGACGACGATCTGTTTTTCGAAAAAGACCGGAAAGCCGGTTTATCCGGCGATTGTATGGCAGTGCAGGAGGACAGCGGATAAGATCGACGCGCTCAAAAAGGATGGTTTTGACAAAGTGATCCGGGAACGGACGGGACTGATTCCGGACGCTTATTTTTCCGCAACGAAAATCTGCTGGATTCTGGAGCACGTGGAGGGCGCGCGCCAGATGGCAGAGGACGGAGAGCTTTTGTTCGGCACTGTGGACACCTGGCTGATGTGGAACCTGACCAAGGGACAAGTGTTTGCGACGGATTATACCAACGCATCCCGGACGATGCTGTTTGATATCCACAAACGGCAGTGGGATCCGGAAATTCTGGATTATTTTCAGATTCCGAAAAGCATGCTTCCGGAGGTTCTGCCGTCGAGCGGGATGTTTGGCATGACGGAGGAATCCGTGATCGGCGGGGAAATTCCGATTGCAGGAGCTGCGGGTGACCAGCAGGCGGCGCTGTTCGGACAGTGCTGTTTTGATGCGGGCGAAGCCAAAAATACATATGGAACCGGCTGCTTCCTTTTGATGAATACGGGCGAAAAGCCGATTGAATCCCAAAACGGACTGCTGACGACGATCGCAGCGAGCGGCAAAGACGAGGTGCGTTATGCGCTGGAAGGAAGCGTTTTCGTGGCAGGCGCCGCGCTGCAGTGGCTGAGGGATGAGATGCGGATGTTAAAGAGTGCGCCGCAGTCGGAGGAATATGCGTCGGCAGTGGAGGATACCCAGGGCGTATATGTTGTGCCTGCATTTACCGGATTAGGTGCGCCTTACTGGAATCCGTATGCGCGCGGGATTGTGACCGGGCTGACGAGAGGAACTTCGAAGGAGCATTTTATCCGCGCCGTTTTGGAATCGCTTGCCTATCAGGCGGAGGAAGTCATCGAAGCGATGGAAAAGGACTCTGGAATCGAGCTGAGGACCCTGCGTGTGGACGGCGGTGCGAGCGCTAACAACTTTTTGATGCAGTTTCAGGCGGATATGCTGCAGAAGCATGTGCTGCGCCCGGAATGTATCGAGACGACCGCACTGGGAGCCGCTTATCTGGCGGGACTTGCGGTCGGCTTCTGGAAAGATAAGGACGATATCCGAAGCAATTGGGCACTGGAGCGTACATTTGCACCGGTAATGGAGCCCAAAGACCGCGACAGACGTTTAAAGGGCTGGAAAAAGGCAGTCCGTGCGGCGCTGTATTTCGCCAATGACGAGGAAGAGTAAAGTAAGCTGTTATGGGAAAAATCTATTATATTATGGGAAAAAGTGCCTCCGGAAAAGATACGATTTACCGGAGATTGATGGAAGATAAAACGTTTGCGTTTCACACGCTGGTGCCGTATACGACAAGACCGATGCGGAGTACGGAAGTAAACGGCAGAGATTATTTTTTTACAGACGAAGCAGGGCTGTCCCGGCTGCAGGAAGCGGGCAGGGTAATCGAGCTGCGTTCGTATCAGACAGTGCATGGAATCTGGAATTATTTTACGGTAGACGACGGGCAGGTGGATCTGGCAAACGATAGCTATCTGTTGGTGGGGACGCTGGAATCCTACCGGAAAGTCCAGGCTTACTACGGTTTGGAACAGGTAATTCCGATTTATGTGGAGGTCGAGGACGGACTGAGACTGTCCCGTGCCGTTGAACGGGAACGGGCGCAGAGGGAGCCGAAGTATGCAGAGCTGTGCCGACGGTTCCTGGCGGATGAAGCGGATTTTTCCGAAGAAAAGCTTTCCAGCGCGGGAATTGTGAAAAGATTCCAAAACGACGATCTGGAACGCTGTCTGCAGGAGATTTTCAGGGAAATTACGAAATTGGAAGGAGATGAGTGACATGGCGGGATTTCAGGATATTATCGGGCAGGAACAGATCTGCGAGCATCTGCAAACTGCGCTGAAGCTTCAGAAAGTATCGCATGCCTATATTATCAACGGAGAACGCAATTCCGGCAAAAAATTTATCGCGCGGATTTTCGCCATGGCGCTGCAGTGTACCGGAGAGGGGGAAAAGCCCTGTCAGGTTTGCCGTTCGTGCAGACAGGCACTTTCGGAAAACCATCCGGATATTATCCGGATTACGCATGAAAAACCGAACAGCATCGGTGTAGAGGATATCCGCACGCAGGTCAATAACGATATGGGAATCAAGCCCTATCAGGGACCTTATAAGGTTTATTTGATTGAAGAGGCGGAAAAAATGACGGTTCAGGCGCAGAACGCGCTGTTAAAGACGCTGGAGGAGCCGCCGGAATACGGCGTGATTATTCTGATGACGTCGAGTCTCGAAGCGTTGCTTCCGACGATCCAGAGCCGGTGCGTGCTATTGAATATGCGTCCGGTACGTGATGAGCTGGTGCAGAAATACCTGATGGAGCAGCTGCAGGTGCCGGATTACCGGGCGAAGCTGTGTACGGCGTTTGCGCGCGGGAATATCGGACAGGCAAAGCTGCTTGCATCGAGCGAGGACTTTGACCGGGTGCGGGAAGAGGCGGTGACGCTGCTCAAATATATTAACGAGATGGAAATCACGGAGCTGGCAGCAGCAGTCCGTAAGATTACGGAGTATCAGCTCGACATGACGGATTATCTGGATATCATTTCCGTCTGGTACCGCGATGTACTGATGTTCAAGGCGATGAATGACGCAAATCACTTGATTTTCCGGGAAGAAATACAGTATATTAAAAGGGTGGCTGACAGAAGTTCCTATGAAGGATTGGAAAAAATTCTGGACGCCCTTGAAAAGGCAAAGGCGAGACTGCGTGCAAATGTCAGCTTCGAACTGACGATGGAGCTTTTGTTTTTGACGATTCAGGAGAATACCTGAACATGGAGGTAGATAGATTAGATGGTAAAGGTAATTGGCGTAAGATTTCGGACAGCGGGCAAGATCTACTATTTTGATCCGCTGAACTTTCAGGTAAAAAGAGGTGACCATGTCATTGTAGAGACTGCCAGAGGGGTAGAGTACGGTACGGTAGTCGGTTCCCCCAGGGAAGTTGAGGACGACAAGGTTGTACAGCCCTTAAAGCCGGTGCTGCGCGTGGCGACAGAGCGCGACGACGAGCAGGAAGCCGGAAATAAGGCAAAAGAAAAAGAAGCGTTTAAGATCTGTCAGGAAAAAATCCGCAAGCACGGTCTGGAAATGAAGCTGATCGATGCGGAATATACCTTTGACAACAATAAGGTTCTGTTCTATTTTACGGCGGACGGACGTGTGGATTTCCGCGAGCTGGTAAAAGACCTTGCAGGCGTTTTTAAAACGAGAATCGAGCTGCGCCAGATCGGCGTGCGCGACGAGACGAAGATTTTGGGCGGAATCGGCATCTGCGGCAGAGTGCTTTGCTGTCACAGCCATCTGTCCGAGTTTATTCCGGTTTCCATCAAGATGGCGAAGGAGCAGAACCTTTCCCTGAATCCGGGCAAAATTTCCGGCGTGTGCGGAAGACTGATGTGCTGTCTGAAGCATGAGGAGGAAACCTATGAGGAATTGAACCGCCGTCTGCCCAATGTCGGCGATTATGTGACAACGGACGACGGCTTAAAGGGCGAGGTTTCCTCTGTCAACGTCCTGCGCCAGCTGGTCAAGGTGCTGGTTGAGGTCAACGACGAAAAGGAACTGCGCGAATATAAGGTAGAGCAGCTGAAATTCCGCCGCAGACAGCATGGACGCGGACGCAAAAACGGTGAGGGCGACGAGAAAGAGATGAAAGAACTCGAAAAGCTCGAACGCCAGGAGAAGAAGGAAGGAAAATCAAAGCTGGATGACTGACCGGACAAATTTGTTAAAATCAGGCGAACGGATTGACGATCTGCAGAGAAACGGGCTGAAAATCATTCAGGACCCGGGAAGATTCTGCTTCGGAATGGACGCGGTGCTCCTTTCGGGTTTCGCTTCTGCAGGCATCCGGCAGGGTATGCGTGTGCTGGATCTGGGAACCGGGACGGGGATTATTCCGCTGCTGCTGTCCGCAAAGACGCAGGCGGAGTCCCTGTGCGGTCTGGAGATTCAGGCAGACAGTGCGGATATGGCGAGGCGCAGCGTTGCCATGAACCATCTGGAGGATCGGATTTCTGTCATACAGGGAGATATCAAAGAAGCAGATAAGCTTTTTGCGGCTGCTTCTTTTGACGTTGTAACGTCCAATCCGCCATATATGATCGGGCAGCATGGTCTGACCAATCCCGAAGCGCCGAAGGCGATTGCGAGACATGAGGTTTTATGTACCTTTGAGGATATCGCAGCGCAGACGGCGCGGCTGCTTGCACCGGGAGGAAGCTTTTATCTGGTGCATCGCCCGTTTCGGCTGGCAGAGCTGATCGTCACCCTGTCGAAATATAAGCTTGAGCCTAAAAGGATGCAGCTGGTGTATCCGTATGCCGACCGCGAGCCGAACATGGTGCTGCTGCAGGCGGTGCGCGGCGGGAAACCGCGGATGACGGTGGAAAAGCCGCTGGTGATCTATAAAGAGCCAGGTGTGTATACAGAGGAGATCTATGGAATTTATGGGTATTAAGGGAGACCGCCCGGAGGGTGCAGCGGACGGACAGTTTTGTACCAGGCGCAAGTGCCGTCGATTGCGCTGCGGTGTTCTGGCAGCAGTGCTTGCGGCAGGGCTTTGCCTGGGCGGATGCCAGGGAAAAAATGTGGAAACGATGGCGGCGTTTGCGGAAAAGGAAGGAACAGAGGACGGCACTGGAGCCGCAGACTGCGTAGACGGCGAGTTCGGGATGTCGAACGAGTCTGGGGCTGAAACCACTGTGGACGGCGACACAGCTGCAAATCCCGGCGCGAGTACAGGCAGTGTAGAGGATGCAGCCACCGTTAAAGAGCTGAATCGCGTCAAGGTAAAGGGCATTTATGTCAGTGGTCCGATGGCGGGCACGGCGGGAATGGACAATCTGATTGCGCTGGTCGATCGTACAGAGTTAAATGCGCTCGTCATCGACGTCAAAAATGACGACGGGTATCTGACCTGTGAGCTGGATGTGCCGTTGGCAGAGCAGATCGGCTCTGAGAAGCACTATATCAAAGACCTTCCGGCGCTCGTGCAGACCTGCAAAGAAAAGAACATTTATTTGATTGCGCGCGTGGTTGCGTTTAAAGATCCGATTCTGGCGGAAAAAATGCCGGAGTGGAGCTTACATAACAGTGATGGAAGCATTTTCCGGGATAAAAGCGGGCTGGCATGGGTCAATCCTTACCGCAAAGAAGTCTGGGAATATCTGGCATCTGTCGGGGAAGCGGCGATAAAAGCCGGATTTGATGAAGTACAGTATGATTATGTGCGTTTTTCGACAGACAGCCGGATGAAGCAGGTAGATTTTGGCGACAGTACGAAGGGAAGAACGAAAACCGAGGCGATCAGCGGATTTACGCTGTATGCCTCGGAGAGAATCCACGCGGCAGGCGGACGGATTTCTGCAGATGTTTATGGTGTTGTGATCGACAGTGAAGAGGATCAGCAGATCGTAGGACAGAACTATGTGGAAATGTCCAGGTCACTGGATGCGATCAGCCCGATGATTTATCCGTCGCACTATGGACCGTATAATTATCAGATTCCGGTTCCGGATGCACAGCCATACGACACGGTGCTCGCAGCGATGCAGGCATCCAAAATGGTGCTGGCCGGGCTTGATCCGAAGACCGGGAAGAAGCCGGTTTCGGCGGATGTGAGTGGAAATGATGCGGTGGACGCAGCGATTGTAGGCGGGGAAGCGGTCAGCGGTAACAATGCGGCGGACGCGGCAGCAGACAGCCAGAGCACGTCCGGCACAACCGCAGTTAGCGGTAACGACGCTGTGCAGAATGCAGAGAACGCGCAGGCCGCAAAAGACGCGCAAGCCGCAAAAGGCGCGCAAGCCGCAGAGGACGCGGCTGCGAAAACCCCTGCTCTCAGCAAAGAAGAGATCGCCCAGCTGGACCCTATGACCGGCGTGCAGGCGACGGTTCGTCCATGGCTGCAGGATTTTACCGCGACATGGGTAAAAGGGCATATTTCCTATGGCCCGGAGGAAATCCGCGCGCAGATTCAGGCGGTCTACGATGCCGGATATGAGGAGTGGATTCTCTGGAATGCAGCCAACCGCTACACGGAGGGCGGACTGCTGACACAGGAGGAAGAGGAACAATGACGGGAATTTTATATTTGTGTGCGACACCGATCGGCAATCTGGGCGATATGACGCCCCGCGTGGTGGAAACGCTGCGCAGCGTGGATCTGATTGCGGCGGAAGATACGCGAAACAGCCTGAAGCTGATGACGCATTTTGAAATTCATACTCCTATGACAAGTTATCACGAATATAATAAAGTGGAAAAAGCATATACGCTGATTGCAAAGCTACAGGAGGGACAGAATATTGCGCTGATTACGGATGCGGGGACGCCGGCGATCTCCGATCCGGGCGAGGTGCTCGTGCGGATGTGTCTGGAAGCAGGAATCCGGGTGACGAGCCTGCCGGGTGCGGCTGCATGCATCACGGCGCTCACGATGTCGGGGCTTTCGACCAGACGGTTTTGCTTTGAAGGTTTTTTGCCGCCGGATAAAAAAGAGCGCACCGAAATCCTGGAAGATTGCCGGGAGGAGAGTCGGACGATGATTTTTTATGAAGCGCCCCATCATCTGAAAAAAACGCTGCAGGAGCTTGCGGCGGTGCTGGGCGACCGGAAAATTACGTTATGCCGTGAACTGACAAAGCGGTTTGAAACGGTGATGCCGACGACGATTTTTGCCGCGACGGACTATTTCGAAACGAACGATCCGCGGGGAGAATATGTCCTTGTGATCGAGGGAAAAAGCTACGAGGAAAAGAAGCAGGAAGCACAGAAAAACTGGCTGGAAATGCCGGTGGAGGAACATGTTGCACTGTATGAAAGCCAGGGCTTTGACCGGAAGGAAGCCATGAAAAAAGCGGCAAAAGACAGGGGTGTGAGCAAGCGCGACATCTATCAGAGCCTGCTTTAAAAAATACTGGAAAACAGTTGACAACTGATAGT
>UMCY01005543.1_pt1 | contig 12326 bp, 8 predicted proteins | sample 1964351 | NCBI WGS metagenome assembly UMCY01 (sample SAMEA4835980, study PRJEB28245) | human gut metagenome | biome: gut microbiome; material: fecal sample | place: Denmark | collected 2008 | reverse complement strand
AGGCGGCAGGAATGAAGTCTATTCTTGTCAGCAAAAATAAAATGTACATAACCTCTTTCGGCAAGGGCAATTCTGCTGTGCTTGAATATGAGGTGGATAATAATGACTACAACCAAACTCAGCTTTCCTCTAAGAACAGCAGCAATATCGAGCTTCATGGTGTAAACGAAGTAAACATCACTTTTTCAAGCAAGCATGGCTTTGAGAGCGGAGTGGAGATAAATACTTCAAACCCTACTCACAGAAGCGGTGAAAGCTCGCCTGTAAGAGGGGATATGCTGGGGCTTAAATCGGAGCTTGAAAAGCGTTTTTTCGGCAAGACTTTTGATGACAATATACATATCCAGCTTATTTACAACATTCTGGATATAGAAAAGATACTTGCGGTGTATGTGACGAATATCGTTTATGCCCTGAACAATATGCTCGGGGAAGGCGACGATGAAAGTCATGACGATTTTATGGGGTATCTTTCCACAAATAATACTTATGATGTTTTTATCGACCCTGATAACAGCAGTTTATCTGATGATAAGAAAGCGAATGTCAGAAAAAGCCTTAGCAAGTTCAATGTCCTGCTGAAAACTAAGCGCCTTGGCTATTTCGGTCTTGAAGAGCCAAAGACGAAAGATAATAGAGTTTCGGAAGCATACAAAAAGCGTGTTTATCATATGCTTGCAATTGTGGGGCAGATAAGACAGTGTGTTTTTCATGATAAATCGGGTGCAAAAAGATTTGACCTTTACAGTTTTATTAACAATATTGATCCCGAATACAGAGATACTCTTGACTATCTTGTTGAGGAGCGTTTAAAGTCCATAAACAAGGACTTTATCCAGGGCAACAAGGTCAATATCAGCTTGCTTATTGATATGATGAAAGGCTATGAGGCTGATGATATCATACGCCTTTATTATGATTTCATTGTGCTTAAATCTCAGAAAAATCTCGGCTTTTCTATCAAAAAGCTTCGTGAGAAAATGCTGGAGGAATACGGCTTCAGATTTAAGGACAAGCAATATGACTCTGTGCGCTCAAAGATGTACAAGCTTATGGATTTTCTGCTTTTCTGCAACTACTACAGAAATGACATTGCCGCAGGCGAAGCTCTTGTGCGTAAACTGCGTTTTTCAATGACCGATGATGAAAAAGAGGGGCTATATGCTGATGAAGCGGCAAAGCTTTGGGGCAAATTCAGGAATGATTTTGAAAATATCGCCGACCACATGAACGGTGACGTTATCAAGGAGCTTGGCAAGGCTGACATGGATTTTGATGAGAAAATTCTTGACAGTGAAAAGAAGAATGCGTCTGACCTTTTGTATTTCTCCAAAATGATATATATGCTCACATATTTTCTTGACGGCAAGGAGATAAACGATCTTCTTACAACGCTTATCAGCAAGTTTGATAACATCAAGGAGTTTTTGAAGATAATGAAAAGCTCTGCTGTTAATGTTGAGTGTGAGCTTACGGCGGGTTACAAGCTGTTCAATGACAGCCAGAGGATAACCAACGAGCTTTTTATCGTAAAGAACATTGCTTCCATGAGAAAGCCTGCGGCTTCGGCGAAGCTTACGATGTTCCGTGACGCACTGACTATACTCGGTATAGACGACAAGATCACGGACGATAGGATAAGCGAGATTCTAAAACTTAAAGAAAAAGGCAAGGGCATACATGGTCTGAGAAATTTCATAACAAACAATGTTATCGAGTCCTCTCGGTTTGTATACCTTATCAAGTATGCGAACGCTCAGAAGATAAGAAAAGTGGCTGAGAATGAGAAAGTTGTCATGTTTGTTCTTGGGGGTATCCCTGACACGCAGATAGAGCGTTATTACAAGAGTTGTGTGGAATTTCCTGACATGAACAGTTCTTTGGAAGTAAAGCGCAGTGAGCTTGCGAGAATGATAAAGAACATCAGCTTTGATGATTTCAAAAATGTGAAACAGCAGGCAAAGGGCAGAGAAAACGTGGCTAAGGAGAGGGCAAAGGCTGTTATCGGGCTTTATCTTACGGTCATGTATCTGCTGGTAAAAAATCTTGTGAATGTCAATGCAAGGTATGTTATTGCGATACACTGCCTTGAACGTGATTTTGGGCTGTATAAGGAGATAATTCCTGAGTTGGCTTCAAAGAACTTGAAAAATGACTACAGGATACTTTCACAGACGCTTTGTGAACTTTGTGATAAGTCGCCGAATTTGTTCTTGAAAAAGAACGAGCGGCTGCGCAAGTGCGTTGAAGTTGATATCAATAATGCAGACAGCAGCATGACAAGAAAATACCGCAACTGTATTGCTCATCTTACTGTAGTTCGTGAACTGAAAGAATACATAGGAGATATTCGTACAGTGGATTCTTACTTCTCCATTTATCATTATGTTATGCAGCGCTGTATCACGAAAAGGGAAGATGACAAAAAGCAAGAAGAGAAAATAAAGTTTGAGGACGATCTTTTAAAAAATCACGGCTATACGAAAGACTTTGTAAAGGCTCTCAACTCGCCGTTTGGATACAACATTCCGAGGTTTAAAAATCTTTCAATTGAGCAGTTGTTTGACAGAAATGAATATCTTACTGAAAAGTAGCGTAGTGTAGATACCGCCGCTCTCTTGGGGGACAGGTGGCGGCGGTGATATTCATTCTTGTAAAAGACGTGGTGGATATTCTGTTTGATTTGTTTTTTGGAAAGAAGAAGTAGGACAAGTGAAAATCAGAGCGCTGTATGCAATGTGGTGCGGATATCTACAAACGCTTAGCAGCATAAAGCTGTTGGATAAAGACGGCGAGATATCTAAAGATGTAACAACTCATATCACAAAAGAAGAAGCCAAAAAGCTGATGAAGCTCCTTAAAAAATTAAATATTTTTCGATTTTCTACCTCATCAGCGTCATTAGGGGAATAGTCCCAATCGTCTGTAGAAGCGATAACAACAGTATCGTTCTTAAAGTCAACTATAGCGCCAACACCATAGGTAGTGATAAGCTGAGTTTTTCTTATATCTCCAACGGAGATCTTTTTGTCTGAATATGTTGATATGCCATTCTTCTGCATAATCTCTTATTCTAGGCTCGATACTTTCGACACGTTCAAGCATGGTTTGTTTTATCTGCTCTATATCTTTATCATCAGCAGTTTTTCGACGATGGCAGCAAAAATCCTGCTCTGACACAGAAAATCATGGACAGCGTATCGAGGCTTTCTGAGAAGGATCAGAAGCTTGTCCTGGAGATTTCGGAGAGGTTGGGGAAAGATTGAATCGATAAAGTGCCTTAATGCTAGTCATGAGGCACTTTTGCTATGTGGAGCATACAAAAAAAAGAGTTACGCTTTTCGGTTCTGTGAAGCACTTATAAGTACACCCACTCTTAAATCAGGCAATAGACCATATTCGATGAATATAAAATAACGCAACATGAGGCTATGTCTCCGAAACTATTAATGGAGGCATAGCTATTTTTTCTCTTGAAATAATCTCTCCGATGTGGTATAATGATAACTGATACATAAAGCATGACCAGTCGTGAGGTGAGTGTAATGAATATCGCTATTTGTGATGATGAACAGGTATTCTTAAGACAACTGCACAGAAAAATTGCTGACCTTAAAATTCCAGACTGCCAGATTCACGAATTTTCAAGCGGTAAAGAACTGTTAAGCTCTTTTATTAAGGGTATGTATGAGGTCATTATCCTCGATGTGGAAATGCCTGAGCTGAACGGTTTACAGACAGCCGAAAAAATCAGACAAACAGATAAATCAGTAATTATTTCTTTTCTGACGAATTATGCTGAGTTTGCAGTACAGGGGTATGAGGTCAATGCTTTTCGATACATTTTGAAAAATCAACCCGATTATTTATACACGCAACAACTATCTTCTATTTTTGATGAATGTGAGCAGCGATTCAGAACCTACAAATTCAGCAACAGGAACTTGTCTTTCAAATTCAGACTGATTGATATATTGTATTTTGAGGGACACAAGAGAAAGGTGGTCATATTTACTTCTACAGGCGAATTGGAGTACGGTGGCGATTTTACAGAGGTTTGCAGTGAACTGCTGAAATACAACTTTATAATCGTAAATAAGGGACTGCTTATCAACCTTGAACATATCCAGAATATCAGTAAAAATGATATTATTATGTCAAACGGAAGAAAAATCCCCATTGGAAGAACTTATAAAGATGATGTGGTATCACGCTATCTTGATTTTGCCACAAGGAGATGATTGTCTTGCCTGTACTTCTTCAAAACATTATTGAAATAGCCAATGTAGCAGTAGAAATACTTTTGATATTTCTTTATCTTTCATTACTTAGCAAAAGAAAAATTGATAAACTACCCTTGGTTTTTTCGTACCTTATAGCTACAGCTTTTCTTTCTGCGGTCGTTCTATTAAGTGATAATATCTTCCTTAATCTTGTATTAACTACAGTTTTGATTTCACTAATATCGTTCTTATGCTTTGATGATACCATTAAGCATAGAATATTTTGGATCGCAATATATCTGCTGATAATATCTGTATCAGAACCGATTGTTATAGGAATACTGTGTATTGCCAATATGGGAACTCCCGAAGATTTCTTACAATCAGGTTTAGGACGTTATCTCGGAATGATAGGAACTGATCTTATCTACCTTTGGCTTATAGGAATGATGCACCGTATCATTAACAAACGAATCCGTGATTTGCCTATTAAGTATTGGATTTTAATAATTACAATTCCGATTATAAGTATTTTTCTTTTGCAGACGATGCTTGACAGCTTTACTGTAAAAGATTCTCTCAACTATATTTCTTTAAGTATTTCCCTAATTGGTATTATCTTTATTAATATTTCAATGTTCAACTTTTTTGAAAGCTATGAAGATAAGATAAAACTAAAATATCTTGAAACTTTGAAACAGCAGGAACAGGAGAATTATAAGCTCCTTGCATTATCCCATAAACAAGTAAAAGAACTTAAGCATGATATTGAAAATCAGTTTTCTGTTTTGAATGGCTTAATGAAATCGGGAGACAATGCTGCTGCTATGCAGTATCTTGATAAACTGAATTCATATGTGCGGACTGCTAATCGTATTTGTTATACGGGAAATAATGTCATTGATTCTATTGTAAACATAAAAGGCTCACTTGCTCAGACATATGGAATTGAGTTTATCTGTAAGGTCAACATTATAACAAGTATCAAAGCTGATGAATTGGAACTATGTCGTATTATAGGGAATGGACTGGATAATGCGATTGAAGGCTGCCAAAGGGTAGATGTACAGAATAAGCATATCTGCTTCAGTATCAGCGAAGATCGTGAAAAGCTTATGATTGTTATATCCAATACATCTGATGAAGTAGATACAACAGCATTATCATCTACGAAAAAAGAAAAGGGACTTCACGGTATCGGTATCAGCAGCATAAAATCATCGGTTGAGCGTTTGGACGGTCTTGTAAAATTTGATTATGCGGACGGAATTTTTAAGCTCAATATTATGGTTCAGAATTGTTTGCCAGTCTAACAAAAATGCATTTGGGGACATAAAACCGACAGTTGGGGACACTTACAGCACTTTTTGAGTAAACCTACTTGGAAAATTTACCTGCGTGTGCTATGATTTTTGCAGGAAGTGATTCAGAAATGATTTCAAAACTTGCAAAAAGCATAGCACACTTTTTTGTGGTTCAGAACATAACGGAAGAATCCAAAGAGGTGATCTACGCATATGGAATGGAGCTGCTGATCTCTGATGTGCTGAATACCATTATCGTCCTGCTGATTGCTCTGTTTTCCCATACGCTGCCTGCGGTTGTTGTATTCATAGCCGTATTTATGGGGTTGAGACAGTTTGTAGGTGGGTTTCACGCTAACAGTCATCTTAGTTGTATGTTCACGCTTGTCATGGTGATGATGGTTTTCTCTTACGGCATTTGCAATGTAAGCGGACATATTACGCCAATATTCAGCATCAGTTTCATAATGATAGCATTACCAATCATTCTATGTATTGCTCCCGTTCCGCATCCGAATAAACCGATGTCAGAGGAAAAGAGTGTCAAGCTAAGGAAAAGAAGCTGCATCTTAGCTGTTACCCTATCCGTTGTCACGATTGCACTGCTTGTATTCCAATATCAAAAACTAAGCCTTTATGTATCAAGCGGAATGCTGCTGTCAGCAATCATGGCACTGCTCGGTCACTTTTTGAATCGGGGTGATAACAGTAAACGATGATAAGGAAAGAGAAAAACGGAGTATTTTGGCGATTGTAATTCTTGCTCTTGTAAGGCTGGTGCTGTATATCTCAAATGGCAGCGTTTGCGGTATTACGTTTTATCAACCGAAAGAGCCTGACTTATCTGAACTGTTTGAAAGGAGGGATTTGTAATGAAAAAGCTGATGAGCATAGCAAAGAAGGCTTCTACGGCACTGGCGGCTCTTGCGCTGGTGGTAGCTACCACATCAGTTCCGAGTGCTTGCTTCCATTGGTTCGCACAACCTGTAGAGCCAGAAGAGCTGAGAAACTATGTAAACAAGAAATAATTGGCAACTGTGTGTTGCAGAAAGGTGGTATGAAATGGTTAAGAATAAGATTTTGAAACGTATCGTGGCAGGTCTTAGCTGTATTGCGTTATCTACAACTATGCTTACGAGTTTACCTGCTTTTGCCGATGATTATGTTGACGAATATCAATATTACTCAACGTTAGATCCTAATGGTGAAGAGTACCAAGAATGGAAATCAAATCTGGCAAGTTCTGCTGTAAGTGTTCCCCAAAATAGAATGCTTAAAAGTATTCTCAAAAATAATACTTTAATAGCAAATGACTACATTGAGTTCAACACTGCAAGTAATGGTCACTATACTATTGGTACAATAGGAGGAAACCCTAACAGTTCAACTGATGATAATAAAAAGATGCTTTTCGGTCATCCGGGTGGAGGAACATCAAAAACAACAATTGTTGTTGGTGAAAGCATAAATGAGTTTACATCATCAAATGTAACTTATGATGCTGATGGTTCTAAAAGTGTTTCCAAAGCTTCTTATGATGGTGTTGATGTCACACAAGAACTATCTATTATTGAGAATTCGGCGACTGGACGAGATGATGTTGTTAAGATTAAGTATATCGTCAAAAATGATACAGAATACGCCAAACAAGTGGGCATAAGAATTATGATGGACACTATGCTCGGTGGTAATGATGCTGCGCCATTCAGAGTAAACGGATCTGATGTAACAACTGAAACCGTATATTCAGGTTCTAATATTCCGCAAATATGGCAAGCCTTTGATTCCGCAACTAATCCCGGTGTAGTAGCACAAGGTACATTCTACAAATCGGGAGACAGAAAACCTGATAAAGTACAATTTACTAATTGGGGAAATGTAACAAGTACGCTATGGGATTATGTGACTCAGCCAGGACGATCTAATGGAGATAGTGCAGTATCCATCACATGGAACAAAGATACTTTCACCAGTGGTGAAACACGAGAATTTGTTACCTATTATGGATTGAGTGAGTTAGAACAGAATTTAATTCCTCCGTTAGCATTAAGTGTATACGCTGATAATAAGGTTAGTATTTCCAATTTTAATTATGATGATATAAATGCAAATGTATATTTGGATAATATTGGAGATGGCGATGCGACAGATGTATCGATAAAAATCACTGCTGATAACCTTGAACCAAAGTATGGAACCTCACTTACACACAATTATTCGGTAATAAAGCCAAGTAAAAGCTATTCAATTCCTTTGAAATTTATAGTTCCAACAGATTCAAAACATAATTCTGATATAAATGCAAAATTGGATTTTGAATTATCATACAAAGTTGCCAAGACCGGTGATACAGAAGTAAAGCGAATAACCAAAAACATAACAATTCCTAAATTGAAAAGAGCCGTTGTAGTAGTACCGGGAATAATGGGAATAGATCTTGCAAAAACATCAAATGATGAAAGTGTATGGGGATCTTGGATTGAACAGCCAAGTAACTTTGATGATGTTAAAAAAATTCACAATGCGTTCCAGTCGCTCAAATGCGATTACTACGGTAATAGTAATATTGAATTATATCCTGTTAATAATTATGGATATGATGATACTTATAAAGGAATAATTGAATCACTAAATAATGATACTGATATTTCTGATAAGTATGATATCTTATTTTTCCCGTATGATTGGAGAATGGGAGCGCAAATAACGGCTAATAATCTTCATGATCTTATTAGTGATTATAATGAGGTAGTTTTTGTTGCACATAGTATGGGTGGTATTGTTACAGAAAAATACATTTCGGAATATGGTGCTGATAATATTTCTAAACAAATAACTGCCGGAACACCATTTTGGGGTGCGCCAACGATGCTTTGCGTTTTAAGCACTGGTGATTTATCATATATCATAGGAGGACTCGGGGTAGCAGAATCATTATTTACTTCATTTGAACTTCCAAGTGTTTTGGTGAATTTAGGCAGTTGTTATGATTTGTTGCCAAATAAAGATTATACAGATGACTGGCAGTGGATATATTCATATAAACGAACTTATGATCATTGGTATGATTATTTTATAGATAACGGCAATTTTACGTATTTTACATTTGACGAATTTGATGAGCTGATTTCTGATGATTATAATAATTATCTTTGGATAGATGGAAAATATAACCATAGCCGCATAAAAATATCCCAAAACAATACTAATAATCTGAAAAGAATAGCATTAGTAGGAAGTAATAGAAATACCATTTCAACTATTCAACATTGTCCTGGCGATAGAGGATTGCAATTCGTTCCAGAATATGGTATTGGCGATAGTGTAGTTCCAATTGAAAGTGCAACAATGAATTTTAATCACGATCTTTTGGATATAAAAATCTTTGATCAAGATCATATGGGGTTAATACAGAGTCAGGAATGCATAGATGAGATATTAAAAAACATAAAAGATACAAAATCATTTATGAAGCTGCCCATGAGAACAAAAATGGCAAATAACAATCTTACATCTAATGCCATAGAAGAAACCAAGACACTTTCAAATAAGCTTGCTATTTCAGGTTATTTTGATTTATTCTTTTCAAACGAAACCTGTTCATATTATTACACAAATTCAGAGGTTCATGAAGGGAATAATTTTAAATTTGACCCTTTAACATCAGTTGGCAATCCGATTTTACTGGCTCAATTTGCTGATGATAATTATGATTGTAAAATCAATTCACTTGCTGATCAAAACACTGATATTATGTGCAATATTGATGGAAACATCTATTTGTATACCAATATCTCTGTGAATAGTGGATCTGTATTATTCTTAAATTTATCAGATGGTTCATTTTTTATTAACATTGATCTTGATAATGATGGTGAAATAGATACAACTGTTACGCCAACTATCAATCCAGGGGTAATTCAAGATGATGAGAAATCACCTGAAATAACAGTAGAATCTTGCAATGCAGGTATTAGTAACTCAAATACTATAAATCCCAATATAGTTATAACTAACAACTCTGACAAGCCTTTAAAAATGAGTGATATAACTATAAATTATGTATTTAATGCAGACAATAAAGAAAACCTTGAATACCATTGCGACTGGCTTGCTGTAGATAATCAATACTTAGGTAATACTTCGGTTTGTGAATTTGTTAATGACGATTACGGAAATACATATGCAAAAATCAAATTTAATACCGATGTTGAACTTCAACCTAATAAACAGTTTGTAATCCATTTTAGACTAAATGCAGCAGATTGGTCTAATTGGGATACATCGAATGATTATTCAATGGGAACAGAACAGCTATTGCCAAATGATAAAATAATTGTTTTTTATAATGAACAGCTTATAAGCGGTGTCCAGCCTTGAAGTAGAGGTTGAAGCAATGAAAAAAACAATTATAATTATAATTATATCATTATTAGTTACGGCAGGCACTTTTGTTTTATCTAAGTATCACAACAGAGATAAAATGATGACTCAAATGAATAAAGATATACAAGATTATTATTATATAAGCTGTCCAAATGGAAATGAGCTTGACATCAAGCAAAAGAGCAGTAATGAATATCAATACTCTATTCTTAGTTATCCTTTTAGCACAACAGAATACACTAACAAATTTACATTCAGATTAAAAGTGAGTCTTGATCAGAAATTCATATTTGAAAAAATCGGCTTATTGACAGGCACAAGCGGAGTAAACGCAAATACAGACTTTCCTAATTGTCTTATTAAAGAAAATGATTCTTCTCAATATCAACGTTTTTTTCTCCCCACGCCAGAAGAAGATAATGATGTTTCAACAATCCTTGGCGAAGGCAAAATATATGTATCATTCAAGAATGCAATCAATTCATCAGATATATCATCTGTAATAGATGAATATAGTGAATACGGAACAGTGACATGGCTTTGGGTCGATACTTACAATGATTCTGATTCAACACTACCAACGATTCAAAATCCTCAAAATGACGAAAGAGGAGTGTATGGTATCCCGTTGTTCTATGCTGGCGAAAAGCTCATTTCACCATTAGATAAGTTTGTTAATATAATAAATGATAAACACGCTTATTTGGAAGACGAATTTGAAAACATAAGAAACGGTATTAATACAGGTAAAGATACTATTAAGCAATCTGATATTAATATTATAGGTATTGTTTTATTGTCCCAAAAAGATTTGAACCGTAGTGCCATAATAAACGAAATCGCCATAAAGGGAAATGTCTATGTAGTTAACTAAACTATAAATTTATTGTTATCTTGTTTTATTGCCAAATACTATATTTTTCGTTCCACACAAGTCTGAATAGGCATTGTGGGGCACACCACAACAGGCACAAACTCTATTGGAACTGAATAACCGCAAGCCCTCGGAAATGCTCTTGTAAGCGTTTCTGAGGGCTTTTTCTTTTCAGCGGTTAGAATTCCGCTCCGCAGGCTCGGATAGTGATGTGTGGCATTTCCGTTCGCCTGACGGTCAAGCTGAGGTCGGCTCGGTGATGCCGTGACGGAGTTCATACTCACGCACACGGCGGTAGAAAGTATTTGCTGACATATTCATTCTCCGCATAAAGTCCCTGCCCGTGATGTGCTTGGCTCTCCATTCCCCATAGAGCTGACCGAACCTCGTCCAGTCGGTGGGGATAGGCTTTCGCCCGGTGTACTTGCCCTGAGCCTTAGCGATCTCGATGCCCTCACGCTGTCGCTGTTTGAGCTGCTCACGCTCCAACTGTGAGAGTGCAGCGAACACGGTGAGCATAAATTTGCCCGCAGGAGTGTCGGTGTCAATTTTCTCCTTGTGGCTGATGAGCGTTACTCCCTTGTCTGTGAGGGTGTCGATGATGTTCAGCAAGTCCTTTGTGGAGCGTCCCAGACGGCTGATACTCTCGATGTAGAGGGTGTCACCCTCACGCACATAGTCAAGCATTGCCCTGAGCTGAGGGCGGTCGGTGTTCGCTCCTGACAGCTTCTCGGAGAAGATGCGGTCAACCTGATAACTGCACATGATCTCCTGCTGTCTCGCTGTTTCCTGATGCTCCGTAGAAACACGGATATAACCTATTTTGCTCATAGTTGTTGTTTCCTTTCTTTATTCAAGTGTATTTTTATTTCTATGTTTAGCCTGTGTCCTCTGACGGCTTTTCTCACGCTCACGCTTCATCTGCTGTTCGTTGATGTACTGGCGCACCTGTCGGGTGTACTTCTTCGCCGTTTCACGCTTGGTGAGGAATGCGGTATGCTCGACATTAAGCCTGTTCCACTTCGATTTCAGCTTGTTGGACTTCTCCAAAAGGTCAAGCATCGTCGGCGGTTTGCCGTCAACAGCATACTTCTTGATATGCTCCTTGATGTACTTGACCGTCTGCTCGTAGTCCTCGATAGTGGCGGCATTTTTCTTCTTGAAACGGCTCTGCGACCAGCCCGATTTGCCCTGATACTCCTTGTAAACAGGCTCCAGCTCGTCACGGTGCTTCATCTTTGCAATGAGCGTGTCGATAGCTGTAAACTTCTTTTTCAGATCGGCACGCTCAGTTGTGTGGTCATCGGAGTGAGGTGTATTGAAGAAGAATCCAGACAGCTCGCTGAATGACATAACGCCACCAGCTTCAAGGTCTGCGATGATTTCGTTTGCTCTGCCCATACCTCTGATAGCTTTCCACGGATCTTCTTTCTTTTCAGGTGCTTTACTCTCCGTAGGTGTGGGCTGTGGTGTCCGGGCAGACGGTTCAGGCTTCGGATTGATAGCAGTTGCGTTAAGCATATCAAGCTGTGCCTGCCG